>OLGM01000349.1_pt1 | contig 31440 bp, 36 predicted proteins | sample 1606001 | NCBI WGS metagenome assembly OLGM01 (sample SAMN03283294) | human gut metagenome | biome: human-associated habitat; material: feces | host: Homo sapiens | place: Peru | collected 2012
ATCTTATTTGATTATCTTTCTTCATTCGTATCACACTCCTATTTGTAAAACTTCTACAAAACCCACCTGAATATTAGCCTCTCTTTGGAATGTGATAAGCATCTTTTCTTGCTTCTCGAATGGTTATTATAAAGTAATAAAAAAGTATGTCAATAGATTCGACAAATGTCGACAAAATTAGAACCTAAAAAACTTTTAAACGCAAAAAAACAGTGAATTAAAATTCCTTTAATTCACTGTTTTATGTTATATATAATAACATCATAAAATACTATTTAAACTAATTTAATTAATTCATTATAATGTTTATCAAAAGATTCTAAAAATTCTGTAATTTCACTAGGTAAAGTATAAGGTGAAATACTTATTCTAATAGTAGTTTCACTTCTTTTATCATCATGAGTCATTTGATAAACAGATTCACTTTTCTTACCCTTAGAACAAGCTGTATTACTAGATACATATACTTCATCTTTTTCTAAAGCATGGATAAATGTTTCTGGTTTAATATCCATCAAACTTATATTTAAAATATGTGGTATACAATATTTACTTGAATTAATAATAACATTTGGATAATTATTACTTAAATGTTCAACTATTTTGTCATAATGTTTCTTAACGGTTTCTTCCTTTTTAGTTATATCTTTTAAAGCAAGCCTTAAAGCTTTTGCAAAAGAAACTATTAAAGGTAAAGCTGGAGTTCCCGGTACTAAAGAATCATCATGTCCATATAAAAGCGGTGTTAAAACTAAACCTCTAGTTTTATATAAAAGTCCAATACCTTTAGGTCCATATATCTTATGACTACTAATAGTAGCTAAATCAACATCATTTACATTTATATTAACTTTACCAATTGCTTGAGTCATATCACTATGGAGAATACAATTTTCATTATTCTTTCTAATAACTTGTCTTACCGTTTTTAAAGGTTGTCTTACACCTACTTCAGAATTAACTGCACATATACTAACTAAAATTGTATCTTTAGTAACTTTATTTTTTAAATCATCAAAGTCAATTACTCCTTCATTAGTAACATTAACATAATCAATTATAAAACCTAACTTTTCTAAATGTTTACATATTCCATAAACGCTTGGATGTTCCATAGTTGAAACAAGTATTCTATTTCCATATCTTTTATATGTTAAAGCAGCTCCAATAATTGCTAAATTATTGGATTCAGTTGCTCCACTTGTATAAAAAAATTCATCTTCTTTAATTTTTAAAAGATCACATATTTGTTTATTTGCGCTTTCTAAAAGTTCATGAGACTTAACACCTAAACTATGCAAACTATTTGGATTTCCAAAATATTCTTCAGTAACTTTGTTGTAACTATCTAATACCTCTGGTAAAACAGGAGTTGTTGCTGAATAATCTAAATATACCATTACTTCACCGCTTCTCTTTCCTTCTTATAAGCATCTATTAAACGATTATAAATACCAGGTTCAACTACATTTATAGAATTAATTGCGTATTCTAAAGCACTTTTAAAGTTTCCTTTAAAAAATTCTTTTTCTGCCTTTGTTAAACCATTATTAATATTATTATTAAATCTATATCTATTACCATATACAATTGCATTTTCAGCCATAGATGCTGTTTTAACTATTTCTAATGACGTATTATACACTTTTAAAACTAAATCTCTAGCAGTATCAACTCTAGTATTTAAAGTTTTAATAGAAATTGGTTTTTCTTCTAATTCTAAAATCATATTTCTAATTGCTTCATTAGCTTCATCTAACTCTACATAATAATTTTTAGGAACTACTGGTAATTTATAAGAATTAATATGGCTCTTAGTTTGTTTTAGAATAACTTTTATTTCATCTAATTGTTCACGAGCTCTTATTTCATCTTCTTTTAAAGATCCTAAACTTCTTAATGTATAATCAAGTTTATCTTCTGATTTTAATAATTTAGCATTTATATTTTCCATTTCCTTAGTAAGTCTAGAATAAGCTGTATTTTTTTCACGATACTTATTAACAAGTAAATCATATGCTGTTTCACATTCCATTATTTCTGACTTGATTTCACTTATTATATGGACATCATCATCAGTTAAATCATAACTATATTTAATATCATCAATTTTATTTGATAAATTATTAACTATTTTCTTTAACTTCTTGCATTTAATTAAAACACTTCTAATATACTCGTCAAACATTTTTTTTGCAACACGTTCTTTATCAAAATCAGCATATAATCTATCAAAATAATCCATTATAGTTTTAAGTTCAAAAATAGAATCTTCTAAATTTAAGACATTAAGTCTATCAAATATATCAGCAATTTTCTTTTCAGATTCACTTATATTATATTCAATTTTTAAATAGTCTAAATTATATCCTTCACTTTTCATTTTCTCATTTATTTTACTTACTTCATCAATTTTAGTTGGAATTAAGTTTTTACCCATGAGAATTATGCTTGGTGCTTCTTCAATAACAATTTTTAAATTACCAATTGTATCATCTAACGCTTTAACAATCTTACCTACTTCTGAATAAACATTATTTTCCATAGCTAGTTCAAATGCTGAAAATAATTTATCAACATTTTCAAATTGAAGTTCCAAAGGTACTTCTATTAAAGAATAATCGTCTTTATTATTACCATTATTATAATGTAAGAATATATTGCGATACTCACTTTTTAATTTAGTAACTATTTCCCTATTTTTCTTTTCAGATAAAGTTATTTCTTGTATATCTTCAAGCAATTTACTTGCTTTACTTTTGGCAATATATATATCAAATTCAACATTTGCTAAATATTCATTTGCTTCTTTATATTTTTTCTTATTAATTTTTTCTTCGGCTTCAATTAATTCATCACTTATATGTATTACATCTTTATCTTTAAGTTCTTTAAAAATACTTTTCCAATAATTAAATTTAAATTCTAATTCTTTATTATTAATTAAAGATTCAACTTTATTAAGTTCACTTAATATAGAACCACTTATAATTAAGTTTTTATTTCTTTCAAGATTATCAAGAGTATTATTAAATTGATTTTTTATATTTCTAATAATAATCAATATTACACTTATTACTACACCAACAGTAATAATAGTATATGTAATAGTTAGTAATGTACTAAAATCACCAGACATACAATCATACTCCTATTCTTTATTAATTATAACATAAAGAAATAATATATTCTATAAAAGATATAAAAAAAGATAACCGAAGTTACCTTTAGATAAATTTATTCTACTACATATGGATTTGTAGATGTACCAGAGCCAGTTACAAGTGTGTCACTTGCTAGAGAAACAACTGGACGAACACCAACAGCATCAAAAACATAACTACCATGAATTCCTCCATCACTGCCTATATTACCGACGGCAGCTGAGCTATTAATATTCATACCAACAGCTGAAAAAGTCCAAAAATTTATTCCTGTATATAAATAATTTGAAATATCAAGATAATCAGATTCATTACTCGAATAAGTATTAAATCCCGACAATACGCCTTCATCACTAGTTATTAATCCTACCGGATATGTAAGCTTTCCGTTTCCTTTTTTACCATCTACTGTAAACTTATCATTGTCTTGCGGGCATACTAAACTTGGATTTGGTGTTTTTGAGTAAATCCACGCTCTATATGCTACACCATATAAAATATTATTATTTCCATATCCAAGAGATCCATAACTTGAGTAATCATTATTTCCAATTTTATTTGAATCAAATGTTACAGTACTTCGATCATTACAAAAAATTGTATCTTCCAAATAATCATTATAATTCAACAAACTATTTTTAAACCAATTTTCTAAATAAGTTTTTAATGATGATTCATATAAATTGGTTTGAGCTTCTTCTTTGCTTTTAGAAGATCCTGCATTATTTATTCCAAACATGTACCCAACATATGCCGCATCATCAGATTTCGTGTTCCAAGGATTTGTTCCTATTTGAGTTGTATCTCCTGTTTGAGCTTCACATTTTCCAGCTGTTGGTGTTCCATTATAGATCAACTTTACTCCACCTGTTTCTGTTGTTCTTATTATTTTCCAGCAGAAATTTCCAAATATAATGTTATTATTTACTTTATCCGCATCTCCCCTGAAATAATATACTGGAACATTACCTTCTGTTTGAGTAGTCATATATATTCCATTTGTTCCGCTTACTCCTGAACGTACTTTATAATCTATTACTGTTGTTGTATCCGCATTATTCTTTATCATGTTATATAAGTTTATTGGAGCAACACCTAATTCATTTCTTTCAACCGCGTTAAATGTAAGTGTACATACATACTCTTCTCTTACTTCTTCTGTAGCTACCTTATTTAATGTTACTGTTAACGTTCCATTTAATGTTTCTTTAGCTTTTACAACTGTTGTGCTTCCTTCAAGTTCATTTTTTATACTTGTGTATTTAGCTGTTGTATTATCTTTTACCTTACAATTAACCGTAACTTCAGCATCATAATTTGCTGAATTATTTGTTACTTCATAATTTAGTACTGAAGTTTGATTTAATGTTTTTAATTCTGAAGTTTCAAATGTAATTGTTTTTTTAGTATCATCTATTACATTTGCATATACATCCGTTCCATCTAATGAAGCTGCAGTGAAAATAACAGAAAAGTCATCTGTATTTTCTCCTACTTTCGTACTTCCATTAATTATTAATGTCGTTGATATAGCAGCAAAACCTACACACATTATTAAAATTGCAACTATTATTGCACTCTTTCTTTTCATTATACACACACCATTCTGAATCTATTATATAATAGTTTTGTTGTATACTATATTTAATATTTATATTATGTGTAAATGTTTACATTTTATATATATTATGTTATATTTTGTTTAGTGAGAAGCAAGGGTTTCTTAAGAGGCTGATGCTTACCACGGTTGTAGTTTGCATCCTTATTCAGTAGAATAAAGATGCTTTTTCTATTGCCATAATAATTTTAATATTATTGCTAACAATATAAAAACGATTAAATAAAGTAATCTTATTTGATTATCTTTCTTCATTCGTATCACACTCCTATTTGTAAAACTTCTCCAAAACCCACCTGAATATAGCCTCTCTTTGGAATGTGATAAGCATCTTTTCTTGCTTCTCGAGTGGTTATTATAAAGTTTTAAATTTAGCTGTCAATAGACTCGACAAATGTCGACAAAATTAGAACTTAGAAAATATTATTTCATTAAAAAAACGTGTTTTTAACACGTTATTTTACTATATCAATTCCACCTTTAGAAAATGGATTACATCTAAGAATTCTCCATATAGCTTTTAGACTTCCTTTAAAAGCTCCATATTTATTTATTGCATCTATTGCATAATTTGAACAACTTGGAATATATTTACATCTTGAATGAGATTTTAATGGTGTACTTTGATATAACCTAATTAGTTTTATTAATATTTTTTTCATTTTTTTCTTCAAATAATTGTTCTTTTATTTCATTTCCTTCTTTATCCATTCTTACTACGCATGTATTAAGAAGTAAATCATGAACACTTCTATTATCATCTCTTATAATCATTACTACAATAAAAAGTATTTCATAAATATATTTAACTTGTAAAATCCAATAATTGCTTGTTACATACATACTTCTATTCATTGTTAGTAAGAAAATCAAATCTAAACCAGTTATAAGTATTTCACATACAAGAATACTACGGATGATATAACTTAATAAAGAGACTTTAGAATCATCACATTTTTTAACTTTCAATTTAAATAATTTCTTACCTAAAGTTTGCCCTTTCATAAAATATTGAAATACACCAAAATATAAAATATAAAGAACTATACCAATTATACTTTGACTTACATTACATTTATTAATTTCATAGCTAACATTATTTTTTGTATCTACATAAGTTTTTTTAATATTAGTTTCAATATCACTTTTCATTTTATTAGTTACTTCTTCTTCTACTTTAATATCTTTAAAACATTTAGCAAAATTTGCATATTTATCATTTATTTCAGCCATTTCAGATTCACTTATTTTAGCATCTTCATAATAGTCATCTAATATATTTATTAAATTATTATACATTGCTTCATTAGTAGATAAACTTACATAATATGCTCCTACTTTTTGGTTTGTATTTTTAAAACAAGGTAAATAAGTTAATCCAAAAGTAAGTAAAGTTACTAATAAAATATCTATTATATAAGCAAGTATTCTATATATTATTCTTTTCACATTATCACTTCCTAATAAAATTATATATTTATTTAAACTCTTAGTCAATAATTGCTTTTTTCATTTTTTTATAGTATGATTGTTTTGGTGATTAATTTATGAATTTAACGCATTTAATGCAATATGGTATAATTGCAGTTGTTTTAATTATTATATCTTTAGTTATAGTTAAACTTAATCATAAGAACTTTAACTTAGAGGTTAATAAATTAGTACAGTATCTAGGAGGAAAAGATAATATTTTAGATACTAAAGTAAATATGTCAAGATTCAAAGTAACATTAAAAGACATAACTAAAGTAGATAAAGAAGGAATTCAAAAACTTGGTGCTAAAGGTATTGTTGAAATTGATAATCAATTAAAAATAATATTTGGGCAGGATGCTAGAGCACTAAAGAAATACATTAATGAATTAAAATAAACCATTTCAACTCGAAATGGTTTTATTTTTATATTCTTTGTAGAAGCATAAATTTTATAACATCACTTCTACTTATTTGTTCTTCATATTTTGGAAAATCAAAATCCTTTATATTTTTAATTGGACTATTTGCAATATCTAAATACCATTTATATAAAAACGTTTCATACATTGCCCTTGATTCTGCTGTTTCAATTAATTCTTGAGCATAGTTATATAAATATTCTCCAGTCTCTTCTGAATATCCAATATAATTTGTTAAATAATTAGCAACATTCCAAAGAATAGAATATTCATTATCAAGTTCTTCTAATATTTCTTTATATCTTTCATCTAAACAATCAAGAGTATTAGCTAGATTATCATCATTTTTTCTTTTTGATAAAAAAGAACGCAAAGACAAATAATCTTTAATTATATATATTACTTCATCACGATTATCACTTATCATTGTTGATAAATCAACCAAAGCAATCTTTATATCCATAAATTCCCCACAAATATATATTATTTAATTATTCCTAAATAATATTTTTTCTTTCCTCTTCTAATAACTACTACTTCATTTTCTATTGCATAAGTTTTATCAATTATAACACTTTCATCAGTTACTTTTTCTCCATTAATAGTTATACTTCCAGCATTTATAAATTCTCTTGCTTCTCTTTTACTTGATGCAATACTATTATTTACTAGTAAATCTATTAAAGTTAAATCTTCAGTTATTGAGAAACTTGGAACATCTTTAAATCCATCACGTATTTCATCAATAGTTAAGTCTTTAATATTACCACTAAATAAATCACGACTTATTTTTAAAGCCTTATTATATTCTTCTTCTCCATGTAAGAAAGTTATTACTTCACGAGCAAGAGCATTTTGGGCTTTTCTTTCTTCAGGATGAGCTTTTTGTTCTTCTTCAATACTTTCAATTTCTTCTTTACTTAAGAATGTAAGTTTCTTTAAATAATCAATTACACATGCATCATCTGAATTAATTAAATATTGAAATAATTCATAAGATGAAGTTTTAGTTTTATCAAGCCATAAAGCATTACCTTCAGTTTTACCAAATTTAACACCATTAGCATCTAATACTAAAGGCATTGTCATACCATATAATTCTGGTCCTTCCATTTTACGAGAAAGTTCAATACCAGTTGTGATATTTCCCCATTGATCAGAACCTGCAACTTGTAAAGTTACTCCATAATTTTTATTTAAGGTAACAAAGTCTAAACCTTGTAAAAGTGTATACGCAAATTCACAAAAAGTTATACCACTTTCAAGTCTTCTTTTAATTATATCTTTATCTAACATATAATTAACATTTATATATTTACCATAATCTCTTAAGAAATCAATTACACTTATCTCTTTAATCCAGTCATAGTTATTAACTACATCAAAACCAAATATATCATGAGCTTGTTTAGTTAATCCTTCAACATTTTTATTAACTTCTTCTCTAGTAATCATTTTTCTTTCTTGACTGGGTTTAGGATCTCCTATAAGACCAGTTGCTCCACCTACAAGCAAGATTGGTTTATGACCATATTTTGCTAAACGTGTTGCAATTAAAAATGATGAAAAGTGTCCAATATGCATAGAATCAGCAGTTGGATCTGTTCCTATATAAAAAGTTAAACTCTCATTGTTTAATTTTTCTTCAAGTTCAGGACTTGATATATCTTTTATTAATCCTCTCCATTTTAAATCTTCAAAACATTTCATAATTTTTCCTCCTATAATATATGTTCTAATTCTGTTATACTTTTAATTTTTCTTGGTGCAGATTTACTCATATCTTTATCAATTAATATAGCATCCATTCCAGAATTTATTGCTCCTAAATAATCTAATTGTAAAGAATCTCCAATCATTAGACATTCACTTCTTTTATTATTTCCTTGTGCCATTCTAAATGCTTCAGTTGCAGGTTTAACAATTATATCTCCTCCATAAATTTTATCAAAATATTTAAGAATACCAAATTCAGCTAGTCTACCGGTTTGAACACTTTTAAAAAAATTTGTTAAAACAACTAATTCATATTTTTTCTTTAAATATTCTAGTGTCATTTTTAACTCATTCGAAGCACCATCTTCTGGTACATATATACCAGCACCATTTAAAAAACTTTGCATATATTTTGCATCTATATCCAACCCACAATTACTCTTAATATGTTCAAGATAATTATTAAAATCATAACTAAAGTATTCATCTTCATAAGTTTGTGTAGCTAACATATAAGCATCTAACTCTTCTTCTGTATATGAAATACCTTGTTCTTTTAACTTTTTTTCAACTAAAGTTCTAAAATTCATAATATCAATTAAAGTACCATCTACATCAAAAATAATTCTTTTTAACATAACCAAACCTCCATAAAAAAAACAACCATAATTTAAGGACGAATATTTCCGTGGTACCACCTTAATTTATGATTGCTCATACACTTTATAATTCTTAACGCGAATAATACGATTTGACTCCAAAGGCGTAACTCTTTTTCAACATCAATTAAATAAATTATATATGATAAAATTATTTAAGTCAATGAGTTTTATTTAGAAGTTGCTTTTTTGTATTCACTTGCTGCTTTTAAAGATATATCAGCAACATCAACTTTTCTCATACTTTCAAGAGCATTAACTTTTTCAACATATTCTGCATTTCTTACAATATCTTCAGCTGTATTTAAAATAGTTGAATCAATATCATTACTAGTTGTAACAATATCTATATAAAATATATATTCATCATTTCCTTTTGTAAAACTAATTAAATGATTATATGTATTATCTGTAAGTTCTAAAACTAAATGATTATTTTTATTAACTACTAATTCTTTTACATCATTAACAACATATCCTTGTTCTTTTACACTTTCTTTAATTGAAACTTTAGATAGAATTAAATCATCATAATTACCTTTTAAACTTCTAATAGTTATTTTAAATAAACCATCTTTATCATAAACAAGTAAATAATTTGAATCTTTATCATATATATAAGAATTTGGTACTTGATATTTAAAATTACCTACTTCAGTTATATTATTTTTTCCATCAGCTACAAACTTTTTATTTTCAGTAGGTCTAGTTGTAGTAACAGCACAATAGTTTTTAGAAAAGAACATTTTACCGATTAATAACCCAACAGTAAAAAATACGATTAAACCAATTATACAAACATTTTTGGGAACACTTGTTACATGTTTTAAACTTATTGTAGGCAGTTTAAATTTAATCTTTTTAGATTTTTTTAAATCATTTGCATTAAGTGTTTCTTCGTTATTTTCAGTATTATTATTTTCTATTTGATTATCACTTTTATTTTCATCTATATTGCTTTGACTAATTTCTTGAACTGCATCATTTTTTTCTTGTTCTAAAACTAATTCCTTATTTTCATTATCAGGACTTACTATATCAATTATCTCTGTTTTATCTAAATTATCTTGATTATTTTCTGTATCTATATCAATGATTTCATCTTTCATAAGGCCTCTCCTATTCTATAGTTATTATACTTTTTTACAAATAAAAAAGCAACATGATAGTTGCTTATTCACACTTTATATTTTTACGTATTATTACTAAAGAAGAAATATAACTTAATATTACAATAAACAAGTTTAATAAAGAAACAAGTAGTAAAAGATTAAAATCCATTTTTAATAAGTTAAAAGTTATATGATTATTTATTGTCATAACATAATTTAATAACTCATCAAAACAAAGCATAAAAACAATTCCTAATATAGATGCACAAAAAACTTTTATAAAAACATCTAAAAAATAAATATTGGTAATTTTAAGTTTACTAAATCCCATGAAATATAATATTTTATTTTCTTTTTCATAATTGCTTATTGAATTCATATTTGTTATTAATAAATTTATAATTAGAATAACTATTATTATATAAAACGAATATTCACTTACTAATTTTAAGGTATTTAAAATATTAAAGTTCTCTTCCATTACTGATGTAACTGAACTTTCAATATTTTTACAATTATTTTTTATTTTTAATAGCTCTTTATAATCATTACCATAAAAGAAATAACTTATTAAATTGATATCTTTATCATTAAAGAAAGACTTATTAACATAAACAAAATTACTTCTAATAATGTCATCTTCAAATATATTAACTAATTTTTCCATACCTTGTGGATTAGTTAATTTTTTTAAACTACTATATCTATTTAGGTCTTCTTTAAGTATTCCAGTAATTTTATATATTTCATTATTGATTAATATTTTAAGTCCGATTACATCTTCAATATTTTTTGGATATATGTATATTTTATCTTTGCTTTCTATTCCAAATTTATTAAAACATTCAAATAGATATTCATTTATTACTAATTCATTTTTATTAATAGGTTTATTACCTAATAAATTACTATCATAATTATCATCATATTCTGTATATCCAACATTATTAAAATCATTTTTGTAATAAATATTATATTCTCCACTTCCTACTGAAAAAGACATAAGATTTGCATCATCATAGACTTCATAAACTTTATTAAAATATTCATTATTAACTTCACTATAAAGTTTATGAAAATTATTATCCTTCATTAAATCTATTTCCATTTTATCAAAATCAATATTTTTAAAATTTAAACTTAAAATATATAGAAAAAACAAGAACATTAATATTAAAGTATTTAAAATAAAAATGGATTTATTTTCTTTAATTCTTTTAAAAGTTAAATATATTAAACTTTTTCTTTTTTTAACTAATTTATCTTGACTTATTAATTTCTCTTCATTACTTATAATCTTATCTTCTATAACATTTCCATTTTCTAAAGTAATAATTCGATCAGCATAAGGTTTTATAACATCTAAATGATGACTTACAACAATAACTAAAGAATTTTTACTTTTTTCTTTTAATAATTCTAATACCTTTTTTTCATTATCTAAATCTAAAGAAGCAGTTGGTTCATCACATAAAACTATTTTAGAATTATTAATAATTGAACGAATAACAGCAACTCTTCTTGCTTCACCACCAGAAATTTCATTAACTTTTTTATTTAAAATATCTTCAATTTGAAAATTTTTAATAAGTTCTTTATTGGCATTTTTATTTAAAAATTGAATATTTTCTAAAACATTTAAAGAACTAAATAAATTATAATCTTGAAAAATATAACTTATATATTTATAAGTATATTTTTTTATATCACTTATATTTTTATTATTATAAGTAACTTCACCTTTTGAAGGCAAAATTATATTTCCAATTAAATTCAAAAGAGTTGTCTTTCCACTTCCACTTTTACCATTAATAAGAATAAAGCCAGTATCAGCAAGTTTTAAATTTATATTTTGTAAAGCCACTTTTGAATCATTGTAAATTTTACTAACATTTTTTAATTCAAGCATATTATCACCTAATCATTTCTTACTTCCATAATATAATTTTTCTTATTATTTTTAATTATTACAATTATGCATATAATTAAAGTTGTAAATAATATTATTAAAGGATACACTAATTCAAAATTAAATATAAATGGATGTAAATAAAATTCAACTACTTTAGAATAATATAAATTTAAACTTATACTTGCAAAACTCAACAAAATACTACTTAATAATAAAGAATATAAAATATATTTTATTGTATAACTAATTATCAATTTATTTATATCTTTTTTCTTAAATCCTAATATTACAAGTATTCCAATTTCTTTATTATTTTTAACAAGTATATTTTCTACAAACATTACTACAAATATAATAAATATGATCATTATTAATGGACTTATTAATTTAATTACATTACTTACTATATATGGAAAATATAAAGCATCAGCAATAATATCACTGTAAAAAGTTCCAATTATATCAAGTTTTTTAGGAAATCTTGAATTATCTATTTTTATTTTCTCTAATATATTTAGTTGTTCTTGATAATCATTTTTAATAATATAACTAATATTTGTTAATTTACTTTTTTTATTTTTCATAAATTCGTTCATATAACTATCAAAGTCATTACTAACTAAAATCATATTTTTATAATAATCATATTTACTTGCAAACATATTTTTTTCTAAATTAAGTTCTAAATTATAATCATTCTTTAAATTATTATAATTAGATAAATCATTTAAGATTATTCCAGATATTGAAACATTTATATCATTAATTCTAACTGATTTACCTATTATATCATTCATATTATTAGGTTTGTATATTCCATTGTCAGTAAGAATTCCATAATACATAATCATTTCAGCAAGAATTTGATAAATCATTATTTCATTTTTTTCAGTTGGAATATTACCAATAATATCTCCCGTTAAAAAATCATCATTATAAACAAAATAATTACAATTTGGAACATATAAGTAATAAAATGGTACATCCATATTTGTATTTATACTTAAATTATAATATTTATCATTATAATATCTAACCCCAGTATTTTTGTTTTCATCATTAGAATAGTAAACTAAAGTATTAATAGATTCTTTTTCATTAGTTTTAGCTTGAATTTTAGCAAAATCAAATTTACACATAAATGAAGAAAACAAAACAAAAGAAACTAATATAGACATAAATAAAATGGATAAAAATGAACTAAGTTTATATCTAGTAAAAAACAAATTTGTAATTTTATTTATAAATTTATTGTTTATTGTAATACTTTCATCAAGTGCTAAATTATTAAATTCTTTTATATACTTAATTTGAGCTTTACCATCACTTATTTCTATATAAGTATCAATTATTTCTGGTTGTATTATTTCATGAGTAGAAATTATTACTAAATGATTTTTAGAATATTCTTTTAAAATATTTAAAATAATTTTAATATTTGCTTCATCCAAAGAAGATGTAGGTTCATCTAGGATTATTATTTTAGATTTCTTTAATAAAGCTCTGGCAATAGATACTCTTCTTTTTTCTCCACCTGAAAGTGTATATACTTTTTTATTTTTTAAACTTTTTATATTTAGTTTTTCCAACAATTCATCTACTTCTTTTAAATTATTATAAATCTTAAGATTTTCAACTACTGTAAGTTCTTCAAATAAATTATAGTCTTGAAATACATTACTAAAATCTTCAACTGATAGTTTTCTTCCATCATAAAGTACTTCACCATCATAATCCTTATCTAAAGAATTAACTACATTAAGTAATGTTGTTTTTCCACTTCCACTTTTACCAGATATTATAGTTAAACCAGTACTAGGTATTTTAATGTTTATGTCATCAAGTATTTTCTTATTATTTACAACTTTATTAATATTTTTTAACTCAAGCATATTACACCTCTATTATTAAGTTAAATATATCAAAATTACATTTTAAAGTAAAGAAAACTAAATATAAAAAAGCAACATGATAGTTGCTTTATAGTTTATTTTTATTCACTTAGTTTTTCAGATGCATCAGCTAACATTTCAGAAAGTTTTTTCTTAATATCTTTTCCAGTTTTCTCTATCATAGGTGCGCTTTTTTCTTTAGCCATAGTAATTAGATCTTCACACTTAGCAAGTAGTTTAGTTCCTTGTTCTTTAGCAAGTTTCATGGCTTTATCTTTATCCATGTCTTTCATTTCATTTTTGAATTTATCAAATTCTTTTACTAAATCTTCTTTTACTTGATTTAAGTCAATATCTTTTACTTTCTTTCCAATTTGTTTAGCTTTTTTTTGAATATCTTTTCTTGTTTCTTCTCCACTTTTAGGTGCAAGTAACAATCCTGCTGCTGCTCCTATTCCAATACCAGCTACTAAAGCTCCTAATTTACTCTTCTTCATTTTCATCTTCTCCTTCTTTATCCTTTTTTATAAATTTCATTATTAATCCTTCAAAGAAATTAATAATTGACATTGATATACTTTCCATTCTATCACTGATGATATTTACTACATTAAATACACCATTTAAACTATTAACTTTCGTTTCTACATTATCAACAATTTTTTTTGCTTTATTAATAATATATATGCATTTTATTACTAATATAATACTTACTACTAGTAGAGTTATCAATAAAATATCTATAACGATTGGTAAAACGGTAGCTAGGACATCCATTAATCATCACTTCCTGTATCTTCATCATCTTTATACATCGAGTCTATTAGATTAAATAAATCTGTTTCAATGGTGTCTTCTAACTTTTCATTTTCACGTTTTTCTTCTTCGCTTTCTTCAATTGTTTGAGGAGTATAATCTACTTTTTCTCCTTCAACAAACTTACTATCTTCTTCATTTATAGTTTCAAGTTCGCTTGTAGACTCAAATGACTCCTCAATACTATTATTGCCTAAATATTCATTTTCTATACCTGAAGTTTGAATATTTTCATCATCTATATCATCTACCACATCATCTATACTTACTTTTTCAAGTACTTCTACATTATTTTTCTCTTCTTTTGGTATACTTGGTTGATCATTATAACTTACTGGTCCAAAATTTCTTCTTGTTTGAACTATTTCAACTTCTTCTTTTGTTTCTTTTTTTGGTCTTTCTACATTTTCCGTATTAATAATTCCATATACAGAAGATATAACTGGAGTTACAGTGAATGGTTTCTTTTCTTTTTCTTCTTTCATTTTTACTTCTTCATCTTTGATTAACTTTTTATAATCCTTATTTTCTTGAAGACCATACTCTCTACTTACTTTAGTTTGAGTTTCTACTCTTTTAAATTCATTATATTCAGGAGTAACTTCTCTTCTTCTAATAACTTCTTCTTGTACTTTTTCTTCTTTTATTTTTGGCATAAAATCGAAGTCATCATCATCTGGAAAATTAAAATTTTTTCTTTCAGGAACTTCCTTTTTTTCTTCATATGCAGGAACAATTATTTCTTTAATTGGATTTTCCTCTTCTTGTTCATGATGATTTATAAAAGAACCCCTACTTGGAAATTCTTCCTTTTTTGTTTCTCTTTTTGGTAGAGCATCACTTTTAACAGGAACCTCAATTTCATCTTCATCAAATAAGATTTTCTTTACTTTATCCATTAAACCCATATGGTAATTCATCTCCTCTAATTTATAACATCTGGATCATAGTCTTCTTCTTCATTTCCAGTATATTCTGTTTCTTCTATATCCAAATATGTATTATCATTCTTTTTATTATCAAATACATCAACTACTTCATCTTTTCCTAAATGGGAATTACTTGCAAGTATATTTTCTATAACATCATCATTATAAGTTATAGATGATAAAATAATCATTATATTAGATATAACATTGTTAATATCGTCATTGTTGATTTTAGTTTCGATAGTTGCATAATTATAAGTAACTTTAATATAAACTTCATCACTTGTAACATCAATATTAACGAGACCTTTTTTTTCATCCTTCAGTAAGACACGTGAATAATAAATATCATCGTTCTTTTCATAATTAACATCTTTTTTATTATAATAACTAATTAAATCTACATATAAGTAAAAATCATATTCATCATATTTAATAATCTCGTTTTGTTCATCCTGTTTAATAACAGCTAGTTCTCTAGGCAAGTAATATTTAAATCCTCGGTTAATATGATTATCTAACTTATATTTACTATTTATTGTTTTATCAACAATAGTATCTACACTTGCATTTTTTAAGTTTAAAACATTTGAGCAACCTGTAGTCAATACTAAAATTGTAACAATAACAATTAATATTTTTTTCATAAAAACATTCCTTTATATTAGTATTATAACAAATAAAAATGTTTTTTTAAATACTATTTATATCCACTCCTACTATTTTAATTATAACATAGCATTTAAAAATTAATTTATTTTTTATTTCCTCTTTACAGCATCTAGATAGTTAATTTTTACACCTAAAGATTTAAACTTTTTTTCATATTCAGTTTCTACATCTTCTACATCAGTAGTTTCTATATCTAAAGATACTTTATCAAAGGTATATCCATAATTAGATAAGCTTTCAATAGAATAAGCAAATAAACCAATATTGTCAGTTTTTTGGACAATGTGAGGGTTTCCTACAAATATAGAATCATATAAATTTAAGAATACTGGTGAAGTTAATCTTCTTTTAGCATGACGTGCCTTTGGCCATGGATCAGAAAAGTTTAAATAAAGAGTTGATATTTCATGATCAAAAAGATTATCAATATTAGTTGCATCAAATCTGATTAAACGTAAATTCGGTACTTCCATATCTTTTAATTTATCAATTGCTCTTACCATAACCGATTCATACTTTTCAATACCAATAAAATTGATATCTGGATGAAGTAAACACTTACCTATTATAAAGTCTCCTTTTCCCATACCTATTTCAACATGAATCTCAAAATCATTACCAAATAATTCTTTAAATTTACCCTTATATTTTTCAGGATCATTAATTGTATATTTACAATCTTTAACTAATTCATTGGCTCCTTTTACATTTCTAAGTCTCATAAAAATTACCTCCTAAATGAAACATTTATCACGAAAAACATATAATACACTAGGGAGTGATTATATGAAAAAAGATAGAAATAGCTTTTTTTCTCAATTTGGTTCATATGGATATCAAACTAATCCACAAATGAACACTGGTTTAGTACCTAATATGAATACAATGCCACAACAATATACAACAAACTATAATAGTTATGATGATATTGATGCTAGATTAAGTAAAATTGAAAGAGAAATTGGTAGACTTGATCAAAGAATAACTAATCTTGAAAATAGTCAAACCAACATACCAACTACCACTAATTCTCAAACTCAAACTGATTTTAACTTTGCAAATTCAATGTACATGGTCTAATTCTTTAACTTAAACTTACCAAAGGTAAGTTTTTTTATGATTTTATTTAGGTATTCTCTTCCAAATAAGTTTTCAATTAAACCTAAATAATAAGAAATAATTATATAAATACTTCCACCTATTATACCATTTATAACTATTTTTAAAATATTATTATTTATTACAATAAATTTATTTAAAATAATTAAAACAAGTAACATTATAATAGATGGTATAAATGTTTTTAAAACACTTTTTATCATAAATTTAAAATTTATATTATCTTCTTTATGTAAGAATACAAGTCCAATAATTACACTTAAAGAAAAACCAATTATACTTGCAACTATACTACCTAAAAATGCAGGAATACCTAATCTATTAAATAATAACATTACTGGAACATCTAATAAAGCATTTGTTAAAAAGCCAGTAATAGATACAAGATAAACCAATTTAAATTTATTTAAACTTTGACATATTGTTGAAAGAATCATGTACATATTAGCCATCACGGCTGAAAATACTGATAAACCTAATATCATATATCCAAACTCATTTGAGTTATAAAATACTTGCCAAATTGGTTCTCTTAAGAATGAAATACCTATAGCCATTGGAAATGATATAAAGAACACTAAAGCTAAAGATCTATTTATTTTATCACTTACATCTTTTAAATCTTTTTTAGTATAAGAACTTACTATTGTTGGAATTAAACTTATAGTCATACCCATGGCCATTGCATTTATTACCATATTAATTTTAGGCGCCCATGTACTTATTGCACTTGCAACAAATTCAATTTGCTTAGCATCCATTTTTAAATATTCAAGCGTTCTAAGTACAAGTATTTGATCTGTAAAATTATAAATATTTGTAACTATATTAATAACGATAAAAGGTATTGCATACTTAATTATTTTTTTAGTAATTGTTTTCTTAAGTTCATCATTTTCGTTATCAACATCTTCTAATTCCAATTTGTCTTTATTTTTTCTAATAACATTTTTTAAATAAACATAAGCACAAAAACCACCTACAAAAGCACCTAATATAGCAATTCCAATAGCTAGAGAAATAGTTCCATTAAATACTTTTACAACTAAATATGAACCTACTAAAATAACAAGTATCCTAACAATTTGCTCGATTAATTGACTGACTGAAGATGGCGTTACGTATTTATGTCCTTGTAAATATCCCTTTGTTATACTTAAAAAAGGAACAACTAATATAGCAGGAGATACACACCTTATAACAAAAGCAACATCATCAATTGTATTACCACCACTTATATCACCTATTATAAATTTAGCAATAGAAGGTGCAAACACAAATAACAATAAAAATGATATACTTGCAAATATTAGTATTATATTTTTTGCTTGTTTATAAGCAACATTCTTTGCTGTTTTATCCTCAAGAGTATTATATTCACTTATAATTTTACTAATTGCACTTGGAAGCCCAGCACTAGAAATGCCTAAAAATATTAAATAAATATTATAAGCATAACTATATAAAGCTCCTCCACTTGAACCAACTATTGAATAAAATGGAATAACATAAAGCATTCCAAGAATTTTAACAACGACAATAGCAAGAGTCGCGATTATTGTTCCTTCCATAAAACTATTTTTTTTCATATCTAACCTTCTTTATAAATTATCATAGCTGAAAAACAATATATTTGTTCTTCTCCAAAAATTGATGCACTAACTTGAAATTTAATATCAATAACTTCAACTGAACTTATAAAAGCATTAACACTTCTTTCTAGATCTTCTTCATGTGCTTCATCTATAACTTTAACTTTCATATATATCACCATTATTACTATAATAAAAAAACATAGAAATTAATGTCGAATACAAATATATTATAATATAAAAAGGAAGAATTTAAACATAAAAAAAGTTGACATTGTCAACCTTAATTACAACTCCATGGTGTTAATATACAATCCGAACAAGTTTGGAAACCGCTGTTATCAGTTCCAGCTGCTGTATTATATGAATCAATTGTTCCAAATAACCAAATTACAATACTTGGGATAAAGAAAATAAATACTCCAGCAATAGCTCTCCACATAAGGGTTTTAGCTGCCTTTTTAGTTTCATCATCTTTTCCAGAAGTAACTGCTTTTCCTAAATCAAAAATACCAAAAGCAATTATTAATAAAGGTATTGCAAGTTTTACTATAGTTAATATATAACCAACAAATCTTAATATTTCTTTTGCTTCAGAACATAAGCCACCAATTGTAAATGCTCCTATCATAATATACCTTCTCTCTTTTTCATAACCTAATTATAAAATATTATTTTATATTTTGTCAACAACATTACATTTCTTTTACATTTTTAAATCCTAATTTATATAAAAAATCATTAATTTCTCCACTATTTTTGTTTCTATCATTAATTGGTGGAATATTTGCAAAAACTTTACACTTTAATTCATATTCAAAATCTGGTTTATCATTTTCTGTAACAAAGCTCATATTAAGAACAATTTTATCATTTTTTCTTTCCGAAAATGCATTTTTATTTTTTCTAAGTAATTTAGTAAGCCTTATATAAGATGGTTCTACTAAATAAAGAATTTCATCACAGTAAACATTTGCTTCACCAAATTCATTTAAATCAATAATTATAACTTCAGCATCAGTTAATTGCTTTAATTTAATATCTAAATCATTTTTATTCATACAAGATGATAAGTTATCACTTCTATAATAAATAAGATCTTGTCTAAACATTTCAATACCATATGCTTTATATCCATGATTATTAAGTTGACGTACCATCATATTTGTAAGAGTACTCGCCCCTGCATGATCAGTTAAATCAATCAAACCAATAATTTTTTTACCATTAAAAGAAAGTGATGGTTCATCAATTTCTTGAATTTCTTCAACACCATTAAAAGGAATCACTTCCGTATCATCTACAACGAAATGTTTAACTTTTTCATAATCATTAGGTGTTCCATATAAAAATTTTATTCCTTCAAAGTTGCGACTAAAGTTATAAAATCCAGCTTTAATCATATTTGAAATATAATCCCTACTGTTAACTATTGAATCACTATTAAGTAAAATAATTACTTTATTTGGATTAACATATTGTTTTAATTCATTAAAAATATTAACGTTACGATAATTTTTTATAGATGTAATATCAATAACTAACTTATTAAAATATAAATTAGTTAATTTTCCCATTAATTCCTTTACATCATATTCTCCATCTATTCTTTTAATAATATCAAAATCTAAACGGTCAATTATATTTTTATTTTCGTTTGCTGTTACAACATTCATGTCTTTTCCTCCCTGCTAACTTCCAAAAGTGCTTCCGTCTTTAGGAAAATATATATTTTTTGTTTCTCCAGTTACATTAAATTTAGTGAAATCTTGAATAACTGGAATAGATAATGAAAAGAAAACGTACACCTTATAATATGCTGTACTCATTTGCCCAGTTCCAGAATTTGAGTGTATTTTTTGGATACAAAAATTATATTTTGCTTTTGCATCATTATGACTTGTTCCTTCATCAATTCTAAAACCAGCAAATTTTAAATTCTCATCGGAAAGTAACATATCACAGCTTCCAAGTGCATTATAACCGATTTCTTTTAAAAATGAATTTATATCACTTTTTGCTTCTTCACTAACACCACCATATTTTTCAATTCTTTCAACAATTCCATTTTTAACCTTAAAAGCTTTTGAATAGTTAATAGAAAAAGCTAAGAAACCTGAAAATAACGCAATGAAAGCAATTACGATTCCCATTATCCATGTTGCACCAATCGCTTCTCTCATGCGTTATCATCTCCAATATTAAATTAATTTAAAATTTATTCAGTTGTTCCCTTTTTATCAGTGTTAGCTGCTGATTTTGGACACTTAACTGATGCTTCTTCACCATTTTCATCTAAGTAAGTACAATCACAAGTGCTTCCTTCACATGTACAATCATATGCTGCTGTACATTTAGATTGATTTACTATATTTACTTTTATCATTGGCCATATTACTTGTGAAAATAATACTGATATTGCAGCTATTGCTACTACAGCAACTGCAGTCATACTTAATTCGCCTGTTGCGTCTTTCATATAAAATTAACATCTCCTATCTTTATAAACTCATTATACTATTATTATTTTCCATATTCAATTATTTTATGTAAACATTTACACTTTTACTTTAAGTACGATTCCTCCGGATAAAGTATTTGTTTAGTTTCTCCACTTACTGTATACGTAAATATATTTCCAAAAAGAGGTAAATTAATTGAAAAGAATACATCTAAATTATAAATATACTTAATATCACATTCATAAGCCGAATTACAACTTCCAGTATACTCAGTTCTATAGATACAATATTCTTGAGCATCTTTTGGATTCTTAGTTACATAACCATCTTTAATACCAATTACAGTTACTCCTTCTTTTTTTCCACATTTTTTAGTTGTTCTATATCCATAACTATTAGTAATTGCATCTAGCTTATTTATCGTATTTCCATTTATTCCATTATACTGTTCTATTACATTAACCATTTCACTTTTCATTCTAAATGCACGACTATAATTTAAACTTATAGCAACAAATGCAATTAAGAATACCATTAAGGTCATTACTATACCAAAAAGCCAAAGTCCATTAATTGAATCTCTCATATAATCATCCTATTCTTTAATTTAATTATACATTTAATTCAAAAAAAATAAAAGAGAAAAACTCTTTTATTCATATTTGTATTTACCTTTACTCTTCTTTAAAAATTTATATAAGAAATAAATTGCTGTTCCAAGAACTCCACCTAATAAAACAATTAATAGTAAATATTTCCAAGTATTAGATGTTTTCTTAATCTTTATTTGATAATTACATTCAGTACCATCAGCACTTAATACAATTATATCAATTACACTTTTGTTCTTTAATTTTTCATTACCATTTATTTCATAAGTTGCACTTTGTTCTTGAGTTGGTACAACACTTATATCTATTGAATTTACATTCTTTGGTAAATTAAGTACATATTCATATTTATTTTTAGAAAATTCAAGTTCATAATCTTCAATATAAATATTAGCAAGTGTACAATCACTTGATTCAACACTATAACGAGTAATATTATATGTTACCTCTTTTTTATCACCATTTTCAGCAGTAACAATAATCTTCATTTGAGTATCTTCATTTGGCATATTTGTATTTCCAATTACTTCATAAGTAGCTCTTTTACTTTCAAGTTCCACACCAACATCAATATTAGCCATATCATAAGGAAGTTTCAAAGAATATTCATTTTTTCCTTCTCTATATCTTGTATCTTGTCCATTAATAGTTACACTTTTAATATTATTGTTACTAGACACCTGAGCTTCAGTAGTTGTAGTTCCTGTTGTTGGAGCTGTAAAACCAGTTGTTGATTTTCTAGGTCTAGTTGTTTTATTATTATTTTTTTTAGTTGTTTTTCTTGTAGTTGTTATTATTGTAGGTGTATCAGGAGTTGTAGAACCTCCGTTAGAATAAGAACTTCCATCTTTTTTTCTATTACAGTCTACAAATTCAACTCTTGTACAATAAGGATTACTTCCTGTTTTACAACTTCCACTATATTTGCTACAACCATCACTTGTTATTTGACTATATGGTTCGTAGTTTCCATTTTGACACTTATAAGATGCAAGTGTAGTCATTGGATCTAAATAATATTTAGAATCACTTCCACAAGTTGCACGATAACAATATTTATAATAATAACTTCCTTCATTAATTCCTATAGTTTTAAAACCATCAGCAAATCTATAACATTCTCCAAAACTTATTCCACTTTGTCCAGTTGGAGCAGCATACACATTTGTTGAAACAAAAATTAACAAAGCACTAAAAATAAACATCAAACTTTTTTTCATTTTCGACACCACAATTCTATATTAATTATAAAATATTAATCAAAACATTTCAAGAAATTATTTTCTTCTGTTCTCACTTATTAGTTCCATATCTACTGTTAATTGATTAATTCTTTCAATAATTCTTTTTGATTTTACAATATCCACTCCATTTTTAGTACTTGCAAGATGCATTGATAGTTCTTCTTTATTTAAATTAGATGTAAAAAATGTTGGAAGTTTTGAATCCATTCTATATTGTAAAATAGTCCCAAGTATTTCATCTCTACACCAAGGAGTAACACTTTCTGCCCCTATATCATCTATTAAAAGTAAATCAGCATTTCTTAAAGCTTGCATTCTTTCATCAAAATCATCATTAAATGATTCTTTTAAACTTCTTAAAAGTTCTGGATAGTAAACTATAATTGATTTTACTCCACTTTTTGCAAGTTCATTAAATAAAGCTGCAATCAAATAACTTTTACCAGATCCAAAAGATCCATGTAAATATAATCCTTTTAAATGTTTATCTTTCTTATATTCTTTATAAAAAGTATTTATCCATTTAATAACTTCTTTTCTCTTTTTATCTGTTAAATCAATATCTTTCATAGATGCATTTTTAATAGCTAAAGGTTCATCAAATACAATAGTTTTAAGTTTTTCTTCTTTATCATAAGCTTTTTTATATTTACATTCTACATAATCAAAATTAAGTCTATTATTTTCTTCTTTAGGAAAATAAACACAACCAGAAACTTTATTTTTACATTCTAATAGACTTTTACATTTACTACATTTATTTAACTCTTCTAAAGTACGTTCTAATTTAGAAGTATATTTTATCGCCACATCTTCACTTATATTAAGTCTTTTAATTAACTTTTTAAAATCTTCATTTTTACAAGCTTCAACATAACTTTTAAGTAGATTTCTTTCTAAGTCTTTTCTATCAGTTTCATTTAATAAATTCATCTTTTCCACAGCTATCACCTAAATTCTTCAAACATAGTTTCAAGTTCTTTTAACTCTTCTTCACTCATCTCTTCACTTTTGTTGTCTTTATCCATCCATGCAGGAACATTTATATTAACATTGTTCTTTGTTTCTTTTACAACTTTAACAGTTTTCTTATGCCCTTTTTCAGCTAAATTCATTGCATCTTCAACAGTTTTAATACCTTTTCTAGACCAAGTACTAGCAATTGCTTCCATATAAGCATTATTAATTTTACCATTATTTACTAAAAGAGCATAATCAACTAAAACATTAACAACTCCTGGCGGCAAATCAAAATCAACAGCAATATGCTCAAGTATTTTTAAATCTCTACTAGTTGGTTTAATACCTTTATTTCTACTCTTTAAAAAGTCGTAAGGTTTAGTATTTTCAAATACATGAATCATTCTACCTCTATTAGATAAATCTCCACTTGGACTCTTTAAATAATCTGGTTGAGTTCTATAAACAATTGTAGGCAAACTTCCATTATTGTTATATTCATAATTTTTTCTAGTCGCACTTCTTAACTTATCTTTATTAATAATTCCATATTCATCAATAACAAGTCTAATTATTTCACTCATTTTAACAGAATCAATATTATAAATAAAAGCTAGTTGATTTATTAAGTCTTTTGTTTTTTTATTAAAAGTCTTACTAGTAACAAGTCCTTTTGGTAAAGTTGATTCTAAAAGTTCAAAATCAATTGAACTTGCTATATTTATACCTAACTTCTTAGTATTTCTAATATTTTCTTCGAATACATTTTCATTAACAGATTTAAATGTTTCATTCATACTTGAAGTAATTTCTTCATAATCACTTTTATTAAAATTATATTTTTTATAACTATTTAAAAGAATATTATATTCATTTTCTCCAATGTTATTTAAAAGAAGTACACTTAAAACTGGATGGTTCAAAAACTCACTTGCACTTAATGGAGAATATAGTTCATATAAATATTCATTTATATTATCATTTCTTTTAATATAACTTTTTAAAAGACCAACTGCTTCCAAACTCTTTCTAGCATTTTCAATATCAGTTAATTTTGATTTTAAAATAGTCATTAAATGATGATGAGTAAAATCTTTACTCATTAATTCTAATTTATCAAGATCAGCCCAAAAAGTTAGATAAAGACTTACAGCAATAGGTCCAATAATAGGTTCATATAAAGAAATAATGATTTTTTTATCTACCTCAGTCAAAATAGTTTGATTAATAATTGTATACGTATCTGCTGGTAATAAACTATTTTTCATGAGTCTCACTTCCTTAATTTATATTGTATATTATTTTATTTTTTAAATCAATTATTAAATACCCTCTACTAATATATAACCCTATAAATATGTATTTTACTTCTAAAATTTAAAAAAAAAACTATTTTTCTTTAGTTTCTTTCTCATCTTTTTTTGGTTCTGGATATTTTATTTCTATTCCACATTCCATTAATTTTTTAATTAAATCTTTTTCTACTTCATTTCTATTACTATTAACTTTATAACCCATAATAAACAAATTTCCCTTTACACTTCTTGAATAACTGCTATAATCATTGGTTTAGTTTCGGTTTCACTTAAGAAATATTTACTTAACTCTTCTCTAATTTCATTTTTTATTTGATTATAATCAACGAATTTGGGAGTTGTATTTGCCTCAATTATATTAACAGAGATTCTCTTTATTTCTTCTATCATATCATATGAATCTTTTACATAAATAAATCCACGAGTTGTAACTTCTGGTCCAACAAGTATTTTCTTTGTTTGTTTATCTAATGTTGCACTTATTAGCATAATGCCATTTTCGCCTAGCATTTCTCTATCTTTAATAACTAGTTCACCAACATCATCACTACTCTTACCATCTATTAAAACATCATCAACTTTAATAGTTTCAAACTTATCTTGTAAAACTCCATCAACAAATTCTACAACATCACCATTTTGTTTCAATAAAATATTTTCAGATTTCATGCCAAGATTACTCGCTAAATTAGCATTATTAACCATTGATCTATATTCACCTTTAACTGGCATATAATATTTTGGATTAACAAGATTTAACATAATCATTAAATCTTCTTGGCTAGCATGATGTAAAATTGTATAAGTATTAGGTAATGTAACAACATTTGCACCCATCATAGCTATTTCATCTTGTATACGAACAAATATTTTTTCTGTTGCATCATATTTAGGTTCAGCAAACACAACTGTATCAGTTGGTTTTAAAGTTATAAATTTATCATTTCCATTAACTATTTTATCAACAGTTGCATATGGTCTTTCACGATCATCACATACAAGAAGTATAGCATTATTAGCATTTATATCATTTAAATCCCCAAGATTACTTAATTTAATATTTAAGTATCCATTCTTAATTGCCATATTAATAATGTTTTGAAGTCTTTTACCCATGACAACTATTTTTTTATGCATATTATTTGCTGCATCAAATATTTCTTGAATAGTATGTAAATGAACTGGTAATGTTGAGATAATTATTCTACCATCAGCATGATTAAAAGTATCTTTAAACCACCCAGTCAATCTATGATGTGGAGAAGTGTGTCCTTTTCTTTCTGAGAATACAGATTCTGCCATTAAACAAAGTACACCTTGTTTACCAACATATGCAATTTTACCTAAATCCATAGAATAAGCACCATTCATTGTTGGATCAATTAAAAAGTCTCCAGTATAAACAATAGCTCCATCATGAGTGTTTATTACGTACATAACTGCATCAGGTACAGAATGACTTACATTTATTGGAAATACTGAAACGTTTTTAAAGCCAATTTTATGATTTGCAACAACATCAACGATGTTCTTTTCTTTCATCCCATTCATTAATAAAAGTTCTTTAGTGTATTTAGTAGCATAAATCTTTATTTTAGGAATATGTTCAACTAAATCAAATACTCCACCCATGTTTTCTTGGTGAGCATGTGTTAAAAATACTCCGACAATTCTATCTTTATTATCTTCTAAATATTTATAATTTGGTAAAATATAATCAATTCCATACATTGAATCATTAGCATATTTTATACCTGCATCCATTATAAAAATTTTACCATCTATTTCTATTACATAGGTATTCTTACCCATTTCATTTAGGCCACCAAGCCCAAATATTCTTATTTTACTCATTAAATTTCATCTCCTAATTAAATTATAAAAGTATTTCGCGTAAGTACATTATAGCATAAAATAATCAAAAAAAAAACCTAAAGGTTTTTTTGCTTGTCATTATTCTCAGTTTTAACTAACATATTTCTTATCTCTTCAACTGTAACAGCTCCAGGTTCTGGATTTTTAACAACATTTTTACTTAATAACATTATATAACTACTTTTAACAAGATCATCAGGAGTTATTTCTCTACCTAAAGCTTCATCATAGTCAAAAATTGGAAAAGATAAATTATATTTATAATAAAATTCAAAAGCAGATATTCTCTTGCCAAAATATATCCAAGGGCTAACATTAAATGGAACAGTTAATTCTATATCATCAACTACTACTTTTTTCTTATTATATATTTGAAATTTATCTATAGCTTCTCCATCGATTCTTCTTTTCATCATTTCTTTTAAAGATGCAGACGGAACCTCAATTTCTTTTTCAGAACCATCTTCATAAACACATTTTGCAAAAACTTTTCTTCTTAATTCATCTTCTATTTCATGTGTTCGGTTACTATTCATAATGTATCACCACGATAATTATACTTAAAAAAATAGATTTTATCAATCTATTTTAAATAATCATCAGTTACATCCATCTCTTCCATTGTATCTTCTTCTATTTCTTCATAATCGTCAAAAGTATCTTCGACACTTACACGAACAGTCGTATCTCCGATAACTTCAACCCCCATTTGCTTTTCTATAGTTAAATGAATATTATTATTTTCAATATTTACATCTACTACACTTGGTTGTTCAAGTGTCCTTACAATTATTTCTGAATCTTTAGTTAAACTAGCATTTTCTTTTATATTAACATTCATTGGATATTCATAACTAAATTTCTTAATCATAACATTTGTCTTAGAATTATTATTGTATGAATACCAAATATTAACATCAAAATTACCGCTTACAATTATCGTATTATTAGAAACACTTCCTCGAAAATTATGATTAATTACCCAACAACCTAAAACATTATCTATCTTTTCATTAGTTTCTATAACATATTCTTCACTTTTTGTTTTCTTCCCCTTACCAATTACTGCTTTAGTAACAATTTCTTTGTAATAGGCCATATCCATACCTCCTAATTTAGTCTATGCAAACAATAAAAAAAATTGCTATAATATTATTGGTGATATTAATGAATGAATGTATTTTTTGTAAAATAATGAATGGAAGTATTCCTTCATATACAATTTATGAAGATGAAATTGTTAAAGTATTTTTAGATATTAATCCTAATTCTCTAGGACATACACTTATTGTTCCAAAAAAACATATAAGTGATTTTACTACAATTGATGATGAAACTTTATTACATATAAATAAAATTGCTAAACAAATGAGCAATACTTTATATGAAAAACTAAATTGTGATGGTATTAGTTTAGTAACTAATCATGGTATATGCCAAGAAGTAAAACATTATCATTTACATCTTATTCCAAGATATAAAGAAGATAAAGATAATATTTCTTTTGAAGAATTAGTTAATATTTTAACAAAATAAAAGTAGATTTCTACTTTTTTATTTTGCTAAGAAATCTACAATCATACAATTATACTTTATAAAAAAATATTTTAATGCAGGATAATAATTACTCCTAATAATATTTCTTCTTTTTATTACAATTATTCACATTCAAAAGTTCCATCATAAACGTTGTATAAACATGTTTCTTCACCATAAGTGCGGTCAGTACAAGTTACAAGTCCTTCCGGATAAGTACTACAAGAAGGCGAAACGTCATCTTCTTTAGTACAAATAAAACTCTCTGAATCCTTACCACAAATATCCGCCCCAAAATGGTTGATTAAAGCTAAAACAGAATTATCGTAATCATTTGCTTTAATACAAAATAATCCATTATCATTTATACATACGCCTTTAGAGCCATCTTCTCCCAAACCAGCAAACACATTTTTTCCTAAAGTTGTGTAATCAGTTGTACTTGCCGTTGTTGGTGTTCCAAATGCAAAATATGTAGGTGTCCATGAAGCTCCAACTCCCAATGTATTTCTTTCCACAGCATTGAATTCCAATGTGCAAACATACTCTTCTCTTACTTCTTCTGTTGCTACTTTGTTTAATGTTACTGTTACTGTTCCATTAACTGAATTTTTTGCTTTTATAACTGTTGCATTTCCTTCTAGTTCATTTTTTATACTTGTATATTTTGCTGTTGTATTTTCTTTTACTTTACAATTAACTACAACCTCTGCATCATAATTACTTGAATTATTTGTTACTTCATAATTTAGTACTGATGTTTGATTTAAAGACTTTAAATCATTTGTTGAGAAATTTATTGTTTTTTTATCTTCACTTATTACATTTGTATATATGTCTTGTCCATCTAATGTTGCTTTAGTGAAAATAACACTAAAATCATCTGTATTTTCTCCTATTTTTGCACTTCCATTTATTATTAAAGTTGTACTAATTGCAGCAAAACCTACACACATTATTAAAACTGCAACTATTATTGCACTCCTTTTCTTCATTTTTACACACACCATTCTATAATAAGTATAAATGTAAACAATGTTTTTTACAATTAAATTATTGTATTTTTACAAACCATTTACTCATATTCTGTTCTTATATAACATTTAATAAAATCTGTTTCTAAATCATCAACTTGTTCAATTACTATAGTTTCTCTTATATTCTCATGACTTTTAATTAAATAATGATTTAAATTACTTCTAATAATATATGAATCTGTATTATTACAATCTAATGTAACATATAGATCATATTTTTTAGCACTATTGTATAGTAAAATATCTATTTTATTAACACTATCTAAAAGTGAAGAATCTATTAATAAATAATTATCTTTAAGAATATTATTTAAATGAACATTTGGTGAATTCACATCTTTAATAATAATATCTTCATGCATAATAGATTTGCTTCCTTCAAAAAACGTCATTGAAACTACAACTATTAAAATAACAATTAATGTTATAAATACATTTTTTCTATTCATAATACCCCTCTTACTAAAAAGAATACTATTTCTAGTATTCATAGGTTCCATGCAATTTAGATAATTGCTCATTTGTTAAAGGATCTATTTCCCATTTATTATCAACTTTATTCAGATTTAAATCCAAAGTATAACTTACTTTATCTGTAGTATCTAAAAGTTTATTAATTTTATATTTTAAAAATTTAGATAAATCTATATCTCCTTTAGAATCTAAGAATTCTTGATTATTACTTGTAAAATAGTCTCCAGCTTCTTTATTAGTTTTGTAATAATCATACACACTTATTTCTACAGTTACAGTTGCTTTATCACCATCAATTCTTTCTCCTTTAATTTTATAACTCATATTAGAATATTGACGTACATATATTTCTCGATACTCTTTAATTGTTTCATCATCTAAATTTTCTTTACTTAAATAATCATTTAATTCATCAATCACGACTTGATCATTATCTTTATATTTATTTAAAAAACTTTTAACAGCATCAGTAGGTCCTGAAGCAACTATAGAACAACCTGTAATTATAATTATACTTAAAACTATCATTAGAACTTTTTTCATATAATTTATCTCCTTATTTATATTATTTACAATCATAAAATTTTTATACAAAAAAATCTAATATTAAAAAAGAGTTAGAAAAATTCTAACTCTATATACTAACTTAATTGTTTTTTTCTATAAATAATTATTGATAAGCAAAAACCAATAATAGATAATATACCAATTACAATATATAATACAATATCATCATTAGTTTTAGGATTTTTAATACCTACTTCATTTTCAGTCGCAACTATTCCATATTCACTTAAGTGAGTTGTTTCAAATACTATATATCCATCTT
>OLGM01000352.1_pt1 | contig 31312 bp, 31 predicted proteins | sample 1606001 | NCBI WGS metagenome assembly OLGM01 (sample SAMN03283294) | human gut metagenome | biome: human-associated habitat; material: feces | host: Homo sapiens | place: Peru | collected 2012
CCTCACAATAGAAAAATTCCTTCCACTGATCGGCAAGAACGCCGCCGACTGCGCCGGTACCGGCTTTAATAAGTCCCATAGATAAAACTCCTTTTCAATGTTTATTACTTTATGGGGGTAACTCCCCTTTTTAACAGCTTACATTTTCATTATATTATACGCCGCCGTTTATTTCAACAAAAAAGTGCTGTTCCCGGCGAGTGTCGCAAAAATAGGACAATATGCAAATACGAGCGCGGTAATCTATCGACCGATACGGAATTTTTTCTCTTGATTTTCCGCTCGGAATCGTGTATAATACATCCGTTGTGAATACCCGCCGGTGTGATGGAATTGGCAGACGTGCCGGACTCAAAATCCGGTGGTGGTGACACCGTACCGGTTCGACCCCGGTCACCGGCACCAAAAGTCCACCGTAATTTTGATAGAATTACGGTGGACTTTTTTATTTTAACAAATTGGAATTTGAAGAGGTACTGAACAATGGCACGAGCAGGGTATCAGGTCTTGGTCATTCCATATTGCATAGAGGACAGCAGCGTACAATTCTGTTTATTTCGAAGGAGCGATATGGGTATTTGGCAATTCATAGCAGGCGGAGGAGAAGAGGAGGATATTTCAATCATTGAGTCGGCAAAAAGGGAAGCCTTTGAAGAAGCCGGGATTTCTAAGACATGTAACTTTTTCAAGCTCGACACCTGCTGCAGCATACCATCCAATTGTTTTAAGAACGCAGAAACAATATGGGGTAAAGAATGTTTCGTCATTCCGGAGTACGCATTTGCGGTGAGAGTAGCGGACACTTTTTTGCAGCTGTCTCATGAACATACCGAATATAAATGGCTGACTTATTCGGAAGCCCAAACGGTACTTCGATACGACAGCAATAAGACCGCTCTGTGGGAACTGAACCGGCGCATTGCGCTTGGAATGTTGAAATAGATAACTTCCATTTTGCCGCAATATTCAGTTAAAAATACCGTTTCAAGATGGCACTGCACCCTTGTACGATTTCTATCAGGATTATAGTTCTTTGCCAAAAGAGACCCTGTTCATTTGAACGGGGTCTCTTGATTGTTGCGTAACAAAAGCAAGCCGCGCCTGCCTTTAAGAGCAGGCGCGACATTGAGCACCTCTTTGATTATTTTCCAGATAAACACGAACGGCGCGAGAGCCATGACCGCGCTGACGGCGGACAGGATAATTGACGCGACCGTCAGAAACCTGAAATTGCCGGCATAGCCGAAAAGACGCTTGAGATCGGACGGCTTTTTCTCGGTTTTCTTATCCAATTTACATTTCTCCCTGCGAAGCAATTAGCGGTTGCTAACCGCTTGACTTTTTTATAGGGATCGCGGCTTCCCGCGTCCCTTACAAAGAAAAGTATAAAGCTTTCCGCCTCCCCTTTCCGCTCTTTTTGGGCGCAATAAGACTCCAAAAGGACAAAAATAAAGCAAAAGCCACAATCCGCATACAAACTGCAAATTGTGGCTTATAATTTTATTCTTCGATGACTGCCAATTCTTTTATATTGCACTCCCTGCCGCAGACAAGGTATGTCCGCTCGCTTTGGCAATGCGGGCATATTCTGCCGTACTGCACGGTCGGGTACTGTTTTTTGCAGTCCTCGCAGTATGTTGCCGCTTCGAGTATTTCATAGTCAAGCTCCGCATTTTCGAGCGCGGGATAGCGCTTTCTGAAATAATTCCAGCAGTCGACAAGGTATTCCGGCACGATACCGGATACCTCGCCTATTTCGAGCGTGACTGTTTTTATATTCTTTATCTGCTGTTCCTCGGCTATCTTCTCGACGGCATCGGCAACATATGTAACTATTCCAAGCTCGTGCATAACATGACCTCAGATCATTTGTTTTTGACAAACTTCATCTTTATCTTGCGCTTGACCATATACGGCAGAAGGGCTTTGAAGATGCCCTCTTCGGCGGTATACATTCTTGTGTTCTGCGGAAGATCTCTCGAAAGTTTTATCGCGTCGAACTCGCAGCGGGTCGTGCAGAGTCCGCAGCCGATGCAGCGGTTGGTGTCGACGACAGTTGCGCCGCACTTGAGGCAGCGGTTCGCCTCGGCTTTGACCTGCTCCTCGGTAAACGGCAGACGCATATCGTGGAAGCTCTTGACGGCGTCGCCGCTCTTCGAGCCGGGCACCTGGTGCTTCGCGTTGTCGAAGCTCTCGATGGTTATATCGTCGCGGTCAAGCTCGATGAACTCGCGCAGGTCGCGTCCGATCGTCATGCTCTGACCCTCATGGACAAAGCGGTTGATACTGACCATTGCCTCTTTGCCCTCAGCGATAGCGTCGATTGCAAATCTTGCGCCGTGATAAATATCGCCGCCGACGAAGATATCGGGCTGTGCGGTCTGGAGGGTGACTTTATCCGCCTCGGCGGTGCCGTTGCCGCGCAGGACGACCGCGCTGCCGTCGAGCAGTCCGCCCCACTGAGCGCACTGACCGACTGCCGTCAGGACATTGTCGCACTCGACGGTAATCGTATCGTTCTCATCATACTTCGGAGCGAAGCGGTGATTCTCGTCGAAGACGCTCAGGCACTTCTTGAACACAATTCCTGTAACCTTGCCGTTCTCCGTGAATATCTCCTTGGGACCCCAGCCGTTGTTGACTGCGATACCCTCGTGCTTTGCCTCCTCAACCTCGTCGGGAGCGGCGGGCATCTCTTTTGCGCCCTCGAGGCAGAACATCGAGACATTCTCGGCTCCCGCGCGAAGTGCGCTTCTCGCAACATCTATCGCAACGTTGCCGCCGCCGATAACAACGGTCTTGCCGCTGATTTTCTGCGTCTCGTCAAGATTAATTCTTCTGAGGAAGTCGACGCCCGTCTCAACGCCCTGCGCATCCTCGCCGGGGACATTGACCCTGCGTCCGCCCTGGAGACCTATGGCGACAAAGAACGCCTTGTAGCCCTGTGCGCGCAGTTCGTCGAGAGTGACATCCTTGCCGACCTCAACGCCGCACTTTATTTCGGCGCCCATATCTTTTATGACCTCTATCTCGGCGTCAATGACATCCTTTTCGAGGCGGAAAGACGGGATACCGTATCTGAGCATACCGCCGGGCGCGTTCTCTTTTTCAAATATAGTCACGGGATAGCCCTTTGTGCGCAGATAATACGCCGCACTGAGTCCTGCAGGACCAGCGCCGATAACGGCTATCTTGTAGTCATCCCACTGTTTGCCCTCATCGTTGGTGCAGACGGGGATATATCTGTTCTCCGCCTTGAGCTCCTGAGCGGCGATGAACTTCTTTATCTCATCGATAGCAACGGGCTGATCGACAAGACCTCTGGTGCATCTGTCCTCGCAGCGGCGGTTGCATATCGCGCCGCAGACTGCGGGCAGCGGGTTATCATGCTTTATGAGTTTGAGGGCATCGAGATAGCGACCCTCTGCCGCCATGCGGACATAGCCCTGAACTGCGAGATGCGCGGGACATGCGGTTTTGCAGGGCGCGGTTCCGGTCTCGTAGCAGTTTATCTTTGCATCGTCTCTGTAATTGAAGTTCCACTTCTCGCGGCTCCACTTGACAAGATCGGGCAGCTCCGCTTTCGGATATTCGACATGGCTGCCATCCTTGCGGCAGAGCTTCTGGCCGAGCTTCGCGGCTCCGACGGGACACACTTCAACGCACTTGCCACAGGCGACGCACTTCTCGGGCGAGACATGCGCTCTGTAAGCGGAGGCGGAGAGGTTTGGGGTGTTATAGAGCTGAGATGTTCTGATTGCGTTGCAGACGCCTGGCGGGCAGTTGCAGATACCGACGATCTTATCATCGCCGTCAAGGTTCGTTATCTGATGGACGAAGCCCTTTTCCTCGGCGCGCTTGAGAATTTCGATGCACTCGTCATATGTAATATAGTGCGCGTCCTTCTTGGTCTCGACGCAGTATTCAGCCATATCGCCGAGCGCGATGCAGAAATAGCCTTCGATATCGCCTGTGCCCTCGTGGCGGATGCGCTGCTGACGGCGGCAGGCGCAGACATCAACGGCGTATTTGTCATATTTCTTGAGCCAATGGGTCAGATGCTCGAGCGAGACGGACTTGCTCTCTGCAGGGATAGCTGACTCGACGGGGATAACATGCATACCCATTCCGCCGCCTCCGGGAGGCACGACGGACGCGACGGGACCGCATGCCTGGGCGGTCATATTGAAAAGCGTCGCTATCTCGGGACATTTTTCGAGCAGCTTGCCGTTCATCATCATGTATTCGCCCGAGCCGACAACGAACTTCGGGATAAAATACTGCTTCTCTTTCTTCTTGTTTTCGCGGTCAAATTCGAGAATACCGGTCTCGCAGAGTCCGTCGGCAAGCTGACGCGCCTTTTCAACGGAGATTCCGTTTTTCTCGGCGAGTTTTTCGGCGGTGTACTTTCTGACTCTCTTCTTCTCGAACGAGAGCATGAACTTAAGCTCTTCTTTGTTCATGATCTTGTCGAAGCACCAGATTTCGGGATCGTTATCCTCAAAATCCTCGATCTTCGAGATATCGCGCCTATCGGTCACGATAAGGGCAAGCTTGCGTATGAGATCCAGCTTTTCGGGGTCATCGACATGATACTCCTTGGGCAGATAGTCATACTCGTTGAGCATATAATTTTTCAACGCTTCTTCCTGCATAAGACACTCTCCTTCACATATTCTTCGGGTCGCGGATAACGTTACCCATTTATCGATACAATAATATCATAGTTCGGGCGAAGTTCAGTTATTTCATTGTTGCAAGATACAGTTGACTTATGCAGGTTTTGCATATATAATCGTGGTAGGGGTGATAATTATGGACATTGCATATATCCGCGAATTCGTCGTTCTCGCCGAGACGGGCAAGTTCAGCGCGGCGGCGAGGGAACTGCACATCTCGCAATCCACTCTCTCGCGGCACATTCAATCGATGGAGGACGAGTTGGGGCATCTGCTCTTCACCCGCACCACGCGTGAAATGAAGCTTTCGGAATACGGCGCGATATACCTCCCCCACGCGAAAAAGATAGTCCAAACCGTGCGCGATGCGATGAACGATATCTATCAATACGAAAAGCACAAGGGCGAAAAGATAAAGGTCGGAATAGTCCACTATCCCGAGCTCTACTATATAATAGACAGCCTCATGGACTTTCAGCGCGCGTATCCGCAGATATCAGTAAATATAGTCGAAGGCTCGCTCAAAAAGCTTTATTCCGAGTTTTCCGCCGAAAGGCTCAACGTCATAACCAACGCCTATTCGAGCTGGGAGCAGGTGCCCCGGAATTTCATCCGCGCGGGCGAGAGCAGACTCGCCGCGATAATGTCAAAGGATCACCCGCTCGCATCTATGAGCAAAATCCCGCTGCACTGTCTCGACGGCGCGCAGCTCATAGTCCCCGAGAACGGAAACATAGTCTACAAGAACCTCGACTATATGTTCAGAAAAGAGGGCATCCGCCCGAACATATTCTATCAGGGGAACTCGTCGGAAGTCTCCGCCCTGCTTCTGTATGACATGAACATACTCATACAGGATCGCGCGATAGGCATAAAGCAACTCAACAACGCGCTCGTTCTGCGCGAGCTTGAGCCGAGCATATCATATGTTTTCGGGCTCGAATACAGCGACACACTCTCGGACAGCAAAAAGCAGTTCGTGAAATTCATCCGCAAAAGATTTGAACAGAAAGACAACGCAGAATAAAAAAAGCAAGCCGCGCCTGCCTTTAAGAGCAGACGCGGTTTGTCTATGGAAGCAAATCTATGAAGAGAGCTATGTCTTATACGAGCGCGGCGCCGAGGGCTTTGCACTCATCGAGGGCGGAATCGTCGGGAGCTTCGTTGCAGATAACCGGCTCGGAGACGACCGACGCGCCGTCGCCGCGGCAAGTGTCCTCCCATGTTCTCATCCACTCGCCGTCGCCCCAGCCGTAAGAGCCGAAGAGGGCAATTTTCTTGCCGCCGAGCTTGCTCTCGCAGTCGGAGAACATCGGCTCAAACTCACTTTCTTCAAGCTCCTCCGCACCCATTGCGGGGCAGCCGAAAGCTATGGCGTCGAACTCATCGACCATGGAAGAGTTGAACGAATCGGGAGTGAAGAGCTTCACCTCCGCGCCCTTATCTTTTGCGCCCTGGGCAACGGCATCCGCCATGGACTCCGTGTTGCCTGTTCCGCTCCAATATACAACAGCTATTTTGCTCATAATATTTACCTGCCTTTCAGAATTTTGATTTATTGTCAGCGCGCGCCGTTTACGACGAGCCTTTCAAACGAATTATGCCTGCGGTAAGCGTCCTTATACACTCTCGTGCATTTTTTATAGAGCGCGAATTTCTTCTTCGCCGCCTCCTCGTCGCCGTAGACTCTCCATGTGCCGACGCATTTCGCCTTGTCCGCGCCGTATTTTATGAAGCCGTTGACATCCTCGGACGGATAGCCGAGAAACAGCCCAATCTCATGCGGGAAAGTCTCCTGAGAATTGACCCTTCTGACGAGCTCGGCGACGCATTTGTCCGCGTTATCAATTGGATAAGCCTTTTCGGAGAGAATGGAGAGCGCCTGCGAGTCTTTTAAATCGGCTCTGAGCCTGTCTGGGCGATACATATATATCAGCACGCGCTTTTCGAGATATTTTACCGGGAGCAGGCGCACCCCGCGCGGGACGAGCTTCATGTTCATGCGACGTATGCTCTCGTTGAGCGCCTTTTTATCCTCCATCGGGCATGTAAAGAGATTGCCGGTTTTGAGCCCCGCCATGGTCGGCGAGCACTGGGATATCACAAGATCTTCGGACATTTTATTTCTCCCCTTTCGCGTGGATATCAAGTATATTTTTCAGCGCAGAGACCGAGCTTGTCGCGCTGTGCGCCACGGGGATATTCTTCTTTTTCGCCTGCCCCATGGCTATCGACAGCATCTTGTGGGACATCGTCCCGGTAAACAGCACGAGAAGATCGGGATTGCCGAAATTCTGCATTCCCCTGTCCGGCTTTGCGAACACCTTCGCCTTGCACGAATATTCACGGCACAGATCCTCATACCGTCTGACCATACACTCGTTGCCGCCGACTATCACTACGCTCATAATTCAGCTCCTTTTGGTTAGCAGTTGCTAACCGCAGTCTAAAAAGTAAATGCCTTGCGGCATCACTCTTTCTTATATTATATCACAACGGCGTCTGTTTTTCGACTCCGTTCGGGCACACTTATTTGTCCGCCGACTGGCGGTATTCATTCGGCGAGACACCGCAGACATCGCGGAATGCCTTGGCGAACTTCGAGCCGTTGTTGTAGCCGAACGCCCCCGCGACCTCAAGCACGCTCTTGTCAGTAGTCTTCAGCATATGCGCCGCGGACTGCATTTTGAGGGTGCGGATATAAGAATATATCGACTCGCCGTAGACCGAGCGGAAGCTGTTCTTTATGCTCGTGCCGGAGGCGTGGAACAGCCCGCAGAGGGTATCGAGAGTCACATGGCTGTCCATATGCTCGGTGAGATAACCGCAGACGCTTTTGGCGAGGTTCACCTGCGGCCTCGAAACGAAGTCATCCTTGCCGGAATCGTTTTCAAGGTCGATAGCGCTGAGGAACAGGAACAGTTCGAGTATCTTGACCTTAAAATAGCCCTTGCGGATATTCTCGGGAACGCCGCTGTAAAGCTCGGAAAAGATATGGTCGATAGCCGGGTCGGAGCGGGATATATATCCCCTGCCGCCGGCATAGAAGCGGCTCATCAGCTGCTTCGGATCAACATTCACATCGCCCAGGACATATGAGAGACATTCGGGCGTTTTGTCGACATCGACGACTATTGTTATCCCTCTGTAATATCCGAGCGGAAAGCTCGAACCGTAGCCGCTGTCAGGCTTGCAGCAGACGGTCAGATCGCCGGGTCCCAAATAGCACGAGCCTTTTTCAAACTCGCACTCGAAGCGTCCCTCGCGGCAATGGTTCAGTTCGAAGATATTGCCGGGCCTGGCGTTTTCCCTGAAATTGCCGTGCATATGAACATCGTCATAGACGAGGTCGATGCCGGGAAAGACTGAATAGCAGGTCATGTCGATATAGCCGGCTCCGTCCTCGAGCCTGTAAACGGTGCAGTCATCGGTGCGCGAAATAATCTTCACATCGTCGCCGTATATATTCTTTTCAAGCTCAGTTGCCGTCATGCCGCCACCGCCTTTCCCGGTTTTAGTTTTATAATATTTACTTTTTCAGGAATCCGAAAAGTCCCTTTTTCTCTTCGAACTCCTCGGAGCTTACACTTTGGAGTTCATAGCCCGTTTTGTCGATAACGCTCTTTATTTTATCCTCGTCAAGCGCCTCTTTCGAGACTATGACCGTCTCGCCCTTTGTGTGGGAAGAGTTCACTTTTTTGACATCAAAGCTGTTACGGATAGCGTCGTTTATATGCGACTCGCACATTCCGCACATCATTCCGTCAATTTTCAGCGTTGTTTTGATCATTTCAAGTTCTTCCTTTCAAAACGCGGTTAAACGCCGTGAATTTTTATGTCTATCCTGCGAAGAATATCACGAGGTGATATTTTGCAGTACAGAAATCTTAGTGAATTGATTACTCAAAGCCGCAGTTCGAGAAAATATTTTCTCTCGTTGCCCGTAGAGTTCCAGATGCGGCTGCACGGGCAGAATGATTATATTCATTCTGCGCATCAGCTGCACTCGGCGGCGGAGCTGATTAAAATATATGACCGCGAAATTATGATATCCGAGAGTCTCGACCGATATTTCAAATAGTTATTCGGCGGACTTGAGAGCCTCGACCATATCTATCTTGCGGTTCTTGCGCGCGACCATGAGACTGACTATCAGCGAGACTCCGAAGGTCAGCAGTGCGCTGGCAACATATGTCTTCCAGCTGACGACGGTATTCATCTCATACTCCCCTGCCATCGCGCTGACAAGGTAGCTGAGAGTCCCGAGTCCGCACGGGATGCCGATAATAACGCCGATAAGCGTCAGCCACATATTCTGACCGATAAGCAATTTTCCTATCTTTTTGTCCCTGAATCCGACGACTTTGAGAGTCGCCATCTCGCGGTAGCGCTCGGTGTAGCTCATGACGCCGAGGTTATAGAGCACGACCATGCCGAGCCCGAGAGCCGCGACAACAAGAATGCCTATCATCATGTTCTGTATCTCGGTGAACGTATCGAACGAATCGACTATCGACTGCTTCGTCTGAACGCTCTTTATCAGGCTGTCGGAGGCGATATCGGATTTTTCGGTGCTCGTATAAATCGAGTCTATATTATATGGTATATCGAGCTTTTCGGCATATTCGGGCGAGATAACAATGCTCTCGGTAACGCTGCGGATAAGTCCCGCGATTTTGAGCTCGTATTCTTTGTCCGAGCCGTAGGGGCTGATTTTGAAGGTATCGCCCGCTTTGAGCCCGAACTCATCGGCTATTCTCATGCAGACATACGCGCCGTCGCTGCCGATTTTTATATAATCGGTGTTCTCATCCGGGAACTTAACTTTATCGTGTTCGATATTATATATATCGAGCGAGAGTGTCTTTTCATCATGCTTGACGCTGACGGATGAGCTCCAGTCGCCGTCATATTTATCGGCAAGGGCTTCGCACTGCTCTTTCGTCGTGCCCTCGGCAACATATATTCGCGATGAGTAGGCTATTGCGCCGTCATAGTACATATCGAGGAACGCGGACATGGTGTCGCGCATTCCGAGCGAACCGACAACGAGCAGCGTGCAGCCGATTATGCCGATAAGGGTCATGGCGGTGCGCGACTTATGGCGCATGATATCGCGCAGATTCCAGCGCGTGCCGAACGAGAGCTTATGGAAGCCGTTCGTTCTCTCTATGAGCAGAGCTTTCATTCTCTTGGGCTCATACGGGCGCAGGGCATCGGCGGCGGTGCCGTGGAGTATCTTCTTGACGCACAAAAAGCCGATAAGCGTCAGGATAAGTATCATCGCAACAACAATTATAATGCAGAACAGCGGCATACGCAGACGCCAATACGGCATATCAAGATATGTTCCCATCGTGCCGTTCGGGTTCATAACACTCCATGCGATAATATAGCCGAGCGCCGTTCCGAGAACGGAGCCGACGATGCCGATCGAAAAGGCATATGAAGTATAGTGCGCGAGAATACGCCTGTCTTTGAAACCGAGCGCCTTGAGCGTGCCTATCTGCGTCTTTTCCTTTGCGGTCAGCCTCTGCATGGTCGTTACCATAGTCAGAACCGCGATAAGCAAAAACAGCGGCGGCAGGACGGAGCCCATGGTTTTGCCCTCGTCGCTCTCGCCTTTCGCCTGAGCATAAGCCGTGCTCTCGTCCTTTGAAAGAATGAGCGTAGTCTTGCCGAGAGCGTCGTCGACTGAATTTTCAAACTGCTTTCTCGAATCATCGGAGATAACATTTATCTGCGGATAAAAATCCATGCCAACTGTCTTTTTATAGAGAGCCGGCGAAATGAACGCATAGCCGTAGGTCGTATAATCGGGCATGAGCTGCGTCTCATCGCGTACGCAAATCATATATTCGCCAGCTTTTATCAAGCCTTTGACCGTTCCGCTGACTTCAAAATTTTTATATACAAGCGTCAGCTTGTCGCCTATCTTCACATCGTTTTTAGAAGCGTAGATATCCGACAGCCAGATGCCGTCCTCGCTCGCGGAATTATATTCTTCGCCGTCCATGAGCACGAAGCCCGAGACATTCTCGTTCTCCGTAACGGTCATCGCGAGGCTATCGCCCTCACGCTCTTTCACATCGGCGTTGACGGAGAGATAACGCGAGGCTGCTTTCACTCCGCTTATGTCCTCTATTTTTTTAAGCTCGTCTTTTGAAAAGCCCGACTCGGATATTATTCTGTAATCCGCATAGTTGGCTTCTTCGAAGAACGAAGCCATGTTGTCCTCAATGCTGACCCATTCCATATTGAAGCCGACAAAAATTCCGACTCCGAGGACTATCATGATTATCATCGAGATAAACTGCGCGCGGTAAAGACGCATCGTTCTCAAAAGCTTTTTGAACAGCATACTGCGCCTCCTTTACCAATCGATCTCGTCGGCAGAAGCCGGAGAAGGCTGATCCTCGCAGGAGACTATCCTGCCGTTTTTCACTCTTATAACGGTATCCGCCATCTTTGCTATATTCTGGTTATGCGTGACGATAACTATCGTCTTGCCGTAATCGCGGGCCATTTTGAGCAGAAGTTTGAGCACGCGCACGCCGGTCTCGGAATCGAGCGCGCCGGTCGGCTCATCGCACAGGAGTATCTTCGGATTCTTCGCGAGCGCACGGGCGATAGACACGCGCTGCTGTTCGCCGCCGGAAAGCTCAGAGGGGAACTTCTTGAGATGATCCGCAAGTCCGACTTCTTCGAGCATCTTTGTCGCGGAGAGCGAATCCGGGGCTATCTCTTTGACGAGCGAGACATTCTCGTGAACCGTAAGGGTCGGGACGAGATTATAGAATTGGAACACGAAACCGACTTTCTTCGCTCTGTAATCGGCGAGCTCGTCGTTCGAGAGCTTCGATATATCCTCGCCCTCGACATATATCTTTCCGTCGGTCGGGCTGTCAAGTCCGCCGAGTAGATTCAAAAGCGTGCTCTTTCCCGCGCCGCTGGGGCCGAGGATAACAACAAATTTTCCCTCTTCAAGCTCCATATTCACCGAATCGAGAGCCTTGAGTTCGTGGTCGCCGCTTTTATAGACGCGGCTCACATTTTCAAACTTTACTACTGCCATTGCTTTTCTCCCTTTCTTGCTCATATCTTCTGCTCATGTGTTCGAGGCTGTCCTGCGGAACCTCCGAGAGCAGAGAACACACAGCCATCTGCAGATCCCCCATATCGGGGAACATACATCGCAGGCTCTCCGAAACTATCTCATAGTAATGCCCGTAGCGGCGCGCGGTATCGTTGCCCGAATCGGTGAAATGCGCCACTCCGTAAGAGGTTTTGCTGATTATCCCGAGTTCCGAAAAAGTGTCCATCATATTGTGCACGCTCGGCTTTGACAGATTGAGCGCCGAAGCAAGGTCGACGCAGCGGACTCCGCATCCGTCTCTGTCGAGCTCCTTCATTGTCAGAAGGTAGCGTATATTTGACGCCGTAAGTGTTCTTCGGTTTGTCATGATCTTCCTCCCGCAATAAAGTGTCAAACATTTGATTAGCATTTGCTAACCACGATCTTTAAAAGTCGATTAGCCCCTGCTAACCAAACTATATGGTAAACTATTCTTTGCGCTGTGTCAATATGATTTTTTCCTGTTTTATTGACAGACTAACAAATTTGGCAACATCCACAAACAATTAGCATATGCTAACCGATAATCTTGTCGAAAAGCACGGCACAAAGACATATTGATTTTCGGGCGGGTGCGTGATATCATTAATTATACAAATTTAATGAACGGAGGGGTAAGATGCACCTGCAGGAATCCGGCGAGATGTATCTCGAAACAATATATGTACTTTCAAAGAAAGGCGTTGTGCGCTCGCTCGATGTCGCGGAATACATGGGCTTTTCAAAGCCGAGCGTCAGCCGCGCCGTTGGACTTCTCAAGCAGGGCGACTATCTCATCATGGACAAGGACGGATATCTCACGCTCACCGATGCGGGGCTTGAGGTCGCGCACAAGATATACGAGCGGCACACCGTGCTCTCGAATCTGCTGATCCGCCTCGGCGTCAGCGAAGAAGTCGCGGTCGAGGACGCATGCAAGCTCGAGCACGACATAAGCGACGAGACATTCGCGGCGATAAAAGAGCACGTTGTCAAAAATATCGACAGTCTGAAATAATTTTCGTCGGCAAAGTTCATGTATTTTTGCTTTTGCAGTTTTGTTTTGAAAATATTCAATAGTACAGATAGGCATGTTCAACAATTCGACGCTTTTTCTTTTGTTGAACATGCCTAAATATATTTGTGCGCTTGAAAAGCCTTTTTACACATGGTATAATAATTTGAGATTATGTGTAAAGACTTGCACATAAAGTATTACACAAAAGGAAGGTAGAAATGAGCAAAGGAAAGAACCAAGCGCCGAGCGGGGCTATCAAGCACAACACCTACACCGGCAAAGAGCTGACAGGTTACTTAGTAGGTCTCGCAGGACAGAACATCATCTACAACATCATCGCAGGCGGACTCCAGTACTACTGGCAGTCGATTATTTTTTTGCCGGCGATGGCCATCTCGGTAATATTCTTCGTCGCCCGCGTTTGGGATGCTATCAATGACCCGATGATGGGCTCGATAGTTGACCACACCAGAACAAAGTGGGGTAAGTGCAAGCCCTACCTCATGTTCGTACCGATCCCGATAGGAATCATTACCATTCTCACATTCTGCAATAAGACGTACACCGACTACACCTCGCCCACAGCACACGCTCTTATCATCGCCTGGGCGGCAATCTCTTACATTCTCTGGGGTATGTGCTACACCGTCGGCGATATTCCGCTCTGGGGTGTAACCTCACTTATGACCGACGATGAGAACGACAGAGCAAAGGCGCTCTCTCTCGCCCGTATAGTCGCAAACGTCGGCGCTATCGGTATGCTTATCACCTTCGCAGGAAAGGCTCTTTCCCCCATGTTCCAGGAGAAGAAAGGCCTTGACCTTATTCATGCGGACAAGATGTCCTATATCATAATCGCCGTTATCCTTACGATATTCGCAACTATTCTCTTCCAGTTTGCCGGCTTCTCTGTAAAAGAGAGAGTTCAGCAGTCCGAAAAGAAGTACACCATGAAGGAGAACTTCAAAATCGCGATCTCCAACGATCCGTTCAGAAGGCTCCTCCTCTCGGGCATTCTCAGAAGCCCCATCATGCTTCTCTCAATTGTCGGTCTGTCGCTCGTTATGTACTACTTCTTCGACAACAACCTTGCCAATCTTGTTGTTGACGGCCAGCTTCAGATTATAAAAATCGTTCAGCTTCTCGTTATGGGTATCGGACTTCTCGGCGGTATGATCATCGGTACTGCCGCCACGCCGAAGATGTCCGCAAAGTTCGGCAAGAAGCAGCTCTATAACTTCTATTCAATCGCCGGCGCAGTTCCCTATGCAATGATCTTTGTCGTCTATAAAATAGCCGGCGGCAACCTTATGCAGAGCATGGTTTATGTCGTTTTGATGGCTGTTATGATGTTCGCGGCTTCCTGGGCAATGGGCTCGATAAACATTCTCCAGTCGATAATGATAGCAGACTGCGTTGACTACGAGGAGTACAAGAACGGCGTTCGTACCGACGGCGTGTTCTTCTCCGGCCAGTCCTTCATCACCAAGCTTGCAATGGGCGTTTCCTCGCTCATCTCCGGCTTCATTTATTCGGCTGTTCACTACACCGCCGAATACATCGAGACTCTCAACCTCGACCTGGCGGCAGGAAAGTATCATTTCTACGAGGCGAACGACGGAAAATACGCAATGGCGATGTTCCTGCTTATTTCTATTCCGCCCGCAATCGGCATGCTGCTCTCCGCTATCCCCACTCTCAAGTATTCGCTCACCGATAAGGAGCACACAAGAATACTCAACGAGCTCATTGAGAGACGTGCAAGCAAGAAGAACGAAGACTAAGAACTGCCGCATTTAGCGCAGACCAAGAGCAAAAATACAAAGGTCATAATTCACGGATAACAACGCGGATTATGACCTTTATTTTTTTAGATTTTTGCTCTTTTAAACGTCTTTTGCCCGCTCGCGATATACTTTTATATATACAGCTTCGGGTCAAAAAACGCTTTCTGCATCTAAAAGCGGCAGCCCTTCTATTCGAAAAGATACTCAAAACGCAAAATGAAAACAACGGAGCCGGCAAAAAAGCTGAGCCCCGTCGTTTTCTGCTTTTCGGTTATTCGTCGGTTCCGTCGCCGCCCATTAAAGCAGTCAGTTCTCTGATGCGCTCTATCGGGAACGGCGGGGAGCACAGCGGTTTCATTGCTATGCTCATCAGCTTCATCGGGTTGTCGTCCGCGGCGACGCGGTTCGAGGACATCGCACCGCATCTGCGGCAGCGGTGGACTATCGCCCACTCGCCGTTTTTTCTCACCCAGACCGCTATGGGATCCATGATTCCCCCGCAGTCCGAAGCTCTGTCTCCGGGCTCGATATCAACATGCAGGCTCGAAAGGCAATTGGGGCAGTGGTTTCTGTGGTCGCTGCCCGCGCCTTGCGGCACTACAGTGCGCCCGCACACTTTGCAGACAAAAGTCTCGTTGCAGGCGTGAGTCTTATAATAACCTTTTTCGTACTGTTTGCGTTTGTTTTCGCGATTCATTTTTCCTCCTGAAGATCATGGCTCGCGGGAGGAACGGCAGAGTGTGTTTTTTTATTTGCCGACCTCCCGGTCAGCGCACGCTCTCCAGTGATTTTGTGATAAGTCTCAAACAAAATCTCCTTAGTCTTTTTATTCAAGAAACGGTCAGATGACCGCTATCTCGTCTGTGTATTCCGCTCCGCACGGCATTATTGAGGGCAGGGCGAGGGAAAACAGGTCGGCGGCGCGCTCCTCGATAGCGGAAATGTGCTTTGCGCGGTCGTTCAATTTTTTTATATCCGCCGCGCGCATAACTATAGGCAGCTTTGCGCTCGAACGCATGGCGCGCAGTTTTTCGCGTCCGATGGAGTTGAAGCCGAGCACGCGGATATACGGCGGTATGCCCTCGCAGTCAGACGCTTCGATACCGAGCAGAAGAGCCGCAACGGCGCGCCTTATCCGCGCATGGGAATAGCGTTTGGTCTTGGCGAGAGAATAAAGCTCATCGAGCGAGGAGGCGCTGCGCGAGGCAGAATATATGCGGTTTTCGAGCCCCTCGGAGATATCCGGCACTGCGGCTATTTTTTCGGGCGTTGAGATACGCAGGCACGCGAGAACAGCTTTTTCGAGGGCGTTGATATCCGCCGGCGCTCTGCCCGTCTCTATCTCCGCTTTGAGTATCGCGGCGGCACTTTCGGGCATGAGATCGGCAAAGCCCTCGCCCGCCCTCACGCGGGTGCGTATGAGCGAAGCGCTCGCAAAGGAGTTTACCGCCTCGCCGCTGTCGTGACCCGCTCCCTCGCGCCTGACGGCGAACGGAGCAAGCTCGGAATTGAGCGTATCTATCGCGCGTATATATTCGACGGCGAGCGTATCGTTCGGCGACGAGAGCACCGATGCGACGCGGGGATCGAGCTCTTCCACGGCGCGCTGTCTCGCCGAAGCAAAGCTCACGCCGGAAAGCAGGTTTGCGCGCATACTTTCGCGCACGGTATAATCATCGACCGCGCGGGATGCGGCTCGGAGAAGTTCTATATCGGCACATTCGCTGCCGAAGCTCAGCGTATCAACGCACCCCATGGCGTCGAGCAGCCCGACAGCTCCCCTCGCAAAGGTCTGCGCCGCAGCGCACGCCCACGGGACAGGGAGCGAAACAACGAGATCCGCGCCGTTCATCAGAGCCATGTGCGCGCGCGCGTTCGGATGCATCAGCGCAGTCTCCCCGCGCTGGACGAACCAGCTACTCATCACGCACACAACTGCCGACACGCCGTTTTCGCGCGTGCGGGCTATATGATATGCGTGTCCGTTATGGAACGGATTATATTCGGCAACGATGCCTGCGGTGCTCATCGGATTCACTCCTTTCCGTTTTTCGACAATAAGACATGGGAATTCTGCAAGAACTGCTTGAAAAATCCTCTTATAGTATATATAATATATCAGTAACGTGCTTGTTTCAAGCAAATCTTTTTATTTGGAGGCAATACTCTTGAAAATTCTTGTTATCAACGCCGGAAGCTCATCGCTTAAATATCAGCTCATCGACATGGACGGCGAGCAGCTTATAGCAAAGGGCATCTGCGAGCGTATCGGTATCGACGGCAGAATCAGCGGCTCGACCACGGACGGCAGATGGTTCAAATACGAGGTGACTCTCGAAAATCACACTGCAGCTTTCCTCGAAGTCAAGAAGGCTCTTACTTCGGGCGACTGCAAGGTTATCGACGATCTCTCAGACATTTCGGCTGTCGGTCACCGCATAGTCCAGGGCGGTTCTCTGTTCAAAGAGAGCGTACTCGTTGACGAGGATGTTATCGCCGGCATCGAGAGCCTGTGCGATCTCGCTCCCCTGCACAACGCCGCTCACATTCAGGGCATCCGTGCCTGCCGCGAGGTCTTCGGCGAGGATGTTCCGGAAGTTGTTGTTTTCGACAACGCTTTCCATTCGACCATGCCCCCCGAGGCATTCCTTTTCCCGCTGCCCTATGAGTACTACGAGAAGTACAAAGTCCGCCGCTACGGCTTCCACGGCACATCGCACCGCTTCGTCAGCGCTCGCTGCGCGGAAGTTATGGGCGTTGACCTCAAGGATATCAAGCTCATCACCTGCCACCTCGGCAACGGCTCTTCCATAACCGCTATCAAGGACGGCAAGGTTATCGACACGAGCATGGGTCTTACTCCCCTCGACGGCTTCATCATGGGCTCGCGCTGCGGCGGAGTTGACCCCTCGGCTATCACCTATCTTCAGGAGAAAGAGGGCTGGACTCCCGCAGAGACAGCTGAAATTCTCAACAAGAAGTCCGGCGTTCTCGGCATCTCCGGCGTATCGAGCGACGACAGAGACGTTCTCGCCGCCGCAGAGGCCGGCAACGAGAGAGCCGCTCTTGCAAGAAGCATCCAGCGCTATCAGATCCGCAAGTTCATCGGCGCATATGTTGCCGCGATGGACGGCGTTGACGCAATAGTCTTCACCGGCGGCATCGGCGAGAACACCTGCGACCTGCGTGAAGATGTCTGCAAGCATCTTACATATCTCGGCGTTAAGATCGACTGCGAGAAGAACCTCGAGCTCAGAAAGGGCAAGGAGGGCGAGCTTTCGACCCCGGATTCAAAGGTTCGCGTTTTCGTTCTGCCCACCAACGAGGAGCTGCTTATAGCCAGAGACACCAAGGCTATTGTCGAGAAGCTCTGATATGAACGGCTGCAACACTTTTATATTTGACAGTTTACCGGAGAAAGAGCTTATCCCCCGGTTTGAGATAAGCTCTTTCCACTGGGAAAAAGACGGATATTCGCGCCCGGAGAGCTCCGTGCGGTTCTGCGCGGTGAAAAACAAGGGCTACTATGCTTTTCTTGAAAGCTCTGAAAGTCCCGTGCTCGCGAGATACACAAAGCGCGACGATCCGGTATATACCGACAGCTGTCTCGAGGTTTTCATAGCGCCCGTCGAGGGTCGCCGCGAGTACATAAACTTCGAGATGAATCCGAACGGCGCTTATCTGTCGCAGTTCGGAAGCGAGAGAAACGGACGCGTGTTCATAAAAGAACTGACCGCAGAGGCCCCGCGCGTCAGCGCAGGAGTTTACACAGACAAAGAGGGCTGGCATGCTCAGCTGTTTATCCCGGAGAGGCTGATATCGTCGCTCTACGGCTGCGATTTTTCGGTCGGCGAGGGCGAAATTCGCGGCAACTTCTACAAATGCGCCGACGACTCCCCGACCCCGCACTACGGTGCGCTCTTCCCCGTTGACAGCGCTTCTCTCGGCTTTCACAATCCCGAAAGGTTCGGCACTATCAAAATAATCAAAAGGTGATACAGATGCAAACGCAGAATACTCCCTTTCCTCTGCAGCAGATAATCGATGAATTCGGTTTTGAGGGAGAATATATCGGCTACCGCGTTTCAAACGACGGTCATATAAACAACACTTTCGTTCTCGATTTCAAAAACGCTGACGGCAGCAGCACAAGCTACCTTGTTCAGCTGATAAACACGAATGTTTTCAAGAACCCCGACGAGCTGATGGAGAATATCGTCGGAGTCACGGGATACCTGCGCAACATAGTTATCGAGCGCGGCGGCGACCCGGAGCGCGAATGCCTCAGGGTGTTTTTCACCAAGGGCGGCAAGCCCTATTTCAGAACAGAGAACGACGAATGCTGGAGATGCTACAATTTCATCACCGGCGCGCACGCCTGCCAGTCCATTGACGACCCGAAAACATTCTTCAACGCCGCAAAGGCTTTCGGCACTTTCCAGTGCCTGCTTGCGGACTATCCGAGTAGCACGCTTCACGAGACCATACCGAACTTCCACAACACCCGCTCCCGCTTTGCCGACTTCAAAAAGGCGGTCAGCGATGATCTCAAGGGTCGCGCGGCGGGCGTGCAGGAGGAGATCGACTTCGTTCTCTCGCGTGAGGGCGACACGGGTATTCTCGTCGACATGCTCAGCAACGGCGAGCTGCCGCTGAGGGTCACCCACAACGACACGAAGCTCAACAACGTCATGTTCGACAACGAAACCGACGAGGGCATATGTGTAATAGACCTCGACACGGTCATGCCCGGACTTTCGCTCTACGATTTCGGCGACAGCATCCGCTTCGGCGCAAGCACCGCCGCAGAGGACGAGAAAGACCTCAGCAAAGTGAACTTCGACATTGAGCTCTACAAAGTCTACACCGAGGGCTATCTTTCCGCCGCCGGCAAGAGTCTGACCGATGCGGAGATTGAATATCTCCCCTTCTCGTCGAAGCTCATGACGCTCGAATGCGGAATGCGTTTCCTCGGAGACTATCTCAACGGCGACACTTATTTCCGCATTGACTATCCCGAGCACAATCTTGTCCGCGCCCGCACGCAGTTCAAGCTCGTCGAGGACATGGAGAAGCAGATGGACGAGATGAAAAAGGTCACACAGGAGATATACGAAAAAGTCTGCAAATAAAAAAGCCATACGGCATGGAGGGTCAGAGCTATGTTATCTCTGATGAACGAGCGTCAGCTCAGGCACAGTCTTGCCCTCTGGACGATGAAAAACAGCCGCTTCGCGCCGCAGCCCGGAAGCTGCGAGGAAGCGGCTTTTATCAAAACTTACGCTGTGCCACAAACAAGATTTGAGCGAGTCAATTCTGCCGTCTCTTCAAACGGCAGACCGCTCTCGATATTCCGCACCGTTATACGCCTCGCCGACTGGCAGTCGCGAAACGGGCAGGAATGCGCGCTGGTCTATCTCAAAGCAGTTGAGACGGACACAGACAGTCTTGGCAACACTGCCGAGATCACTCTGGGCTATTCAATAGTCAGCAGGTGATATACTTTCTTATTGCGGGATATACCCGCTTTGCGATGAACGCGAGCAGCAGGCAGAACACGGCGTCCTTCGGGAAGGTCGTGAACACGCAGGCGCTCATCATCTTCATGAAGCCCGGATATGTATTGAGATAGAGCCGAGTGATAAAATAGAAATACACAGTACCGATAATATATATTATCACAGTGCCCGCTAGCGCGGCGAAGAAGAGCTTCCAGAATGTGCGCTCCTTTAAATGCTCAACGATGAATCCCGTGACGGCGGATGCGACAAGGAAGCCGATTATGAAGCCGAATGACGGCTTGAGCACGCAGCCGATTCCCCCGCCGTAAGTGAACACGGGCACGCCGCAGAGACCGAGGATAATATACGCCGCAACACTCAGCGACGAGCGCCACGCGCCGAGCAGCATCGCAGAGAGCAGAACAAATTCGAGCTGCAAGGTTATCGATATCATCGGCAGAGGTATTTTTATAAATGTACCGAGGATTATCAGGGCGCACGAAAGCGCACACACGGCGGCGGTCATCGCCCTGCCTTTTGAAGTCATTTTACTTTTCATTCTCTCACCTTCCGGAAATTGGATCGCATTTGATTATATCACAACAACTATACAATCAATTCAACAAATCGACTTTTCAGCGTGAAAATAGTGTTGTATGTCCATATCGGACATAACACTACGCTTAGAAATACATAAATTATTTTCTTATAGCTGGAGGACAGACTGATGCAAGAGCTGATTAAAAGAAATACGCCGGAGATTGCCGACAGGTTCGCACTCGAAATCAAGGACAGACGCGAGGGCAAGAGCTTCTATGAAATCGAGGCGTGCGGCGACAAAATAGTTCTGCGCGGCGACTGCAAGATAAGCCTTGCAATGGCATATTACAGATATTTGAAGGACTGCTGCGGGGTCAATCTCGCCCACTGCGGCAACGACAGGATAGGCAATATCACCGAAGCTCCCCTGCCCGCGGGCAAGACAGTCCGCATTATCGAGCAGGACAAGCGCGCCTACATGAACTACTGCACATTTTCATATTCCGCCCGCTGGTGGGACTGGGAGCGCTGGGAGCGCGAAATAGACTACATGGCGATGCGCGGAATAAACATGCCGTTGAGCATAGTCGGCTACGAGGCGGTGCTTTTTTACACCCTGCGCGACCTCGGATACACGGACGACGGAGCACTCAATTTTATCAGCGGCCCCGCATATCTGCCGTGGCAGCTCATGGGCAACCTCGACAGCTATTTCAGCCTGACAGACAAGGCGTATGTTGACAAGCGCCTTGAACTCGGCAAGAAGATAATCGACCGCGAGCTTGAGCTCGGCATGACCCCGATTCAGCAGGGCTGCTCGGGTCAGGTGCCCTCGACGATTCTCCGCGTGCTCCCGCGCACGAATGCATACAATGTTCCGTCATGGTGCGGGTTCCCCGTAACATATCAAATAGACCCGCTCGACAAAAACTTCAGAAAATTCGGCATAGCTCTGCTCGAAAAACAGCGCCAGCTCTTCGGCGCGCACCACTATTATGCCTGCGACCCGTTCCACGAGAACAAGCCCCCGATAAAGGGCGACAAGTATCTCCAGAACGTCGGAAAAGCTATTTCGGAGATGTACACGGCTTTTGACTCGCAGGCTGTCTGGGTCATGCAGGCATGGTCTCTGCGCGAGCCGATAGTCAAGGCTGTTGACAAGGACAAGCTGCTCATTCTCGACATCGACGGCAGCAAATGCGAAAAGACCGACGGCTTCTGGGGCTACAACTTCATCAGCGGCACGCTCAACAACTTCGGCGACAGGAACACACTCCACGGCTCGATAGACGCGCTCGCCGAAAACAAATTCATGGAAGAGCGCGAAAAATATCCGAATATTGTCGGCACCGGTCTTTTCATGGAAGGTATTTTCCAAAACCCGCTGTATTTTGACCTCGCTTCGGATATGCTCACGCGAAGCGACAAGCCCGAGCTTGACTCATGGCTCAAGGACTACGCCCGCCGTCGCTACGGCAGCGACGAAGCGTGCCTTTTCGAAGCGGTCAAAGATATGCATGAGACCTGCTACAGCAAGGCTTGCACAGGACGCGAGACTGCGTCGATAATCTGCGCGCGCCCTGCATATGAACAGCGCCACACCGCGCCGAACGATGTGTTTGAGCTGAGATATGACAACGAGAAGCTGCTCGACGCGCTCGAAAATCTTCTCAGAGCCGAGCACGCCGACACGGACGGATACAGATTCGACGTCTGCGATTTGACGCGCCAGGTGCTCAGTAACTACGCAAAGGATCTCTACAAGCGCAGCATAAGCGCATTTGACAGCAAAAATATAAGTCTTTTTGAAAAGAGTGTCAACACATTCGTACGCCTGCTCGAAGATGTTGACAGGCTGCTCATGACGCGCCCCGAACTGACGCTCGGCGAGCATGTCAGGCAGGCTAACGCCTATGCTTGCTCCGACAAGGACAGGCAGAATTTCGAGCTCAACGAGCTTTATATGCTGACCCTCTGGGGACCCGCACGCTCCTCGCAGCTCTATGACTACGCATGGAAAGAATGGGGCGGCATGATAAAGACTTTCTATCTGCCGCGCTGGTATTCGTTCTTCGAGCAGATGGCGGTCAACTTCAAAAAGCGCAAATGCACATTCACGACCACAAAGCGTCGCTACAACGACCGTGAGGACTTCGACGGAACTTCGTTCTACAAGAGCGTTGAAAAATTCGAGAACAAGTGGCTCTCGACCTACAAGCCCGAACAGCCCTCGGAGGAGGACACGCTCGAAGTCGCGCGCGAGCTGTTTGACTTCTATGCGCCGATGATAAGAGGTGTTCAGGCATGAGCGTTGAGCCACAAAGAAAAGGCGGAGACAAGCTTGACCTATATGAGCGCCAGATAAATATGCTCGACACCCTGCTTCAACACGGGGCGATATCCGAAGCGCAATATAAAAAGAGCGCGGGAGATTTAGAGAAACTGATGTTCCCGCAGGGAGTGCCGAAAAGATAAAAAATCAGCCTTCGATTCGCAAAAGAACCGAAGGCTGATATATTTTTGCTTATTTGCTGTTTTTGCCGTGCGAGCCGGAATGACTGCCGTAACCGTAGCCATACCCGTAATGCTTGCCGTAGCCATATCCGTAACCGTAGCCGTATCTGCGGTGCGATCTCGAATAGTTTCCGTAGCCGCCCTTGCTGCGGTCGGTCGAGATATTGTAGACGCATCCGGCGAGATCCGTTCCGCCCTGAGTGAGGTCGCTGACAGCCTCGAGTATCGCGGGAACGGGGAAAACATCCTCGCGGATAACAAATATTGACGAGTCGGTATATTTTGCGCATATCGCCGCATCCGCAACGATTCCGATGGGAGGTGTATCGATGATAATATAATCGAACTTTTCTCTTGCCGCTGCGATGAACTCGCCGGTCTTGGCGTTTGAAAGCACTTCGGTCGGGTCCGTTATGCTCTCGTCGCCTGCGAGGACGAATATCTTATATTTTTCAATATATTTTATCGCGTCGCTCGAATTTTTCGCGCCGTTGACGACATCGGCTATGCCGTTGCCGGAAAGATTGCTTATGCCGAGATTCTTGAGCACGGACGGCTTTCTGAGATCGGCATCGACGAGCAGGACGGAATATCCGTTCTGCGCGAGCGCGAGCGAGAGGTTGACGGCAACGGTCGTCTTGCCCTCATTGGCTCCGGCGCTCGAAACGACAAAGCTCTTGTAGCCGCGTCTGCCATTGAGCAGTTCGAGCTTCGTTCGCATTGCTTTATATGTCTCAACGAACGCAAAGCCGCAGGCCTTGTCGGTTATCAGCAGCTCCCGGTCGCCGTGGGCGGATTTCTTATAGAAACGCTCGCCGCTGGGCACCTGCGACACCTCGCCGATAACATTGAGCTGAAGCTTGTTCTGGATATCCTCCTGGCTTCTGACGGTGTTGCGCGCGGAATCCCTGATTATTATAATGAGCGCACATATAACGGCACCCGCGAGAGCGCCGATAATGGCGTTGCGCACTGTGCCGACGGACTTGTCCGGCTTTGTTGGCAGCTCCGGCTCGTCGCAGAGATGGATGCTGCCGCCCGAATAAACCTGAACGACATCTTTATATGTATCCTTGACAGCCTGCGCGAGCTCATAAGCCTCCTCGGGCGAGGAAGCGGTGACGGTCATATCGATAATGCTGCTGTCCGTCTTGCGGGATGCGGCTATCATCTTCGCAACCTGATCCGCGGTCTTGGGATAAACCTTGCACTCGGCGGCTATCGCGTTGCACATGGTGCGCCCGGTCATAAGATGGACGAAAGTATTCGCCATATAAGCCGATGCCGACATATCGTTATAGGAGACGGAATTCTCCCCCGATGACGAGAGGTCTTTTTCGGACTTATTGTTGACGATAAACGTCATGCTCGAAGTATAAGTCGGCTCTTCGACTGCCTTGGTTATCACTGCGCATGACGCGCCGACCACCAGCGCGACAAGTATCAGAAGCCACAGCCTTCTCAGAAGAAGGCCGAACGCGTACATGATGTTCACTTCGACTCCGTCGCTGTCGGTATCTTTTCTAACTATCTTACTCAATCACATATCCCCCACTTCGTCAACGCTCATCAGAGAGTATTGACAATCTTTCTTCCTATTGAATCATAGAATATCTCGTATTTTTCGACCTCGGAGAGCTTGTAGCAATTCCTGCCGTCAAAGACCAGAGGTCTCTTCATATACTTTTTGTAGTTATCCGGCGGATATTCTACGATTTTTTCCCACTCAGTCATTATGAAGCAAACATCCGCATCTGTCAAGGCTTCGTCTATATCCTCGGCAAAGTTTATTGCACAATCCGGATAGCGCTTTCTGAAATTTTCGGCACCCAGCGGATCCCACGCGATTACACTCGCGCCCTCGTTGAGGAGTATATCTATATTCTGCTTTGCGGGCGCTTCGCGCAGATCGTCAGTGCCGGGCTTGAAAGTGAGCCCTATTATCGCCACGCGCACGCCCCTAAAATCCGGGAAGAATCTGCGCGCTTTATCAATAAGCTTTGTGCGCTGTTCGCGGTTGACATCGATAGTCGCTTTTACTGTCTTGAGCTTCACTCCGGCGTGGTCGCTCTGGAAATTGAGCGCCTTTGTATCCTTCGGGAAGCAGCTGCCGCCGTAGCCTATTCCGGCTTTTAAGAAATTCGAGCCGATGCGCCTGTCCATTCCCATTCCGCGGGCAACCTCTTCGATATCCGCGCCGACTATCTCGCAGAAATTCGCAATTTCATTTATATAAGAAATCTTGAGCGCAAGAAAATCGTTGGAGGCATATTTTATCATCTCGGAGCTTCGCACGCTGACATGAACTATCGGCAGTTCGAGAGGCGCGTACATTTCTTCAACTATTTTATATGCCTGCTCATCATCCGCGCCGATAACTATTCTGTCGGCGTTGAAGGTGTCCCTGACCGCCGTGCCCTGCGAGAGGAACTCGGGGTTTGAGACGACGAAGAAATGAAGATTCGGGCGGCGCTCGCCTATTCTGCGGCGCACGCTCTCGCAGGTTCCGATCGGCACGGTAGATTTAACAACCACGACCGTTCCGTCGCTGCAATTGTCGGCGATGCTGTCCGCAACGGAGAACACGGCGCTTAAATCCGCGGAGCCGTCCTCCTTTTCGGGCGTACCGACGCCGATAATAATAACCTGTGCTTCGGAATACTTCGTCACATCGTCCGTGAACTCAAGGCGTTCGCGATTTTTGAGCATGAGCTCTTCGAGTCCGTATTCGTAGATGGGAGAGATGCCCTCTTTGAGCATTTTCAGTTTGCCTTTGTCAACATCGAGGCAAATTACATCATGCCCGACATCGGCAAGCGTGACCGCGGTAACAAGACCCACATAGCCTACTCCCGCAACGGCAATTTTCATAACATACGCACCTTCATTCAAGATTCATATATGTTTTCTTTTTTTCGTCCTTTAGCTTCATCGCGCAGAAGCAGAGCGTCAGCATTATCTGGACATTATAATCGTAATATGATATCAGCGTAGTTTCACCCACTGCGGTTGCCGCAAGCAGCAGGAACATTGTGACGCAGAGCCTCTCTCCCCTATACGCTCTGCGGCCCAAGCCGATAAGAAGGTAAATATAGTACCAATAATATGTTATCAATCCGACTACTCCGAGACCGGAAGCCAGCTCGAGATAGTTGTTATGAGCATAGACGGAGAGTCCGTATATCTGCTCTATCTGATAAGTGTTGTTTCCGAGTCCGATACCGATTATCGGATGGGAATAGAATATCTGCGAGGATATCTCCGCCAGACCTTTTCGCAGCGTAAGGCTTCCGTCGGCGGACGCATCGTTGCCTACAAGATAATTGAGCATCTTTTCGAGTCTGAAGCCCGCCGCGTTATAGAGCGCGGGAACCTTCAAAAACGCGATTCCGATACCGACCACTGCCAGCACCATCAGAACAAGCCTGAGCAGATAAAAACGCTTGTTGACATAGAATATCAGCATCGTGAACAGAAGAAACACTACGATAAGCAGCGCTTTTCTCGATGACGAGAGGACTATATAGAGCAGCTCGAACGCCGTACACAGATAATAGGCGCGTTTTTTATAGTAATACGCCTTGCAGAACGATATCGCCACGGCAACGACGCAGATATAGGCTATCGTATTGATATTATTGCCCGTGACATTTTCGTAGCCTATGCGCCCGAAAAAGCCGGAGAACCACATAGAATACGGCGTTCGGACAAATATGGAAAAAATCATTATCATTACCGCTGCGGTAAACAGCGCGGTAAATCGCTCAAAATCCTCGCGCGTCTCTATATAAAGAGTCACGCAGTAGCAAAACAGCATTACCTGAAGCATTCGCGGTATATAATGCAAAGTATAGCTGACATTATATGCCGCCCAGAGGGACGAGACGACGCAGAGCAGAACGAAGATGCCGTACCATATTGTCGGGAGCTTAATCGAGATGCTCGGTCTGCCGAGTATGCGGACAAAAAAAGTCAGACCGACAACTGAAATGAGCGCCGCGTGATATATATAATTTCGCTCTCCGAAGCGGAAGTTAAACGCAAACAGAACGGTGAGCATTGCGACGATAGAGAGGTCAAGCAATATCTCCAACGCGGACCGTTTTGAGTCTATTTTCAATTTTCCGTTTCTGAGCTCTATCATATTTGTCCCCGATCGGCAAATCTATAAAACGAGTATAACATACCTAACAGCTATTCTTTACTCCCGTCAAGCATAATGAGGTGCTTTTTCTTCAAATATTAAGCATTTCTAAAGTCAATCAGACCGTGACATCGCAGAGCTCCGCGCCGACAAATGCGGCGAGCTCCTTCGGGTCGAGGCACAGCTGGAGTCCGCGCTGACCCGCGCTGACATATATTTTTTCAAAATCAGATGCGGTGGAGTCGATAAAAGTCGGATACTGCTTTTTCATGCCTATCGGCGAGCAGCCGCCGCGCATATAGCCTGTGAGCGAGATGAGCTCCTTGACATGTATCATCTCAAGGCTCTTGACCCCGGCGCATTTAGCGCATTTTTTGAGATCGAGCTCCGCGCCGACCGGGATGCAGAACACGAAAAGTCCGTTCTTTCCGCCGCGGGTGACAAGGGTTTTGAACACCTGATTCGGGTCGAGCGAGAGAGCCGCCGCCGCATGGACGCCGCTGAGGTCGCTCTCGTCGTAGTCATATTGGAGAACATCGTATTTTATCTTCGCTCTGTCGAGCATTCTCATTGCATTTGTCTTTGTCATGATTTTCACACTCCTGCCATGATATGCATAGTCCGCAGCTGCGTCGAGGATATTTTATCATTGACCGAATATGCGTGCTTCTCGAGGTCGCCGCATATCGCGTCTGTAAGGCTTTGATTTTGCAGCTCGGTTATTATCATCGAGGCAATGTCCTCGACTATATCCGCCTTCGCCGAGGCGGTCACCGGTTCATTGTCCGAAGATATCAGAAATTCAAATGTATCGACAAGCTCCGAGAGCTTTTCGAGCTCGCGCATTGCCCTGAACGCCCATTTATAAAACGGGCGGTATTTTCTGTTGAGCAGGAACACCGCCGACATGGCGTTGTTCACAAATTCTATCATCGCGAGCTGGGCGCCGCCGGTTTCACCGTGGGAAATGCAGCGCTTGAAATTATACTGTCCCGCCTGCGCCGCCATTATCAGATGACCCGCAAGCTTTTTGAGCCTGACATCCTGCGGCATATCGAGAAACGACCGGCGGATGCGCGAAAACTCGCCGAGATCGTCGCGGAAAACCTCGCCGTTCGTCGCCGCCGCAAGGCAGCTGTCGGGCGTAGTCATCCACTGATTTACAGAATCAAAGCCCGTGCGCGAGCCTGTTTTCGCGAGATAGAAGTCCCCCGTTTTTATAACTCCGTGGCGACTGCCGCCGACGGGGCTTATTTTGAGCCTGTCAACGCCTTCAAAGCTCTTCGGGAGCTTCGCATAGGCGCGTTCGAGCTGAAATTCAGTACGGCTGTCAATATCATCGGGCACGAAGATGCAGAATCCCGGCTCAAAATCATGGTCGCGCGATATATCATCGTCATAGCCGAAGCACTCCGAGCCGTCGCCGACAAGACCTATCGCGAGCTTATCCTCAAGCTCCGGGAACTTTTCGTGGAGCATCGGTGCGCCGTATGTTTCATAGAATTTTCTTGAAAGCTCAAGTCCTTTCATATATCTCGTCCGACCTCCTTTTTATCTCCTTGGCGGTCATGAACCAACCGTAATATTCAAAAGTCGGGGCGCATTTTTCGCAGACGAAGGCGTAGTTGCCGTCGAGCGCGTTTGATTCATCGAGCAGAAGATTTTCAGCCTTTTGCAGGCAGTCGGTGATGAACTCCGACGCGTTTTCGAGCCCCTGCTGCGCCTCTGCGGCATTGGCGAGGTTCAGATATGTTATCGCCGTTTCGGGCTTTCCGCCGGGCAGTGCGCCCATAATTTTTATCGCCTTCTGATAGAGTTCACGCGCCTGCTCATATTCCTTGAGAGACACGCAGGCGAGCGCCATATTGTTATAAAGTCCGCCGAGACGCGCGTCCCCGGGCGGGAGAAAATCTTCGTAGATGCTCTTCGCCTCGCTGTAGCGTTCGAGGGCTTCGCGCGGGCGGTCAAAAGCTTCGCAGACTGTTGCGGCATTGAGGCAAACAGTAGCGGCGGTTATCGAGCCGCCGAGGGACAGCGTTTTCACAAGCTCGTCCGCCTTTTCCGCGCTTTCAAAAGCTTTGTCTTTCAAGCCCATTTTGCGGTAGAGACCCATAAGCTCATTGCGCACCGCGAGCTCGCCGCGCTTGTCGCCGCCCATGCGGGCTTCGGAGAGCCAATATTCAAGGTGCCTGCGCGCCGTGGGCATATCGTTATGGGAGAGCAGAGTATCGAGCCTATCCACAACGCGGTCAACGGGGATAAACGACACATTCGCATTTTCGTCCGGATAATAGAAATCGGTACAGCTCGGGCATCTCGGCTCTTTGTAATCTTCGGGTTCAAAGCTCATATCAAAGCTCCTTTCGGCATCACTGATGCGTTTTGAAATAGTCGTCCGAAACATCGCGCAGGAAGCGATACATCGGCGCGAATTTTTTGTATATCCCCTCGAGGCGGGTTATTATCCCGTCGTTCTCTATATCGGAAAGCTCATCGGAGGCGAACACAAAATAGAGATACTTTGCGTTGTAGAAGTTTTCAAGTCCTGCGGGGCAATCGGGCTTCGGGCGCTTATAGCACTCGGTATCAGGCACAGCTCCCGTTGAAAGAGCCGATTTCACAGCCTTTTTGAAGCCCTCCGGGTCGTTTCGCAGATGTTCTCTGAAAACCTCCATGTAGTCCGCCGAGATCTCGTATGTTCCGACGCCGCACGACCACGCGCGCGGAGTGACCTCAAACCACATGCACGGATACATACGCCACTCTTTTTTCGGGCGCATGAACATTATCCACATATTTTCGCGGTAGAGGTGCTTGTCGTGGGTATAGCGCGTATCGCGGCGCACCCTCGACACCATCTTCGTCGGTATAGTATTCATGAACGGGTCGATGCCGAGCATCATGTCACTGAGCGACGCCGCTATTTGGCGCATCGGCACGGTCATGTTTGCCTTTATCTTCTCTTTATTTTCCTCATAAAACGCCTTTGAATCATTGAAGCGGTTGAGCTGCATGAGAAAAAGCGCATCTTGATTTATTCCCTTGAAATCGCTCATCAGATAAGTCCCCTGTCGTGCATTGCCTGCGCCGCGAGCATGACGCCCGCCTTGGCACTGTGAAAATTGAAGCCGCCCTGCATCCATGCGGCATAAGGCTCTCTGAGCGGGGCATCCGCAGAGAGCTCTATCGACGAGCCCATGGTGAACGCGCCCGCCGCCATAATGACCTGGCTGTCATAGCCGGGCATATCCCACGGCTCCGGCAGCACAAAGCTGTCAATCGGACTACCGCTTTGCACCCCCTGACAAAATGCAACCAGACTGTCCGGGTTTTCAAGTCCCAGACACTGCACAATATCCTGCCGGGGTTCGTCCCACTTGGGGGTTACATCGTAGCCAAAGGACTGGTACAGCGCCGCAATATAAACAGCGGATTTCAGCGCCTCGCCTACGGTATGGGGCGCATAGAACAGGCCCATATACAACTCCCGATTCATTCCCAGTGTGGCGCCCACTTCCCGCCCCAGTCCGGGGGTGGTCAGTCGAAAGGCGCACTTTTCTACCAAATCGTGGCGCCCGGCTATGTAACCGCCGGTGCGGGCCATACCGCCGCCGGCGTTTTTGATCAGCGACCCGGCGATCAGATCTGCCCCCACCTGGGTGGGCTCTTGCTTATTGACAAATTCACAGTAACAGTTGTCTACCATCACAATGCAGTTGGGATTTTTCTCTTTGGCAATCTCTGCCACCTTTTGCGTCTCCTCTAAAGAGAGACTGGCGCGCAACTCATACCCGCGACTGCGCTGGATATACACCATGGTCACCGTATCGTCCACCGCTTTGGCAATGGCTTCATAGTCCAAATGTTCCTCTTTCAGCGGCACGCAGTCAAAAGCAATGCCATAGTCTTTCAGCGACCCCATATTCTCGCCGGTAAGCCCGATCACGCTGTGCAGGGTGTCATAGGGCATACCGCTGACGCACAGCATTTTGTCCCCCGGGCGCAGCACACCAAA
>OLGM01000353.1_pt1 | contig 31273 bp, 35 predicted proteins | sample 1606001 | NCBI WGS metagenome assembly OLGM01 (sample SAMN03283294) | human gut metagenome | biome: human-associated habitat; material: feces | host: Homo sapiens | place: Peru | collected 2012
TTCAATGAACATGATATTCTCAAAAAATTGTTTCAACTTGCTATTGCAATTTGCGTATTTTAAAATTTATTAAAATAGTTTTATAGTTTTATTTTCGCAGATTTTGCAAAAGTTGCACTTTTCTAACTATGAGGAGTACTGTACTTGTGAAAATACTAAAACTCAGCGAAACACATATATTATAGACTCCTATTACTATTAAAAAAGTTGAGAATAAAGATATAGCAATAGAAGTAACGCATGATACTATTTTATAAATTGCTCTCTCTTTGCCATTTAATAGTTTGTTTTCTGTATCTAAAGGTGATAAAAAGCAAAGAATTAATACGCATACAAGTTCAGAAAAAAACAATGAGTAATAAATTGAAAGATAATTAATTATCAAAATCCATTTTATTATACATAACATCAAAACAATTGTTATAATAGAAATAATATAACATCTTGTTGGCGTTTTAGCATGGTAGCCGCCTGCAAACTTACGGATAGCTATAAAAGATAAATAAAACACTAAACTTTCAGTCAATAGATTGAAAACCAATCCTAAGACTATGACTGTCGCTATATGAAATGCTGAAGACAAAAGTATGTATATGGCATATTCATATAACTCATAATTATCTGTATGCTTTTCATCTTCGCATAAGATACGGGCGACTTTGCTTGAAATCAATTTGATCATTTGATGTTTTTAAACTTTTCAAAACCCTTAGGCGTTTTAGGCTGATAGATTATAAAACAACCGGAAGAATTTGCATTAGCTTTTAATGTAGCAAACAATCCTTTTTTGACTCCGTCTTTAATTTTAGTTGATAATAATTTTTCGTTTTTCATTGTAATCAACCTCCTTATTATAAATTTATCAAAAAAATGCTTGTAAATGTTGAATTTTACAAAAATGGTAATAAATTCGACAAAAAATGCACTTTTAATCTATTATAGCCCTTCATCTTACAACTATATAAAAACTTTTAAATATTATAATCATATAAGAATATTATCTTTTTTAAATTTATTAACAATATTGCCGATGATTGATAACATTTTATTGGTTGATATTAATGTATGTAGACTACAAAAATAGGAATTTGTATAGCACAACATAGAAAAGAAATAAAAATGGAGAAAAATGCTTTAGCCAAAAAAACATGTTTTTCAAATTATCACATATCAAATATTGAAAACGATTACTCTGTACTAGGTATTGAAACATTTGCTAAAATCTGCAATGCATTAAATATCACACCTGACTATCTCTTATTAAGTACTTTAAAAAGTAATAACATTCCTCAAAATATTGTTAACAAATTAAATCATTGAATCTAATATCAAAAATAATATATAGAGTTTTAACTGAACAGGAATAAAACAGATGACAAATTCTTTTTTTTGAGTTATAATCCTAATTAAGGAGGTATAGCTCTATGAATGTACTGATATGTGATGATGATTTGAAAATCGTTCAGCAAATCAAAAAATTTCTCCTTAAATTATCAAAACAGTCAACCTATAATTTTGATATTACCTGCTTTTCAAATGGGGATTCTATATTGGATAAACAAATTAAAACTGATTTTGCGTTTATTGATATAGAAATGCCCGGTGTTAATGGACTTTCTGTTACAAAACATCTTCAAACACTAAATCCGAATATTATTGTCTTTATAGTTACATCTTTTCAAGGATATCTTGATGATGCAATGGATTTAAAGGTTTTTAGATTTTTATCTAAACCCATTGACGAAAATAGATTTTTTAGGAGCATGGAGATTGCTTTAAATCTGTATAAACAAAGCACAGAAAAAATTGTCTTAGACTATTTTGATGAATGTCACAATATATTTACAATTGACATCTTGTATTTAACTATAGAAAATCGCAAAACTAAACTAGTTACAAAAACGCAAGAGTTCATTTCAAATAAAAAGTTTGATTATTGGAAAAAGCAGTTATCCAAATACGAATATTTTGCCCAATCACACTATAGTTACATAGTTAATTTAAAGAATGTAACAGACTTTAATAAAAATGAAATCACATTATCATTTAATTCTAAAAAAGCAACAGTACCTATATCCCGTAGTTTCTATGCATCATTCAAAAAAGCCTTTTATGAATATATGGGAGGGACAACATGATTTCTAATATCTGTTACGCTGTGGTTTTCCTGATTGAATCACTCATATCTTTTTATTATTTTAGTTTTAAATTTGAACGAAAAATATCCCGAAATCTTTTTCCAATATTTATACTTTTATCAGGTTTGATTCTTTATGCGATAAACTTTATCGAAGCCCCACCAATAAATGCTGTTTGTTTTTATGCTTGCAACTTTATCGTCCTGAAAATTTGCTATAACACAAACATAAAATCTGCTATATTTGCAAATTTCATCTTGTTATTTTTAATGATTATCTCAGAATTAATTGTTGTTTTCTCGTTTTCTGTTGTGTTTCATTTTAGTCTTTTTGAGAGCCAGTCTGATGCATTTATTCTCATAATTCAGGCAATTATAAGTAAATTGCTTTATTTTATTTTTATATGGTGTATTCTAAAATTTTCTGAAAAAGAATCTAAAAGTACAGGTTCTAAATTTTCAATATTACTTTGTTTTTTGCCCATTGCCTCAATAATCTTGATGTGTACAAATGTATATCTTTGTACATTCTACTCCGTAAACAACAACTTTAAAATTGCTATAATTATAGGTAACATTCTCATACTATTGTCAAACATAATAGTTTTTTACCTCCATGAAACAACGATAAAAATAAATAGGAAATACACTCAAATACTTTTAGATTATCAGCAGGAAAAAAATACAATAGATTACTATGATTTGTTACGAGAACAAAACGAAAACTCAAAGATATTAATTCATGATATAACAAAACATTTAAAGATAATTCAGCAATTATCAGAAAACAAAGATTCAAATATAGCTCAATATATTTCTGAAATTGTTAATGATTTTAGTATTATGAATCCAATTGACTACTGCAATAACCCTACAGTCAATTTAATTACTCATAGGTATTATGAGATATGCAAGAAAAATAACATCAACTTTACAATCAGTATAAAAAACGCAAATATTGATTTTATTAAAGAACATGATATAACTGCCTTACTTGACAACCTTTTAGAAAATGCAGTTGAGTCAGCGTTAATGACAAATGAAAAATTTATTGATTTTTCTATTAGCACAAGAAATTCAAACTTTGTAATCATAAAAATTTCAAATTCGTGTTATAGAAAACCTAAATATATAAATAATATTTTAGTTTCATCAAAAAGCACCCCCGGAATGCACGGAATTGGCACTAGAAGTATTAAACGAGTAGTTGCAAAATACAATGGAAATTTAGAAATGAAATTTGATAGCAATACAAATACATTCACTTCTACTATTGGAATAAACTCTAATATACAAAATAGCAATCAAACATAATCTCTTATATTTACATATATTATTATTTGTTATTTACTTATTGAAACATTGTTACCGCCCTTGTTCACGGTAACAATGTTCAGTTACGATTTATCTAGGCTTTTTCGAGTTTTTATAATAATCATGTAAGTGCTTAAGTATCGCTCTTTAGAAATAAATTATATTTTCTTAGACTTATATAATCTATCTGCATTGATACTATTGTCTGTTTCAACAATTATTTATGTAATTTTGATGTTAAAAATCAAATTATAGTATCAGGAAAAGGAATATCTAATGAAATGTTTTAAAAATCGCTATAACAATTTATCATATATAATTTTCACAATACTATCTTTGTTTTCAATAAGTTTGATTTTTAACAATAATATATGGTTTGATGAAGCTTATACACTGTCGCTAATTCAGCACAATTATTCCGAAGTAATTGAAATATTAAAATCGGATATGCATCCTCCTCTATACTTTATATCTCTGAAATTCTTCTGTGAGATTTTCGGTTATTCGATTTTAGTAACTAAAATTTTTTCGGTACTCGGTTACATTGCAACGCTTTTGCTTGGCTGTACCGTGGTTAAGAAGCATTTCGGTTCGGATACATCAGTGGTCTATATACTTACCATAGGAGCAATTCCTATGTCGCTATATTTCAGCGTTCAGCAAAGGTCATATGAGTGGTGTATATTTTTTGTTACGCTTTGCTTTATAGAAGCTCTGTTATTTATTAAAAGCTGTAAATACAGACATTGTATTATATTTGTTATTGCCGCCCTGTTTGCCGCATATAATCACATTTATGCTCTTTTAGCAGTCGGAATAATATTTGCATTTTTAAATATTTATATTTTCACTAAAAGCAAAAAACTGATAAAAACAATAATCCTCTCCGATATTTCTATTATAATAGGGTATTTCCCTTGGATTTTTCCGCTTCTATATCAAACCGAGTCAGCTTCCGGCAGCTTTTGGCTTAAAAGCGTTGAACCACTTTCGATTATTGTGTTTATATCGGGAGTTGTAATTTCAGCAGTAATTCTCACTAAAAAAGGAAATCGCAAATTGCCGATAATATTTGCAATATTCAGTATTTTAAGTATTCAAATAATCGGTTTGATTGTTACAGCTTTTATTCGTCCGTTATACATAGCACGGTACAGCGTTGTAGTTTCAGGTATTTTTGCATTGTTAATTGCTTTTGGAACAAAGAACATAAAAGTAAAGTTCAAAAAAGCACTTTGTATATTACTGTGTGTGCTGAACATCATTTGCGTTATCGCTACGGGAATGTTTGAATACAATTCATCAATGAACAAATTTTTTGAACGATTTGACAAAATTATTTCTCCGTCAAATACTTTTATATATTGCGACAGCTCATTCGGAATTTTGTCATATTATTATCCCGAAAACACGCATATCTGCACCTACAGTGAGCCTTGGTTTGTGGCATTTGATAATATAGAATGCATAAATAAAAACGAACTTTCCAATAAAATTCCGCCCAACGATACCGTTTGGTTTGTAAAGAATGAATTAACTAAAACACCCGAATATATACAAAGTAATTTTGATTTAGAATTGGTTGATTCATTCAAATGTGATTTTAATACCTTTAATGTATATTTGGCTAAAAAATAATATGTATTATATGTTCTTACCATCATACTTTTATAATGTTTTATTTTTTATTCTATATAGCAAACTGCTCTTACCACCTTTTTCACGGTAGCGTTGGGCAGTGGTGAGCAAACCGGCTTTACGCAAATCTTTAATAGCTCTGCGGACTGTGGCAGGCGACAGCTTTATGTCGCCTGCTATTGTTTTTACAGAGGGCCAGCATTCACCGTTTTTATTAGCTCGGTCGTGGAGATAGGTATAGACTGCTACAGCTCTGTGTGGTAAGTCCATTTGATAGAGAAAAGTTAATCTACTCATTGTCCAGCACCTCCTGTGGTGGTCTTTCGGTTCTTATGACTACTTTTCTTTGCTTGTCTGCGTTCTGTTCAACGCTTGAATTTTCAGGTTCTTCTGTTGATTCGTTTTGCTGTTCTGAATTAATAGTATCGTCACTGTCGGTCTGTTCCGCATTTGGAGAGGTCTTAAGATTTTCATTTTTCTTCTTTTTGTCATCGCTCGCTTCATCGAATTCCGAATCAGTTACGGGGCAGTATGTTTGGATTATGTTGTTGAACAACTCCGAGCGGTTGGCATAGTGAACTTCACGGTTGCCGTTTTCTTTGACCTCATACTTTTCCTCAAACTTAATACCCCATTTGAAGAACAATTTAAGCTTGACTTTCATCGGATAAAAACCTGTTTTCATAACAACAAATGTGCCTTTTGGAAGTGATTTTAACTCATCGGGAGTCATCAATGGTCTTTCTATCATCTGCAATGATTGGGACGGATCATTTTTGCTCCTGCTGACGGAGCCTGACATAACAGTTCTTGAACCGAGAGCTTTTGACAGCACTTCCGCACTTGTGCTGTTTGGAGCAAAGCCGCCGAAAATGGTCAGCTGTGTGTTATCTATGATAACATCAGCACCATCTTTGCCGTAATTTTTCTCAAGTTGTGCGAAGGATTGAATTATCGGCACTATCTGCAAACGCCTTGAACGAGAAGCTGAGAACATCATCTCTGCCGAATCAATCTTTGGCAAGGTTCCAAATTCATCGCAGAAGAACACACAGCGGTTTTTCAGTACACCGCCGTTTTCATCTGAGACTGACAGTATTTCACGGTAAAGCTGTTGGATAATAAGCGAAACCATAAAGAATGTGTTAGGGTTTTCCTCAGGCATTACAATGAAGATTGCACACTTTTCATTGCAGAATTTTTCAGCGTCAATCTCCGTATCAAAACACAAAAGCTGTTCAAGCTCGGAGTCGAGAAAAGCATTCAGCCTTGACAAAGCTGTACTCATAACGCTTGACATACTCTGCTCGGCTGTGTTGAGAGCCGCCCCTGCAAACCATTTTGCCTTGTGGTCATCGGGAAGATAATCCATTAATAGCTGAAACTGATTTTTGCCTTTCTTGTTGGTCGGAGCAAGTAACTCCTGAATGATTTTGAATACCGAAACAATATGCCTTTCTTCGGATTCACAGAATTCCGAAACAAGCAGAATGGTTGCTGTTAAAAGTCCCTCTGCCGCATCATAAAAGTAAGCGTTCTGTCCAAATGAAGCCGAGTCCATACCGGAAAGAATAATCGTTTTTGAAATGATTTTTGCGTATTTTTCGGCTCTTGCCTTGTAAACAAGCTGTTCGGGCTCGGCTTTGTATAAGTCCATATACTTATTCACAAGATGCAGGAGATTGTTGCCGTGTGAGCGTGTAGGATTACGCAAGTCTATGACTGAAATTTTGTAGCCGTAGTACTTTTCCGCAATCGATCCGTAGTTTCGAACAATGTCACTCTTTGTGTCGGTTGATAAAAATGACATACCCGTTGCACAGGCATATTCAATGCATGGATAAAGCCAAAATGCAGTCTTGCCGACACCTGCCGCACCAATCATCAGAGCGTGGACATCTCCTGTATCAACCAATGCGGTTGTTCCTTTCCTGCTGTTCTTACAGCCAACAACTATACCTTGCTCCTTTGGTCTGCTGTCTGGATTATTTCTCCACTCGTTAGGCTGAAAATCAATTCGTTTGTATGTTTTTTTGACTTCCTTTTTGGTCGCCCAACGAGCCGTGCCGTGCTGACCTTGACCGACTGTCTTATTCTTTATACGGTTGAGTGAATAGTAATTGCCGACCGTAGTAATTATTATGAACAAGGCAAACATTGAGCCTGTCACAATAATCAGAGTTATAATACCTGACTGCATATTTGTTCATCTCCTTTCGGTTCAAAAATTAAATCCTCGTTCCAATCCTTGAAGTTTGGAATGAGGATTTCGTTTTGGATATTCATTGAGTTTAATTTATCAGCTGTCCGTTTGTTTGCTGTCCGTCCCGCCTCGTCATTGTCAAAGCAAAGAAAAACATTTTTGATATTCGGATTGTCATTAAGACATTGAAAAAGCACCCTATCCGAAACGGAGCAGGATGCCGCATAGCTATGATTTTTCCAATTTTCCTTATGCATACTTATGAACGATAACATATCAATAGGAGCTTCAAATAAGAATATCTTGTCGCTTGTGCCGTGCCAGTGGAAGCTGAACTCAGGTTGACTGCCAGCAACATTTCCCTTGTACGAATTACTTGTCACCGTTCCTCTCTTGTGTGCGTGGCGAGGTTTACCGCTTGAATCATAGCCGACAAATACTACATTGTGATAATCGGCAGATTCATAAATCATTTTGTTTCTGACAAATTCAAAAAGTACATCCTTATCAACACCTCGAGTCAACAGCATATAAGAAAAAACTCTGCTCATTCTGTCATTCCTCGGTGGCAGTTCAAAAAGTTTATGCTCTTTTTCTATGGGTGGTGATGTTATGATTTGACCGCCGATACCGTTCAAAAGCATTTCCACCGCTTCGGCATAGTCCTTGTTGTAAAATCTGCGGACAAAACCAACCGCATCACCGCCTTTCTGTTCATACTGATGATACCAGAGGTGTCCTCTGATTGTTACCTTTTGCGAGCCGTCAAGCCATTCATATTCTGAACCTGATTTCTTGACTTTCTCGCCATGACTGATTAAAAAATTAGCAAGGTCTGTTCGCCTCGCCTTCTCTCGCTGTTCTTTTGTAAAATAAATGTAGGTTGATATTTTTATCACTTCCTTGAGTATAATATATTTTTTCTTTCTGCTGTAATATCTTATAGTGGGTAGTTCTTCTCTTATCACTGTGACAGGAGGCACCTATCAACCTTTGGGGGCAGTTTCCCCTTGGCGGTGGGATAATTTTTTGATAGACAATTTCCTATATATATGGTAAGATAATTATAAATAATCGATCAAAAATTATAAATTTCAGGAGGTTAATCCTATGACAAAGGAAGAATTATTTGAGCCAATAACGAAGAAATATGATGAACTAAAACTTGCATTACAAGGAACAGATATAGATAAAATAAGAGAACTTACTTTAGAAGTTCATGCTATGGTGCATCCTGCTGAAATTTCTGGAAGAACTGAAAAAACTATTGCAGATTATGTTTTGGATTATATGTTAAGAGGCAATCAAAATGAATTAGTGCCCAGAGAGGATTATGATGTGGATTTACATTACGCAGGCACTAGAACCGTTCCTTTGTGTTGGCAATTTTGGCATACATATCGAATTGAAGATTTAGTAAGCAATATTTTAATGGCAAATCAAAATCAAATATTCAATGAAGAATGGCAAAGAAAAATTGGTTCACCTATTACAGATACAGGCAATGCTTTGGAACTTGATGAAGCAATAGCGTTTGGAAAAGAGATAAACGTTGAAGCTCTTCATGAATATATGCTCGCAGTTGGTAAAAACACACGTAATATATTAGGAAATCTAACATTAGTACAGATAAATTCAATGGTACCGGAAGAATGGGTAATGAGAATATTAGAAGAAGGTGGAGTAACAACAGATTTTCGCTCGGTATGGTTATTAGTATTTTGGGGAAGGTTAACAATGGGAGGTATGATTTTAACTCCAATGACTGACCATCATATGATGCATTTACCTCCATGTTTAAACAATTTACCGATATTAGATTGATTTAAAGAAAATCCCTTTTGCCAACTTTATTCATTAAATCTGTGATTACATTTTTAACCCCTGAGCCTGCTTTTTATCATTTATCTTCTGCTGTAATTTTTTATCTGTCCTCTGTACTTTCTGCCTTTCTTCAAATCTTAATTGATTTTGAATTATGTTACAGAGATAGCGCAGTAGATAAAGAGAAGAAACTGCAACGCTGTTTCGGTTGGTTTTAATTGAATAACGAGGATACAAAACACCTCTGCCTGAATCAAAGACTGATTCGGCAGAGGTGTTTTCTTCATATTCAAATGGATTTGAAACAGGTTCTTCATCTGTATTCTCTTTTGATTCCACTTCATCTTCGTTAGGAATTAATTTCAACGCTTCCTTAATTACAGCGTTCTTGATTGACTTAAATTCCTTGTTTTGCGTAAGCGGAATCCTGCCAGGCATTTCATCAGTGTAGGTGCGGATTGTATTTTCCTTTTGTTCATACCAAAGGTCATACAGCTTTTTAATCCTGCTGTCATTGGCAAGCTCATCAACAATAGAATCCACAATTGCTTTTACATCAGGCTTGAGATAGCCATAAACCTTTTTACCTTTCATTTTTGAAAGCCTGTCGGCAAGTTCCAACAGCTTATGCTGAATTGATGCACTGACATAGATTTCGCAGTTGATATTCTCAACCAAATCTTCTACAATATCCTTTGCCTCAGCACGGAGCTTATCTCTGTGTTCGCTCTGCCTTTCATATATGCACAATAAATCTTGCTGAAAAATATCTTTTGCAAATGATGAACGGAGATTTTCAACTCCCTTTTGCGTGAGATAGCCTTCGTTCTCAACAGTTGAATATGCAATCAAATGCACATGAGGGTGGTGCGATTCATTATGAAATGCCGCATACCAACGAAGATTTTCCATTGGTATTTTCAGATTTTTAGCAAGTGCTTCTGTCTGTGTGCGGAGCATATCTCTCCACCGAGTTCCGGTATTAAAGCCAAGCCGTTGTGCATCTTCTCTGCGAATAGAAATTATCGCAGTCCAGATATTTCCCTTGTGCCTGTCGAGTTCTTCCGTTACTTTACTCAACTGAACCTGAACACCGTCATCTGTAAAAAGTCCGTGAGAGCCGAATCTCTCGACACGAGGACGGGTTGCAATATAATCGGCATATGCTTTTCTGCCCGAGATTTCATAAGCGTAATCTTCCATAACTCTTGAAATAAAATCAGAAGCAGAGCCTGCATTCTGCTTTTCAATGTAATCAGCGTACTCAAACATATCCTTGCTGTCGGGAAAATCCTTTATGATTTTTTCAATTAAATTTTTCTGCTTTGCTGTTGCAGGAGCAAACTTTTTAGTGTCGTCTATCTTTGCCACTCCCTCACGAGTGGCAATATATTTTGCATAACCGCCTGTGCTTACTTTACGAGTCGGCTTGAGATATTTAAACTTTGTAACTAACTTTGCCACAAATAATTATCCTTTCTGCCAATAGTATGCGTCGTCAAAGGAAAACGATCCATTGAGCCGTTTGACTTCCTTTACGCACTCGCCACGAAGTTTTGTAAGAGTCATCTTGTCTATGTCCTGTGACGAGGCAATAATATTCATTGTCATAGCAAGTTCAACCGCCAATTTAAAGATCAGCCTGCTCATCCGGTTGTCGCTCTCGGCAACGATAGATTTCAATGTAGAGGTAACCACATTGGGAAGATACTGACTGTTGTCGTTTGAGGAAAGATAACCTACATAGAAAATGATTGCCTTTTCAATAAATTCACTTCGGCTTGAGCAATTATCTTCCTTGTAAATACCCTCAACCATATCAATTGTTGACTGCTTTATCCATAGTGCAAACTTTCGCTTTACTTCTTTTCTGTTATCCGTTTCATTCAACTGCAAAACCTCCTTTACAGCCACAACCCATAGTTGCAACTCCTTGAATTTTGGCATTTTATTCGGCTAACCGGACAGTTAAACCCACAAGTACAACCCCAAGGCTGAAAATTAACCCCTATGGATTTTTGAGGCTGAAAAGTGCGAAAAACTGCATGGCAGTCGGCGTTGCCGTCTGCCGTAAACCGACACGAGGGAGCGACTGCAACCCCGTGTCTTTCTCCTGCTTATTTTTCAGCCCTTGAAATACCGCCCGATTTACCATATCATCGATTTTTCACACCTTGCCACAAACCGCCCGATTTCGGCTTTTATTCGATTTCGGATACTTTCCGACTTTTCCTTTAAAAGCCGACACAGGGCGAATGTGGTGAGAATACCGCCGTTATTCTTTACTTAATCACTTTGCCGTTAATTACTTCAAAATTACACTCTGTATATGACAGTCCGTACTCCTTAACCTCACGATTCAGAATATCGAACATTGATTGTTCAATACTTCGAGGGGATAACTTGATTTCATCACTTAATGTGTCATAGCAAATCCATTCTTCGCTCTCGGGTGTGTCCTTTACAAGAATATCAAATCCGAGGAGCATTTTATCGGGAGTAGGAAATACTACGGCGTTGATTTTTACACAGCCGACTGTGAGTGAAGCAAACAGAGTGTCGTGCTTGTCTTTTGAATTTTCGGAAAGTAATTTCTTAACCTCGTTCACAGACAAATACATTTTGAAAATATATTTATCGCCGAGATGCTTTTTCAATTTCTTTCTCTCGTTCATAAACTCATGCCACCTATTCCCATATCTTCATCTTCATCAGGTGAATCAAACAGATTGTTCTGTTCAAGGTTTTCGTAGTATTTCTTTGCACTGTCAGTTACCGCATCATTTAGAATTTTCATATCAAAACCGCAGTCCTTGTAACCCTGTGACGCTGTATCGTAGTAGCTCGCACTTGGCAATCCGAACTGCTGTTTCAGATTCATAATGTAAACCATTGCAGTTATCTCTGAACCGCTATTCAATTTCACTGGCAAGTCCTGCTTGAAGTAGTGGGAGGGATAACCCTCGTAGCGGTCAAGGAGTTTTTCATCTCTCGGCTGAAGCTCCCACAGTGCAACAGGAACAGACTTGCCGATGCAAGGTGCAATTGTCGCATAGGAGCAATGAGGCATACCTTTGAACTGCAATTCGTAATTTTTGACTACTCCAATGTCTAAAAGCTTTGCTGTGGGGCAACGATATTTCATCTGATTGAGATTAAGGTTGCTGCCATAGGCAATGTATAATTTTTTACTCATAATAGATTTCTCTCCTTACATACTCATAATAAAACCCGAATCCTCATTCTGCTCAGTTGCAGTTTCATATTCGGGTTCATTGATATTTATATTTTCGTTTGTATTCTGAACTGTATCGTTCAACTGTGCAGCTCGTTTTTGAGCAAGTCTTTCCTTTTGCTTTTCAGCCTGTGCAGGATCTTTCCACGCAATGTTGCCCTCAAGATTTTTCAGCATATGATGACGAGCTGTTTTGAATTCGTCACCTATCAAACCCAATCTTAAAAGCCAAGTTCTGAAAGTGTACTTTTCATTATCCGACTGAGTTTTAGCGTGTCTTGCAGACTTCTGTATCAATGCCTGATGGCTGATTGCAAGGCACAGCTGAATCGCTGACTTTACTTCTCCTGCGTGTAAAGTGGAATTGAATAGACGAAATTCAATCGTACCCTTGTAGAACACGCTGTGAAGATTCAAAGCATGGTAGCGTGTGTCATCATAGTGTCGGTAGCTGTAATCCTCGCCGTCATACCACATTGACTTGAATTGCTCCATAGACATCGGAGGACGGTTATTGATTTCATCAAGGAAGCGTGTGTCCATCTTTTGACAGTAATGTTCTCTTGATACATTCACTTTTAATGCCTTGTAGAGCAAATCCTCTTTCGCCGCCATAATGTTTACGATATTACGAAGCGTTTTAGGGGTATGCGGAGCCGCATTAATATGGCAATGCAAACCACAGCTTGAGTTGACTCTCGCTCCTGCGCCACGAAGCTTTCTGACAAGCTCCTGTATAGTTTCTATATCATCATAGTTACAAATGGGAGTGACAAATTCAACCGAGTACAGAGAGCTTGCATTCTGTCCCGAACGGTTTTCACATCTAACGCTTGCGTCACGCATAATCTTCCACATCCTGCCGTCATTATCACGGACAGAATAAGCGTCATAACAGCCGCCGACATGAGTTGCGTCTGTATGAAAATAACCGGCAATCACTTTCGCCGCAGTACTGCGAGTGATGCCGGTCATTTCAATTTCTATTCCGAAGTTTTGATTTTTCAAGTTACCACCTCGGTATTTTCTTCCTGTGGCTTTGGCTTTTTAGGCTTGGGTGTTTTCACCTGTGAATCTTTCATATCAATGAACTCCCTGACATTTGCAGGGACATATTTTGCGTACAGAGCGTCCACAGATTTTTCAAGTTCTACCTTGAAATCCAAATCACGCTGTGACATATACAGCCTGATTGCATTCAGCTTTTCATCATCGTACATTATGTTTACGCTTGTTTTCTTCATTTTGATTTTACCTCCACATATTTGATATTTAATTAATTATTTGTAGGCAAAGAAAGTACGACTTATATAACAGCTCATACTCTAACACTTTCTTCCTTATTAGCTATTAGAAAACCACTTTGATTCAAATTATTTTTTATTTAACAATATCATTTTCATTCCTATTAGTAATTTTAGCAGTTTCTTTAATTCATTGCTGAGTTTTGCGTGCTTTTCGTTAGAAACAACATTAACATAATGAAGTTTGAAATATATTTTATTATTACTTTACAAAAAGTAATACAAGAGTTATAATAATTATCACAATTTAGTAATTTCAAATGAATATAATCAAAAATCTCAAGTAACAAGTAATTTTATATTGAAATATATAATAGGAGCATACAAATGAAATACAAAATCTTATCAGCAATAATATCCATCGTACTTATGATTTTGCTTGTAGGCTGTCAGCAGAACAATACAATTATTAAGCCTGATATAGAAACAAAAACTGTGACGGAAAACAGCGAAGGTGATTATATAACTTTTTCACTTGATATTCCTTCAAACTGGAAATTATACGCTCAGAATTATACATCTATTGCTTGTTTTAGTCCTGATGCAAACAAAACAAATGCCAGCGAAAATATTTCTCCCTACAAATTAAGTATAGATAACTATATCATTCCATCACTAATGCCAATAGATGACAAATATAAACAAGCTTATAAAGATTTATTTAGTGGCAAATATGATGGTATTAAAGATTTAATTTGCGATAACATTGAATATATAAATATAGGGAAGGTAATAGACAGTTTCCCGGACGTTACTTTTGAAACTCCTGAAAGCATTATGGATTACTTTAATATACTTGTTGACGGTATAAGTACACCGGATGTTACAATGCCAGAGTCATGGAATGATAAAAAATGGGCAACTGATTTTACTTTCAGTGAATATAACGGTAAGAACGGAAAGATTATTGCGGTAGAATATTCCTATGTAATTATAGATAAAACCTACAAAGCTATTAATTGCTACCGTGATGACGACTTTTCCGTATGCGGAGCTTTTGATGACGATGCAGATCTTTCTTCGGGCGATTTAGCACTATGGGTTGCCGATAATATGGAAATTACCAAACACTATAAAATTGAAGATAATATGATAAAGCAAGAGGGAGTAGATTATTAAATTTTATGTTTTTAAAATCTATATATTGTAATTACAGCCGAAGTATTTTCTACTTCGGCTGTTGTGAATATATTTATGCTTTTACAAATTCAAAAAATGCTGCTTTATCTTGAGGTAATTCACTTATCGGATTAATCATAGGTGTTATATTAAGCCTGCCGTACTGATTTCCGCTCCCTTGATTGACTGCATCAGCTTCTGAAACTCACTATACTCAATCTCCGTACCAAACTTTACATTAACTGTTTTAATCAAATCTTCGTCAGATTGATTCTTCTTGAAACAGGATACAAAGTTTTTTACAAAGTCCTTGTCCTCTGATTTATCGGACAGGGAGAACAGATAGATAACCTCTGCCTGCGTGTTGCAGTCGGACAGTTTTTTGCTTTTGAGTTGATTTTCAACCTCTGTCATCGTGTCGTTGATAAGCTGTAGATTTTTCATCTGCTCTGCAGAAATATTTTCTTGTATGGACTGATTCAGCTTGTCGGTGTCAATATCCATACTGCCGTTGAAAACGGAAACAACAGCAACAATCGGCATAACCACAATTATGATTATGCCGATTATTATACCGCCTATTGTTTTCATTATCTTTTTATCCGTGAGCAGAGCAACTGCTATTTTCTTCAGTGCCGCGCCTATGGTAGCACTCATTGAATCACCTCCGCAAATAAAAATCCGATTGACTTTCATTTAAGAAAAACAATCGGATTATAATATTTTTTAATTGTAAAAATAATCTTAAACAGGATATTGACTATCTCACTTATAAAGACAGTTTTCTACATAAATCATCATTCTGTTATTCTGGTAAGCATATTCAATAAATGCTATCAATGGCACTAATCCAACAAACCATGGTTTACTGACAACAAATGGCAATACAAAAGCGACAATTAGAATTAACAATAAAACAACAAAAAGTGATATATGCTCCTTACGCCATTTCTTTTTGAAATATGCTTTTCTTTCCTCAAACGAGAATGCACTTTCTTTTGAAACAGCAATTATGTTTTCATCTGCATTTTTCCGAAACTCTTCGTCTGACATCTTTTGTCCAGCCAACAATTCATTTATGCTAACATTAAATTCCTTTGCAAGTAGTTGGAGCATTTCAATGTCTGGCATATAGTTACCATTTTCCCAGCGAGATATTGTTTTGTTTGTTACACCAATTTTCTCTCCGAGCTTCTCTTGAGTTAGTCCGCTCTGCCGACGAAGCGTAGCAATAAATTTACCGATTTTTATTTGATCCATGACGTTCACCTCCGAAAATATGGTACATCAACGGTTATGAGAATTCTTTCCCACAAACAGAGAATGTGTCAAATATCAATTTATTAACCTGTTATTTTGTAATTATCATACCACAATTTTAAAATTCTGTCTATTCAAAATTTTATCTTCCACCTGCACTTCCGAAAATCTCTGCTTTATATTCAGGAGCCTGAACAAGAAGCAGATACCTTTCATTACCGCACCTATACAGGCAAGTTCCTCGCTCACCAAATTTGATTAAGGCATACTCGTTTGGCTCAACCATTAGTGCATCTTCAAAGTCCTTCGGATTGATATTGCCGGGGAAAAATAAGAAGTGATGAGTAGGAATTGAGAACAGCGGTTTTGTATATTCTTTAACGCTAGGAATCAGAAAATCGTCTATATTCTGACTGGCTAAAATCATGGCTGAATCTTTCTTGCGTACGCGCTTCATTGCGTTGCGGATATATTCAATAGCTGTAAGATTTGAAAGGAACAAATACAATTCATCTATCGATGCAACAGTGTTTCCCTCACCCAATAACTTGTTTGACATATAGGAAAGAATGTTGAACAGCATTGCATCTTTGAGTCTTTTGTTAGTATCAAGCAAACCCTTAACCCCGAAGCACAAGAATTTGTCATCAGTAATGTTTGTGTGACCGTTGAAGTATTTACTTTCAGAACCGACACACATACTGTGAATACCAAGACAAACCTCCTGCAAGATTTCTTCTGTATAAAGATACTTTCGCTTGTGGTCGTAGGTCATATATTCTTCCTCACACAAGTCGTAAAAATCACTCATCACAGGAAAGTCGGACGGTTTCTTTGTGCTGTAATCAGTTGTGTCGGTTATGCCGAATCGTGCGTACAGCTTCATAATCAGAATTTCTATTGTATCAAGCTGTGCGTCCGTGAAATCCTTGTAGGTTCTGAAAAAGTCTTTCAAGAACGCAATGTGCTGTGATAATCGGGTAACACGCTTGAACGGTTCGGGTGTTTTGGAGTCAACTTCTTCATTTGCATTACCCCAATCCTTTGGTTCTAACGGATTGATTTTGTATTTGCCCGACATAAAATCAATGTAGCAACCGCCGAGGGCATTTGTCAAATCTTCATACTCCGCTTCAGGATCAAGGCATACGATTTTCTTTCCGCTTTCTCGGATGTTTGTCAAAATCAATTTGAGCAGATAACTTTTGCCCTGACCTGAGTTTCCGAGAATAAGGATGTTACTTGTTGTCTTGTCCTCAGTCCTGCGGTCAAAATCAACAAGAATATTTGTGCCGTATTTATCTCTGCCGATGTACAAGCCGTTGGGATCTGTCTTACCAGAAAAATTAAACGGAAACAGATTTGCAACTGATGAAGCAGGCAGAACACGCTCATACAAACTTCCGAACTGATTACTGCCAATAGGATTTACAGACAGGAAGCCTTCTTTCTGTCGTAAAGTCAGACGGTCAACTTCAATTTTTGACCGTGTCAACTCTATTGCAATATCTGTTTGCAACTCCTTTAATTTCTGTTTGCTCTTGGCTTTAAGCTCTATGAACACAGAGCAATGCAATAACGGTTCTTTGTTCTTTCGTAAGTTCGCCATAAGAGTGACAACATCCTGTAAGTTACCCTGTGCTTCAATCGTTTCGTTTACATCATTACCGCTTGACTTGAGCTTGTTTTTGCGTGTGGCATTCTGAATTATTTTTCTCTGTTCCATACTCTCAACAAGTCTGTGATATATGCGGAGAGTAACGCCGTTTCTGTCTGCAAGCTGTGAGAGAATCGCCTGTTCTTCCGTACTCGGCGGATATTCACGAACCGCCCATACACTGCGGTATGAGTCGCCGACAATGTAATAATCGGTGAAAAATTTTATTGTTGACGGCAGAATCATATCAAAAAAATCTTTTGTGTAAATTTCCTCTGCCTGTTCTGGTGTGAGCACCTTTGGTTTTCTATTGAATAGCCCCATAATTTTTACCCCCTTTAATTTCGGACTGCCAACACAAGTATGCGGTCATCCTGATTGTATCCGTAACAGGTTGAGAGCGTTAAAATCTGCTGACCGTAAACAGGTGTAATTTCTGTGTTGTATATGGATTTCTCTTTTGCATATTCAATTCTTGAGTTATAGCTTTTTTCCGTTCCAACTGTTGTGAATCTGTACCAATCATCATCGGACTTTACTTTTATAACAGAAAAGACGGAGTAAGCAAATGCCCCGTCTTTAGTTTCAAGCACAACTGTCGGATGCTCCGTAAAGTATGAATAATCGGTATAGTTGCAGAGGTCTGCAAACATTGTGCCATTGTTCATATGGTGTCCGTAGATTATGAGATTGGTACTGTCTGCTGAACATCTGCTGTCCAGAAACGGTGTACCGCTATAGCTGTACTCGCCGTAAAAGTTTTTGTTCAGATACTTCTGCGGATTGCTTGGTGTATGCATAACAGGGTAATTAATATTTGTGCCTGCTATGCTTATCCAGCCGAAACATTCACTATTTATCGACAGCAAATTGGAAACAGAGTGAGGCTGATAGTAAGTTGTATAATACACAGGTTGTTCAGTTTGAAATTCATCATCCGAATCACTGATATTTAACAGATTTGGTTTTCTTACGATTGCTTCAATGGTTGTATCTGTTGTGTCCTCAGTCACGATTTCTGCAAGCTTTTCAAAACTTTCATTCTCTTTGTACTCTGTATACACCTGTGAGAATATTGAAACCAGGCAGGCAATTATAACAACAGAAAATACGCCTATCACAATTCCCGTTTGGATTTTCCTTTTATGCTTCTTCATTTTCCACCTCCGAAATATACTGTTCGCCGTCATAGTCGGGCATCAAATCACCGTTCATACTTGCGTCAAAATATATTGCAAGAAAACGCTTGATGTCTGCTTTCTTCATTCTTGTAACCTCAAAGCCCTGATCGGATATAATCTTCTCAACTCTGTTTGCTTTCTGCAAAACATTTTCGGATTTTGAAGATTTACACCTTGCAATGAACAGGAACTGTCTTGCGGTTGAGGTTTCGGTCTGAATACTGTCGAGAAAATCCAAATCCTTATTCAGAATTTTTCTGACCTTTTCGTTCTGTTCAGCTTCAATCCTGCCTTTGATATAGCTTTTGTTCGTATCAAAGCACTCGCACGAGTCTGTACAGGTAATCTCAATATCCGGCACAGCAGAAAGCACCATCATCAGGTGGCGCACCTTGATTTCGATATTCGTGTGGGAAAGCACAGAAATATTTGTAGGCTGAACCATATAGAAAATCAGTTCTTCCTTGCCGACCTTCAAACCGTTTTTCGTAAAGGTTTTTATACCGAGCAAGTCCTGTACTGATTTGCCTTTTTGCTTTGTTTTCTTCTGCTTGTTTTTCATTTATTTGCCCCTTTCTGCCCAAAAATAAGTCTGTTGAGTTGATATAAAATACTTCACTGCATAGCGTATAAAGTCCAGAATAGTTGTATCTTCCAGTCTTATTGACAAAAAGCCGAAACAGAGAGTTACCGCAAGAGGTACTATTATTCTCGTCTGTGCAAGTATCAGTATTGATAACAAAAGCGCCATGCTCATAATTGCAAAATCCCGTAAGCTCCACAGCCATAGATTGGCTGTGGCTTTTAGGTTTTGCGGATATAAATAAGTGGTCATAATCTTTAAATTCCTTTCGTCTTAAATCGGAGCAAAGTTCTAACAAGCTTGTTTGATTAGAACTTTGCGATAGATTGCAACTTGTGCCAAGGAGCATTGCTCCTCTGCTTTTTAGCGGAAATTTTACGCTAAAAAGCAGTAATGTTCTACGCAACATAAGTGGAGTAGAACATTGGCACTAAGTTATTTAGCCGCCCTTGCAACACTTCTCGTCAGATTAACAGCAGTTGTTGTTGCGTGAACAATGCTTGTCATATTCACTTTAACTGATGAATCCAGTCCGAACTGCTGTGCAATTCTAGGAACTTCGTTTGATGCAAGCATTATTCCAAGTCCTAAAAGCATATTGCCGGGGAAGGTCAGCAACCCGAGGAACAGCAGAGTTGTCTGCATAAATGCCGTAAGGCACAGTGCCGCTATCTGTTTCATCCACTGATTGAAGCCGTCCTGATATCCTCTCGGAACACTGAACATATACAGCGAACCTACCGCCATCTGAATGAGCAGAATTCCTCCACGCTTGATGTTCGCAAAAAATATTTTTATTACGCAGTAGGCAAAAGCAATCATACATAACAGATTCAGTAAACCAAAATTCACTTGAACAGAAACTGCAAAACTGCCCTCTAAAACGCTTGTGCTTTGTCCGGCTAAATTAAGGCTTTGTTGCCCTGCCATTATGGAAGACAAGTCCTTTGAGAATGTGTTTTGCAGACTTATGCAGAACTTGTACAGTTCCACAGGCACAACACCGAACAGTGAACAGGCAAAGAACCCTTTTAATACATTTATAGCGGTTGTTTTGATATTTGCTCTGCCGTTCTGATACTCTATTGCAACATCGAATACGGCAACGACCGTGCCTGCGACGAACAATGCCCAGCCAAAAAGAGTAAACAGATTTATTGTCGCCTGCACCCACTCAAGATCGAACACATCTGCGCCCATATTTCCCATCATAGTGAAGAAGTCTGCAACAGCGTTGTAAATCGTTTCATAGAACCACTGTAACATTGTGTTCCATATAGCGTTTGAGATTTGCTCACCGAGGTAATCGAACACACCGCCTATGGCGCTTCCGATACCTCCGATAAAATCTCCTAACCAGTCAAAAATATAAATCACCTCCGCAAAAGGCTGTTATGACTCAACACAACAGCCTTTGTTTTTATTGTTATTAGAGTACCGTCCAGATGTATAGCGGTGCAGTCAGTGAGAACACAAGACAGCCAAAAAGTATTGCAGGAGCGGTGAATTCAAACTGACCGTGTTTGCGGTAATCCATATACGCCGTAGCGAGTTTTACAAAGAAAAGTATAGCAAGAATCATATCTACCGCAGGAAAGACAACATTGTTTACAACATTTTTAATCTGTGTTTGAGCCGATGTCCATGTGCTTTCGATTGCTGATGATACATCTCCTGCGGCAAATACTGTTACTGCCGATATTCCGAGCATTAACAGTATTACTGATACGCCTGTTAACCATTTAATTAACTTAGTTCTTCTTGATTTTATCATTTTTTACCTCCGATTTTCTTAAATCATTCTCCGATATATATCTGACTTCGATGTTCAGTTTTTCTGCAAAGCGAATTTCTGTTTTCATACTCTCAGTTATTTCATCTCCGAAAACCCAAACCGCATCACAAACCCAAAGCATAGAAAGTCCTGCGTTCATACCGAGATTCCTTTCTTTATCATTTCTGTCATCTAAAATTAGCACATAAAAATGCGGTATGAACGGAGCCATACCGCACTCTAACGCATAACGGGCATATCGTTTTGCGTTTTCAATGTTTACAGATACATTTCCGCCCAAAGGCGAACAGATATACACCCTGTGCATTATTCATCGTCCTCATCTTTCTTTTTGAATTTGATGATAAGAAATGCAATTAAACCTCCGACAGCAACAGAACCTAAGCCAATATAAAAGCCAAGATTTGAATCGTCGCCTGTCTGCGGTTTTTCAGGTTCAGGCTGCGGATGAATAGTTACAGTCTGATTCTCATCTTCAATGTCAGCGTGTACTGCAATTTCTGTTCCCTCACGGTAGAGAGTTTCAAACACAACAATTTCTGTTTCTTTGATAATTACAGAACCGTCAAAGGTAAAGGATACTGTTACTTCGCCGTCTGCTGTTTCGGGTGTGAATGTTACTTCGGAACAAACTTCTTTGCCGTCAACAAGGAATTGCTTACCCGTGGATTTATCCATAAGGACGCCTTTAATTGTGTATTCTTTTCCTGCTGTGAGATATTTGTAGGAAACAACATCGTCAATGGTAATATCACCGTTAACTGTGAATTCCTTTTTGCCGTCAATAATTGCAGTTGTTCCGAGTTCAGGTATTTTATCGTTTTCAATTGTGATTTCGATAATTTCCTTGTTTTCAGAAATTGTTACGGTATAGTTTTCTTCATTAGGCAGATAACCCGTGGCAGGCTTTAACTCACGGACAATGTATTCTCCGTATGGCACATTTTCAAAAGTGAAGATTCCTTCCTTATTTGATTCAGATGTTAAAATTGCAGTTTCTTCTGTAAATTCGGTTTCATTAATACCGAACAATCCGAACAATGCGCCTGCGATATTTTCGCCTGTTTCACGGTCAATCTTCAAGCCTTTGATTGTGCCGTAGATGATTTCATTTTCAATCGACTCACCGTGAGTTACAGAAATATGAACAGTTGCAACATCCTGTCCTGCGTATTCAAACACAACAGGGTATTTTTTATCAGAGAGGATATAGTGGCTGTCAGTGCTGATTTCCTTAACATAGTAACTGCCGATTGGAATATCAGTTGTAAACTGTGCTTTGCCTTTTTCATCACAAGTAACTATTTCAATCAGTCCGTTCTCCGGAATGACTGTGCCGTTTGAAGCCTTTAAATCTTCGTCAGCGTAAAGTCCGAATGAAACATTGAGGATTTCGTCATTACTGCCGATGTTGAATTTCTCTTCCTGTTCAAGTATTTTTGTAAGGTCAATTACAACGTTTTGCCTGTCGTTTGTAAATGATGTTGAGGTGTTGGTTACCTTTTCGTTCTGTCCTGAGTAGGTAAGTTCAACCGTATGAGGTTCGGGATTGATAACTGTTCCATACGGAGCAACGGTTTCTACAACACGATATTTGCCAAGGTAAAGCTGTTTGCTTGTAGCTGTGCCTTTTTCACCTGTGGTAATGGCGTCAACAAGAGTATCTTTTGTATATCGAACTGTTCCGTCAGGCGTTGTGATATTCTCATCAGCGTATATTTCAAACACAGCCCCTGACAAACCGCTTACAGAATATTCAGGCTGATAGATGGTCGGAAGTGCAACATCATTTCCGTTTTCATCAGTATATCCGCCGCCGACTGCAGTTACATTCGAGAAAATCTCGCCTGTTTTTTCTACGGTAATTGTACCTTTCTGCGGTGTGTTTTTCTTCTCGGCTTTTACGATTGTAACGCCGTTTTCTTCGCTTATCTTTTCTGCTGTAATGTCAAAATATACAGGTGTACTGTCGAGGATATATCCGTAGGGAGCCTTCACTTCAACGACTGAATAACCTTTGCCGTAGGGCAGAGTTTCGGGTGTGATTAGATAACCATCACTGTTCGTGTAGAAAGTATCAATCTCTGTAACAGTCGGATAGGTGTACTTCATTGTTACGAGCTTACCGTCAGGATTATAAATCTGAAAGCCTGCGCCAGCATACGGAATCTGTTTTCCTGTTTCGCTGTCAACCTTTACTATCTTTACATAGCTTTCAAGGCTTGCGTTATTGATGAGGTACTTGTAAGTCTTATTATTTTCAGAAATAAACACATCAAAGTCAGAAATGAACTCTGTGCCGTTCCAGCCTTTGGTCTGATGAACAGTGTATGTGCCGTAAGGCAAATCCTTTGTTTCCGCAAAGCCGTATTCATCACAAACAAGAGTATCTCTTTCGGATTCTGTTGCTTTTGCATAGCTTCCCGATGATTTCAGATACACCTGAAATTCTGCACCTTTTTCGGGTGTTTCAATTTTTGTACTGCCGTCATCGGTGTGCTTGATAATGGAGATTTTGCCCTTTAAAATATCCTCTGTAACGCCCATTGAAATGCTGTTGTTTTCAATGGTGTATTTCTTTGCTTCTGCACCGATATGGTATTCGGTTTCGTCAAGCAGATAACCCTCGCTCGGGTCAATTTCTTTTAAAGTCCACTTATCTCCGCAAACATAATAGGAGGTTGTAAAACTGCCGTTTTTATCGGTGGTGTACTTGTCAACCAACTTGCCGTTATCGTAGATACCGTAAACTGCTCCTGCGAGTGTTGCATCACCCTGTGAAGTCTTTGTTTCGGCATCTGTTTTTGTAACAGTAAGATTCCACTTTTTAAGAACATTACTGAAAGATACAGTTGCCGTTTTCCCACTTTCAACATTTACGGTCTTTGATTTTTGTTCGGCATACTCTGTCGGAGTATGCTCGGTAACCGTGTATTTTCCGGGAACAAGGTCGGTTAATTCAAATTCGCCTTTTGAATTGGTTTTTGCAGTTTTGCTGTAACCATCGCCGTTGACAGTAAACTCAATATTTGCAACATTGCCGTCCTCGGAGGTTTTGACAAGCTTAAGATTGCCCGAGCTTGTCTTGACCTTGAAATATGCTCTTATCGGGTCTGCGTCGTTTTCAACACCTGTTATGACATCCTGCAAGCTTGCGTCACCATATGGCACAAGAACAGTTTTGCCGACATCAGGCATTGACTTTGCAGAGTTGAATGTTACTGCATCGTTGACTGGCAAAGTTGAAGTCAAGGTCAGCTTGTTGCCTGATACCGTTGCACTCACACCGCCTGTTGTCTTGAAACTGAAATCCGAAAGAATACTATTGCTGTCAGTAAGAGTTAAAGTGTACTTTCCGTCAGAGTATTTCATCTCATAGGTTTCAGCCTTTGAGGCGATTGCAGATGCAAAGCTTGGAACAATTGAGTAATTGGCAAGGCTTTTTGAGATTGCATTGTAAACCGACTTGACTCCGGGATTTGCTCCGCCTGCACAGATACCGTCAATGAATTTTGTATTTGTGCATTTATATCCTTCGCCTGTAGAACGACAACCTGAAACAAACTCCCATACAATCAGCTGTGTTGCTACCCATTTCTGATCCTCTGTTCCGCTTAAGCTTTTTCCCGAACCGGGCTTGCCGTAGAGCAGAGCGAGATTAATTGCTTTCTGCTTTGCAGAGCCTAAATTCTTCCACACAGTTGAACCGTCCTCTGTCAGCGTATTGCCTGAATAGAGAGTATGACCGGGTTCAATGCAATAGGCTTCTTTGCCGTCTGCAAAAATCTTGCACAGCTCTTCGCCCACTGTACCTACAGTATAACCGTCGCTGACTGTGGTCTGCTGGAATTTGATTGTGTTCCCGGTGCTGTCATAACAGTAATCAAAGGTAATTGTAACCTTATCACCGCTTGCCGCGCTTACAGGGAGTGAGAACATTGTTCCGAATATTACGGCAACCACGAGTAAAAGTGCTGTTATTCTTGTGAATTCCTTATTTCTGATTAACTTAGTCATTTTAAAAATCCTTTCATAAAAAATATGGGGCAAGATTTTACCCTTGCCCCGATTGATGTCTTATTCTGTTTTAAATACAATCATAATTTCATCGCCTGCCCTTCACCGTAATCTTCATCTATATCATCGGACTGCTCACTGCCGTCTGTGATATTTACATACTCGCCGATAATGTTCAGCGCTTCGCAGTAACTTTCCGAACTCGTAACACGACTGCACATTTCCTTTGCCTCGTCAGCCATACCGTTTTGTTTGAGAGTGTGACTTGCAATTCCTAACAGATTGAATATATTGCCAACCTGACCTATCAATGCACAGTCGGGTTTGACCTTTTCTGCTTTGCTCTGTTCATCGATAATAAAACCACCGAGCTTGTTATCTACATAATCGGAAAGCCAAGTTCCGGCAAAGGCTGTGTAGGACTGTAATCTCCACATTGCAATCTTGCCTACGTCAAGGTGGACATCTTCAAATGGATAAAGAATACAGGTAACGCCGTCACTCTTGAACACAGAAACATTCTCAAACTTTGTATTGTCAAGAAGTATTCCTTTGTCCGTGAGCATTTTATTGATACCGTCCATCCATTCCTGTGTTTCACCGCCGCATCCCTGCAAGATGAGTCCTTCCTTGCCGTTCATACGGCGGAGATCCGAGAGTGTAATATTATTGATTTTCATTGTCATTTTCCTTTCATAAAAATAAGCACCCACAATGAAGTGAGTGCTTTGCTTAATCGTTTTCTCAACAGTAGACTACATATATTTTGTTGTTTTCTGCGATTACATTGAATGATAAGTCTCTTGGAGCTATGCCACTGCTTTGGTAGTAGTAGGCTACATACTCAACATCACCATAGCAATCTGCCGTCAGGCTTTGCGTATCATCATAATATGATGCGTTTGTGGGTGAGAACCAGCTTGCGTTGCTTGTATTCAGCGAAGAATCATATTTCATTCCAAGTTGCTGACCGTAGGCTATGCAGGCACTCACCGCATAATGAACATCAACCGTTTTTGCTTTGGTAGGCGGTTGCGTCGGTTTTACAGCAGGCTTTTGAGTAGGAGTTTCAGTTTCTTTTTTAGCAGTCGATTTTGATTCGGACTGATTACTATTCACTGTATTCTTGCTGTTGTTCTGAACCTCGGATTGTGTTTTCTGAATCGGAGCCGTTGCCGAAACAACCGCCGAATTTTGTCCACTGTCGGCTTTTTCTTCGGTTTTAGCATTCTGTCCCGAAGGCTCTGTTTCTTTTGAAACTGTGGCTTTTTCGGGGATTGTTATTTCAGTTGTTGCCGTTGCAGAAGTTTCCGTAGATTCAGAAACATCCGCAGCCTTTGAAACTACGGATGTCTGAATATCGTTATTTAATTTTTCTTCTGCTGTACAAGCTGTGAATGTTCCTGCTGTTAAAATCAATGTCAACATTATTGCGATTTTCTTTTTCATACTATCGCCGTCCTTTCAAGCAACAAGTATATCCAAAGAAATTCAAATGTCCAGAGCATATTCTTAAATTTTATCGCAAAACTTTATAATTTCATTCTTTCTTTGTTCCACTGCCTCCTTATACTCTACTGAACACAAGCCTAAACTATCGCAACACTCAATCTCCAAATGTCCATAGAAGTGTTCGATGCTTTCAATAACTCGGCTACATTCTCTCATACTTGGACCAGTTCTTAAAGCTATTGAATATCCTTTCTTTCCGCTACTTATGGTAGCATGAGGGTCATGAGTGTTACACCAAGGTGTGCACCTATCAATAAAAGCCTTAAATTGTCCCGGAATGTCAGCCCAATATGAAGGAGACACTGATATAATAATATCTGCCCATTCATACTGTTGAATTATTTTGACTACATCATCATCTTGAATACATTTAGCTGTATTATGACAATTTCTACACCCTTTACAAAAACTTATATCAAAATCATCAATACAAATACTTCTGACATCATATTTTTCTTTCAAACAATCTGAAACAATATTTACTATTTCAGCAGTTGCGCCATTTCTTACTGGACTACAATTCATTACTAAAACTTTCATTTTATTTATCTCCCCGAAATTACCATTCAAATTGAAAGATATTATACATAAGTCTAGAGTAAAAGTCAAGGCAAAATCACATACTCTGCGTAAAGCATTCCGATTCATCTTCCGACATATTCTCGGATTCATCTTCGCTCTGCTGTTCATCAAGTGCCTGATGATACGCTTCCATGACCTTGCTGTTGAGTAAATCTCTGACTTCTTTGGAAATCGGGTGAGCAATCTCGCTGAACTTCGTTTCGCCGTTTTCGTCAACATAGTTACTTGCAGGCATTGCAACAAACAGTCCTTTTCTTGAGTTCATCACTCTGATTCCGTGAATTGCCACAGCACCGCCGACAGTAACGCTTGCAAACGCCTTTGTGTTGCAATCATCTACATCAACGAGCTTATCAATCCTTACCTTGATATACGGCAGTTTCCTTTTCTGATTGTTGTTTTTGTTTCCTTTGAAATTTGTATTCTGTGCCATATGAATTTACCTCCGATTTAGTGTTTCAGCTTCTCAGCCCACAGCAGAGAAAGATGTAAAAGTGCATCTCTCTGTTCTTCCTCGGACAGGCTGTCGAGGAAATCTTCAAGGGTGAAATTATCCTCGAAATCTTCTTCTGATTCCTTGCAGTTGTAGCAGATTTTTTCTCTCCTGACAACTACCGAGCCGTCATCCTGCTGGGTGAATGATAAAACATCGTTGTATCTGAATCCGATTCGCTGACGGATTACAAAAGGGATTGTAATTCTTCCTTTTTTACCGAGAACTCTGTACATTTTTAGCATTGCTCGTCCTCGCTTTCCGCTTTGCATTCATCACAAATGCAGTCGCAACCATTACACTCATCATCGCACCTCTCAATCAGAATTGCTCCGTCCATAGCTGAAATCTGCACAGCACAGTCGGATGTGATTCCTGATACAATAAGTGCGTCAAGCGGTATGCTTACATAAATTCTATTTTTCATTGTTAATAATACACTCCTTCAAAATTTGTTCTAAATCAATTTGCTGTTCGGTTGTCAAGTCAAGCAGGCTCAACTGCAACGGCTTGTTTCTCTGCCTTTCATACATATCGTAGTTACTGATTAGCAGTTCAGGGAATTGCTCGCCTGCATTGATTCGCTGTTTCATATTGTGCAGTCTTGTAAAATCAAAGAAAGAACAGCCGTCGTACAAATTGCGTATTTCTTTACAATCATTGTATGATACAAGCCATTTGCCTTTTGCATTTGCAAGTGCGTTTTTCAGCCTCAAATGGTCATCCCAAGTGAAACCACATTGATAAACATACTCGCTTGAATAGTAAGGCGGATCACAGTAGAAAAAAGCATTTTCTCTGTCATAGTGTTTGATTAAAACCTCAAAATCCTGATTTTCGATTACCGTATTTTCAAGTCTTTTACCAACTTGCTCTATCAGTTGAAAAAGGCTCACTACTGAAAAAGGCTGACAGGCAAAGGATTTGCCACCGCTTGAGTAACTGTATCGCAAGAGTTTCAGAAACATTACTGCTCTGCGCAAGTCGTAGTCCTTTTTCATCTTAACATATAGCTTTATGACTTCTTCTGCTTTTAATTCAGGCAGGATAATTTTCGTCAACTGCAACTCCTCATCAAGGTATTTATCGTCAAACTTTTCCTGCTTAAAAAAATCCCTGATTGCATTGAAATCATCCCTTGAATTTAACGGATAGAATCCCAATTCTTTTATAAAAGCCAGAGGTCTGTCACGCATACAGCGAAAGAGGTTTACAAGATTGTGATTGAAATCGTTGTAAACCTCCATTTTATCAGGCTTTTTCTTGCCTAAAAGTACGGCTCCGGAACCTCCGAAGGGTTCAATATACCTTTCGTAATTCAGAGGAAACAGAGCGTACAAAATATGAAGGATGGATGTTTTGTTACCCATCCAACTCACAGGGGTTTTGATTACTTTTCACTCCTCTCGGAATACCAATCGCCCCTGAAACGACAAAAAGCCGTTGATTAAGTATTTAACTCAACCAACGGCTTATATATAAAAACCAATATCAGTCGTTAGGAACGATTGATATTAGTTGTTGTTATTTAATTTTTATCGTTTACCTTTTTGATAATCTTACCGATTTCAGAGATTACATTCACTGTCACAGCATTTCCTGCCATCTTGTAGAGTCTGCTGTCGGATAGTCCTGTCGCATTTGCCTTGTCGAACTGCCCGTCCGTAAAGCCTTGTAATTTCCAGCACTCCCTCGGTGTCAGCTTTCGTATTCTGCCGATGTGAACTTCGCCGTTTGGCTCAATAAAGGCTACTGTAAATTTTTTATTATCATCGAGAACATCTGAATTCTCTACAAAAACCCCAGAATGTTCAGCCTTTCGGTTACTGATTCCTGAATCCTGCCTTGCGGTTATGCACCTTGCAATTTCTGTCAGCTTCGGATCGGGGTTCAGGTCTATGAAATAATACGCCTGCGTTGCGGAAGTAGTAAGCGTGTGTGCTATCTGACTTCCGACTCTGCCACGCCTTGAATTTTGTCCTAAAAAGGCAGTATCAATGCTGTCGCCGGGATATGCAATCTGATAACCGTCTTTGGTCTTAGCTTTTATCAGCAATCCGAAATTTTTGATGTTAAGTACCTGCCAGCACACATTATACCCCAAACCATCCAATGTACGGAGGATTGTTTCAAATGTCCTGCCTTTGTCGTGGTTAAGCATATCGGGAACATTCTCGAGGAAGATATACTTAGATTTTTTAACGGAAGCAATTCGAGCAATCTCAAAAAACAGCGTTCCTCTTGTATCGTCAAATCCTTTTCTTGCTCCGGCGATTGAGAAAGACTGACAGGGAAATCCTCCAACAAGAAGGTCGAAATCGGGTAACTGTTCGGGTACAATTTTTCTTTCGTCATCAAAGTAAAGTTCACCTCCGGTATCGTATATTGCTTCATATGCCTGCTTTGCATACTTATCGATTTCGCAGTATCCGACGCACTCAAAACCACCTATGGCTTCAAGGCCTGAACGAAAACCGCCTATGCCTGCAAACATATCAAAAAATTTGATAGACATAAATCTTCATTCCATACGAAGATTTATATTTAAAAATCACCTCACATTCCCATAGTCATTCCGCTATCCTCATCAGGAGCTTCATCTTCAACTTCTGATTCGGATTGGTTTTCTGCTTCGATTTCTTCCTGTGTGAACTTTCTGAATGAATCCTCTCCGGGAACTACACCAAGTGAACGACCATTGTCCCACTCGGGGAATATCGTTCCCATTGAATCAACAAATTTTACAGTTCCTCTTGTGCCTGCTGGAACAGGTGCGTAAGGGTCTTTCATAGCGATAAGCTCAATTCTTGTACCCGGCGGATACAATTTCTTTGTGCTTTCAGCGATTCTGCGCTGTCTTTCATATTCGTTCAAGTTATACATCTCCTATTTTTTTAGTTTTGACTCAAGCAATATCCATTAGTAGGACTCCTGATTTTTATAGTCATAAAATCAACCCATGTCTTTCTTGTTTCTGTTTGTATTAAGTTTTTTGTTGTCAGAAAAATGTGCAATCTCGCTTTCATTGTTATCATCATTACGCCTGTCAAAATTAGGTTTCTGACGCATCTCTCTTTCAAACTTTCTGAGTTCGGGTGTGTCGGTAAAATACATTTAAAATCATTCCTTTCAAATTTTTTGCAAATAAAAAAGGCAACCGTTCTAATCAAAAAAATTAAAACGATTGCCAATAAAAAAAAGAGCCAATTACTATATCTCTAAAATAAGAAATATAATGATTGGCTCATATATTTGATAATATTAAATTAAGCAGATTAGCGAAAGTAATCAGTTTTCTTTACCTTTAACTAAATAGGCTCTATACTAAATGTTGGGGTAAGGAAAGAGCCTACAAAATTAATTTAAAAAATTTTCAAAAAAAGTAGAGCATATTTTCCGAAAATCCGTTAAAATGGAAT
>OLGM01000355.1_pt1 | contig 31215 bp, 25 predicted proteins | sample 1606001 | NCBI WGS metagenome assembly OLGM01 (sample SAMN03283294) | human gut metagenome | biome: human-associated habitat; material: feces | host: Homo sapiens | place: Peru | collected 2012
CTGAAGTTTTTCACTCTCAAACCTTCAAACAAACAATTCAAAACAGCTTCTAAGATTAACCTGAATATAGTGCCCCCAAGGTTCCGCATATCATTCAATAATATGCCATAACACCGAGGTGCGTGAGGATATTCACACTTGGAAGAGCAATTCGCTGACTCACAGGTGTGCAAACATACTCGCACCTAAAACATCAACTCATTAGATATCAATTGGATGCCGTTTTACGTGCGTATAGTTTCTCACACCTGGAAGAACAATCAGAAGTTTCTTTGATGACTTCCAGGTGAGAGTATGATTCTTTTTAGAAGGAATATCCCAAGCTGAGGTATGGGTAGAAAACGGACTTGGACAAGCCATATTTCCCGATTCCGTACGATGGACTTAAGCCGCAGCGGAACACCAGACCGTTCTCTGCGCGAAGACGGTAACCGACATTCGCGTAAAGGAAATTTCCCCACTGCGTCGTTCTCACTTCCTTCGGAGCAGTTCCCGTGGAACCATCAGGCAAGGTCACCGTCTTGCTTTCCGTAATCTTGTCAAAATACACCCCGTTGGACATTCCGGCTCCGATCTCGAAATGATGTTTTCCTCTACCTGCCAGGTAGTTGATCTCCACCGGCACGCCGACACCATGAATCTCGTACCAGTTCCCGATGCCGAAACCGTACCCGACACCGACCGCGAAACCCAAACCCGAATCCCCTTTGAACCTTGCGTCATAAGAGGCACCGACCACATTGGCGGCCCCGAACAAATCCAACCGCACATTCCGATCCTGAGCCATTACTACCGGAGACAGCGCAAGGCCAATAATAATGCTATAACCTTTTTCATAATAAAACATATTATTTCCGACTGCAAAGTCGGGCAAAAGGATTGATATGGTAATGGAAAACAGTTTCACTTTTGGCAAATATAATTTCCTAATCCTTAATTTGTTACAAACAAATTGAGCTTCACGTTCTCATTTCGCACAGTTTAATCAGCTTATTTTCAATACATTAATCAAATACTTGTAGCATATCAGAATTAGTAAAGCACAGACTGTCAAGCAATTACATTAATCATGGTATAAATTCCGAGAAAAGAGCCTTGTTTTCACCATCCAACCTTGCGATTTTTTCTTCTCAGCATCACAAAAATAGCGCATGGCCATATCCTATTCGCGCTTAACGCAGAAGATCGGGAGGATGAATATCACGGCGAGTATGGAGAAGAGCATGCCGGAGATGGTGCCGACGGCGAAGTCGAACCAGAAAACCTCCTCGGGGCCGTCGGTGAGGAACGGGAGGAGGCCGAGGATGGTGGAGACTATGGTGAGGGTGATCGGGTTGATCTTGCGGGAGTAGGCTTTGACGTAGAGGCGGATGTTGGCCGCTTCGGCTGGTCGGTGAGTTTGTTTAGTCACAGAGGTGGTCCCTTCGACAGGCTCAGGGACCGATGCACTGAGGAGGGACTGGTAGGTGGTGATGAGGTAGATGCCGGCGTTGACGACTATGCCACTGAGCATCACGAAGGCGGCGAAACCGCCCTGATCGAAGGAGAAGTCCGATAGGCCGAAGGCAAGGAAGAGGCCGATGAAAGAGACCGGAACCATAAAGATCACGGCGAGCGGGTAACGGAACGACTCGAATGTCATCGCAAGCATCACGTACATCACCGCAAGAATCAAAAACAGCAGCCAGGCGTACTGCTGCTTGGCGGTGTCGAACCAGCCCCAGCCCGGAACCTCGGCCTTGAAACCGATCGGAAGGACATCATCGTTCATGTACTTGACCGCCTTCTGGGACAGGGAACGGCTGAGTTCCCAACTACCGATGAAGTCGTAGCATACAACAAGCTCGTAGGACTGGTTGCTCTTTCTGATTGTCAGACCTGTCCGCTGCTTGTCGATGCCCCCGACACTCGAAAGCGTCATTTTCTTCTGACCGACATCTATCGGAGAGTTAAGAACGTGCCAGAGATCGTATCTGTCCAGATCCGAGGAACGGAGGACAACATCGACGGCTCCACCATCATATTCAGAAGTTCCGATCTTCCGTTCGTACAGTAAGGATCCCAGAGCGTTGTAGTAGGCGTAAGGATTGATGTCGGCAAGCGTCATCCGCCCAAAATCATAATCCAGCACAAACTCAATCGAAGGGCGGCCGTTCCAACCTCCCGACCAGATCTCCGCGCCCTGGACACGGCGGTTTGTGGAGAGATAGGCCATCAGCTTCTCGGCATATCGGCTGAGTTCCTGATAGTTGTAGCCCTTCAGCGAGATGCGGTTGCTCTTGGAGGACGAGACGATGTTGTTGTTGAAATTATTGTCGTCTATTCCGGAGACCCTCCAGTTCGCCCCGCCGAAATTGATCGCCATCCTCGTGACCTCGGACTTCAGCACGGAAGGGAAACCTGAGTTCTCATACTCAGGCTTGAACTCCACCGAAATCTCGGCGTTGTCGTAGGAATATATCGACGTGGTGAATACGGAGATCTCATCGAACTTCGACAGATAATTCTCCATCGCCCTCACGACATCATTCAACTGGTTCACGGTACAGCCTTCAAGCATGCCGGCATTGATGATCAGACGTTTCTTTTCAGGCTCCCGGTAGAAATTGGAGCGGTTCAAGGATTTGTAAAACAGACCGAAGGAGGAACTGGCTATCTTGTCTATCAACTGACGGTTCCTGTCGTAAGGTTTCCAGGTGACAATCTTGTCCAGAAATCTGTCGAACCTGTCCGCCTTGTCCTTGTCATAATCAGACAGACGGGTAGGGAGCAGACAGAGCGGGATTCCAAACGCCACGATGAACAAAAGGACATACACCCAACGATGCCTCACCCCCCAGCCGATGTAGGAAGCGTAGAACCTGTTCCAACGCAGGATCCGGCGGAGCTTCCTTGGGGAACGCCCAGACTTGCCACCCGACATTCTTACAGGAATATATTCCATCAGCGACGGGATGAACAGGTAGGAGATGATCAGCGACAGTCCCAAGTTAATGACAATCACCCAGATGAAGTCCACGAGGTTGGCTTTTTCCTTTTCAGGAAGCAGAAGGACCATCATCAATGCGCCGACAGTCGTGGCCGCGGCCGAAAGGATGGACGGGAAAGCCTTCCGGTCTTTGAAATGGGCGTAGTGGTCGATCATCACGATCGAGGTGTCGATGATTATTCCGAGAGAGACCGTGATTCCGGCAAGGGTGTAGATGTGGATCTGAAGACCTGCCAAACTGTAGATCATCAAGGCGGTCAACACATTGACTGTCAAAGTGAAGACAATGATCAGCATATACCGCCACGACCTGTTGATCAAGAACACGAACATCAACAGAACCAAGATGCAGAGGGCGGTACGGACATAGATTTTGCTGAGTTCCTCGCTGACATACTCAGAGGAATCGTAGGCGATGCCGGCGGTGATTTCCGAAGGGAAGCCTTTCTGAAGCTCCGCCATCCTTTCCTTGACGGCGGAAGCGACAGTCAACAGGTTGGCCGAAGAAGCTATCTCCACCGTCAAAGTAATGGTGTTCAAACCGTTGACACGATAGTAACTTGACGGCACCGCTTCCTCATAGCGCCACTGGGCAACGTCCCCGATGTGAATCACACGGCCTTTGAAATTACCTACGGGAATCGATCCGAAATCCTTGTCCGAGGCTTCTTTAAGACGCACCGTCATCAATCCTTCAGAGGTTTCCGTCATTCCGAGGATTTCCTCACGGTAATATGAATTGAAGGCCGATGCGATCTCATCGGCGGTGACTCCTACGGACTGGATCTTGTCGGCGTCGAACGTGATCACCCACTGGAAAGGAACACCGCCGTCCACATTGACCTTGTCCACTCCCGGGATGGCGGCCAAATGGCTGAGGACGTGTTCCTTGACATATTTGGAAATCTCCCGGGAAGGGATCCCGCCCTTGACGAGATAGGATATCCGCGAGACCCGTCCGCCGCCAGACAAGGATATTCCCGGATAGGAGACCTCATCAGGAAGGCTTGGGTAAACGTTCCTGATCGCCGAGGCGACCTCGAAGCGCGCCGCGTCCATGTCCGAGCCTTTGCGGAACTTGACAGAAACGGAGCCTGAACCTTTACGTGAAACAGAGGAAATGTCTGTGACATCGCGTATCCCCGCCAAGACTCCTTCAATCTTGGATGTCGCCTCGCTTTCAATGATTTCCGCAGAGGCGTTGGGATAATAAAAAGATACATAGACCGTACGGCCTTCCGTCATCGGTGTGTACTGGATGTTCAGACGCGGCAACGCCGCCAGCCCGACAAGGGACAGCGCCACCATAATCAGAACGACCGAAAATGGAGAAAGTCTATTTATTCTTTCTTCCATTGTAGATCGAATAATACAACGCCGGCACGACGAACAGGCTGACAAGGGTTCCGACAAGCATTCCCGCGATGATCACCAGAGACATCGGGTACTGGAGGTCCGCGCCCATGCTTCCCCTTGACAGGAATGGACAGACGGCCAAAATGGTTGTCAATGAAGTCATTATGATTGCTTTCACTCTAAGCGATGAAGCGTCGATGACCGCGCGTTCAAGGCTTTCCCCGGCTTTGCGCATCTGGTTGATCGTGTCAATTTTCAGGATGGAATCGTTTATGACGATGCCGGTGATGACAATCAGGCCGATCATCGACATCAGGTTGATGCTGACCCCGAAAATCCATAGAACCAGCAAGGCGACAGAGACATCCACGACAATCTCCGAAAGGATGATCAACGGCTGGACCAGAGACTCGAACTGGGAGGCCAGAATCAGATAGAGCAGGATTATGGCGACCAGCATTATGATGATCATCTCATCGATCATCTTGCTGTTGGAGAACCAGGAACCAGAATAGCCGACCTCGAAGTCACCATTCTTTCGCACGACGTCACTCACCGCGGCCATCACATGTTTCACGTCCTTCGACGGAACATCGAGAGCCAAAGGGTAGTAATTGTCCTCCGGGCCTGCGACCAAAGTTTTCAAATCCTCGGCAAAGGTTTGCCGCATAAGATTTGAAACCGGAATCCGGGATGTCTCCCCGTCAAGGCTTTTCTTTTCGATGAAAGTGCCATGCAGGATCTCCGAAAGTCCAGCGGCGTTGGAGCCTGTCACGACCGGAACAGTGCTGGTTCCCTGGACAATGTTGAACAGACGGTTCTCATTGAGCGAGTTCCTCAGAATCGACACAAGTTCCGAATAACCGACATCATAAAGCGCAAGCAAGTCAGGATCAGCGACAAACAGAGCGTCAGTCTTTACCGGAGGATCCGCCACGGTCACTCCAGGCAACGTTTCCCTGACCTCGGAGAGCATATTCCTCAACGGTTCGACCTCAACCTCCCTGTTCCTCACTGGGCGAAGGCGCGCCACGAGCGGAGCCTCGTTCCGGGCGAAAACCATGTCGAAGATATTCCCTGAAGCTTCGAATGAATATACCGCTTCCGGATATTCATTCTCCATCTCATCCTTCAATTCGCCCAGCACCTTTTTCAATGTGCCGGCATCTTTGCAATTGACGTAGATGGACGCTTCGGAAATTCCTTGGTCACCACTATGACTCAGAATGAATTGCTGAGAACCGACAAGAGCCGTCATCTGCTCCACGCTTCCGGTCAGTTTTTTCTCTAAATCCCTGATCCGCTCCGTGTTACGTTCAATGGAAAGGTGTTCGTTCCAGTCAATCTTCATTATCGCGTCCGTCTGGGTCATCTCCGGCAGACGGGATTTCGGCATCTCCAGGAAACAGAACACCAGCCCGACGGTCGAGACGGCAAGAAGGCCCCAGGCGACCGGCCTGTGCCGGATGAACCATTCCATAAGTTTGTCGTCCCAGCGGCGGATCGGTTCGTCAAAGTTGATTTTCTCCAAAAGCGGACTCGGACGGAAACCATCCGAACCCTTGAACCACCAGTAATAATAGACCGGAATCACAAGGATGGTCACGATGTAGGAGGTCAGCAGCACGATGGCCACCGACATAGCCTGATCGTAGAACATCGCCCCGGCGATGCCGCTCATGAATATCAACGGAATGAACACCGCGCAGGTTGTCAGCACAGAGCTGAGCATCGCTCCCCTCACCTCTTTCGTGCCCTCAAGGACAGCGGAGCGCAGGTTCCCTTCACGTTGCCATCGGCCGGTTATATTATCGACAAGGATGACCGTGTTGTCAGTCATCATTCCGACTCCGAGAAGCAGACCGGAGAGGGATATAATATTCAGGGTCAATCCGATGGCATAGAAGCAGAGCATCGAGAATATCAGCGCCACCGGCATCGTCAGGATCACCAGCACCGGAGAGCGGAAGTCCCTCATGAAGAGGAATATGATGACGCTCGCCAGAAGGAGGGCGACCACGATGTTCTGTAGCAGGTTGTTGATGGTATATTCAAGAAGCTGGGTCTGGTCTCTCGTGATCTCGAAGCTCAACTGAGGGTAGTCGTTCCGGAAACTGTCCATCAGACCGTTCATGGCCGACTTCAGATCCGACATCTTCGCCTCGCTCTGCTTGATGACGGCAAGACACACGGCATCCTCTCCGTTCGAGCGGACGAGGCCGGTTCGTTTTGCCGGGTGGACGACGACCTTGGCGACGTCCTTTATCTGAAGAAGGCGGCCTTCCTTCTTGAACCAGAGGTTGGCGATGTCTTCACTGGAGGAAGCCCGGGAATCGAATTTGACATTGTAGCGGTACTCTCCGTCACGGATTGTGAGACTGCCAAGGCGGATGTTGGAACTCTTGACACAACTCTCGAACTCATTCATTGTCATCCCTGCCTGGAGTAGCTTGGACTCATCCGGAATTATGAGAATCTCGTCACTGACAAGGCCGCTGACATCGACCATGGCGACTTCGGAGAGTTGTTCGATGCGTTTGCTGATCACGCCACGTGCGAAGCGGCTCATCTGGGAGAAGGACTCGGTTACGGGGAACAAGTCCGATTGGGCCTCAGGCTCGGTGCGCTTCGACGGGCTCAGTGACCGATTCTGAGGCGGTCCCTGAGCTTGTGGTTCGACTGGCTCAGCGACCGAAGAAGTAATATTCACAAAAAACGCCGGAATGTCCGTGGCGCTGGCCTTCAAGACCTTAGGCCGGGCGATGTCGCCAAGGCTGGACATGGACCGGTCAATCTTCTCGTTGACCTCAATGAAAAGATAATCGATGTCCGAACCGTGGTTGAACGTAAGCCGGATCGTCCCGCTGCCGTCCTTCGCCTCACTGACGATGTCCTCAAGCCCGTTGATCTGGATAAGCTGCTGGCGCAGAGGCTTCAGCACACTCTCGTCCATCTCCCTGGCCGAAAGTTCCGAGGATGTGGCCTGCACGGTTATGTACGGGATGTCCACATCCGGAACCAAAGACACTGGCAGCAGACGTATGCTGACAATGCCCAGAACAACGATGACAAGGGTTATCATCGTCACGGTTATCGGTCTGTCTATCAGATGTTTCAGCATTGCCTACCTTTTTACCAGCACATCAGAGTTGTCCGCCAGATTGAGATTGCCGGAGACAATCACCTGGTCGCCTTCGTTCAGTTCGGCGTTCCTGTCCTTGTTGGCCTCGACCACGTAGGACTCACCATTGGAATAAAGTATCGTGACATAAGTCCAATGTGCCTTGCCGTCATCCGTGCAGGTGAACAGCACGTCCAGATTGTCCCTGATCACCACCGCGCTGCGAGGCACGACAAGCTGTCCCGGAATCATCCTCTCCACGATCACACGGACGTTCATTCCATCGATCAGCGAGCCGTCGTTCCGGACCTGCGCCGTGACGGAGATCTGCCCCTTCTCATCCACGAGAGGATTGATGGCGGTGACTTTCCCTGAATATTCCTTGGTCTCGTCAGCGAACGGACGGATCCTCACCGGCAGACCGACGGAGAGGAATGAATATTCCGACTCCATCACCGAGAAATCCACCTCCAGCACACTGTCGTCCACGATCGTGCAGAAAGTACCGGACGGACTCTGGTCGAACGGCTTCTGCTTGATGTCAGCGACACGCCCGGAGAACGGGGCATGGAGAACCGTTCCGGCAATCTCGTAGGACGAGCGCGCGAAATCGTTCTTGGCGGCGGAATAGCCGGATTTCATCTTCGCCATGGCCAAAAGGTCGGCGGGGACCGAGGTGGTGTCCCCGGCGGAATATCCCTGTCCCACAAGATAGTCATACAAATCCAGCTCGGCCTTCTGGAGCGAAAGCCGGGAGGATTCCTGCGACAGTTTCAAGTCGGGACGGTCAACAGTGGCGATGACGGCACCTGAGGAGACATATTCACCATTCCGGACGTTTATCGCCGCGATTTTTCCGGTTGTCCTGAACTGCAGCGCGCTTTTACGACTGGCGACAAGTTTTCCGTTGGACAAGAGTTGACGGGCGAAATCCTTCCTTTCCAATTTCACGACAGTGACTTCGTTTATCTGAGGGGTGTAGGTCAGTTTCCCGTCCTTCACGTCCTCCGTCTTTTTGTTTCCTCCGCAGGCAACGGCCATCATGACGAGGCCGAAGGCAAAAAGGGACGCAAGTATATTCTTTCTCATATTCATTGATTCTGAATCATTCAACCATTTCCTTGACGTTGACGTCGATGTCTTTTCCCGTGATGAAATCGTAGAGGGCGTACTTCCGGAGGGTGTAGTAGTAGGTCCAGAAGTTGGAGTAGTCGGTGATGTATTTGGCCATCGCTGACTCGTTGTCGTTCTGGGCGTTGGTGAGGTCGGTCACCGTGGCCGAGCCGCGCCTGAACTTGTCCATCATCAGCTCGTACCTTTCGGAGGCTATCTCCATCGCCTTGCGGGAAGCCATGCACTGCTGACGCTGGTTGTTGAACTGGCCGACGGCGGTGAAGATCTTCCTGCGGTAGTCGTTCTCGCTCTGGAGGTTCTGCGCCTTGACGACCTCCTCGGCGGCCTTGGCCTTCTGCACCTTTCCCTTGCCAAGCCCCCAGTCGAAGATCGGCACGCTGAAAGTCAAACCCACAACCTCCTGGTTCAGAAGATCCTTATAGACATCCGGCAGGCCATTGCCGGTCTGGGACAGGCCGAAGCGGGCGTTAAGGCTCATCGAGATGCCCCTGTCCGCCTTGGCCTTCGCCACATTCGAGGCGGCATTCAACTCACTTATCTGATTGTCAAGGTTGAACGTCGAGTTCCTCATCGCCTTCTCCATCACCAGATCGTAATCCATCAGAATGTCCGGCAGGGCATCGTCCACCACCGGTTCCACCTCCACGGACTCATCATAGCCCAGAATCGAGTTAAGGTACATCTGCGCCTGACGCACGTTGACGACGCTCTCGCCGATCGCGATGCTGTCGTTCAGCGCGCGGAGTTCCAATTGGAGATATTCAGCCCTCGTGACGCTTCCGAGTTTCATCCTTTCCGCCGCCACGGAGCGCATCTTCCCGGTGTTCTCGTAGTTCGACTTCACGACCTCCTGGTTCTTCAGGGCCTGGACGAGCGAGAAATATGCCGACACGGCGTTGATCGTGACCTGCTCCATCGACTCGACGTAGCGGCGGCGGCCACGTTCATATTCCTTAGGCTCAATGAGTTTGTCCCATTTGAACTGGTTGTAGGAGAAAAGCGGCTGGACGTAGCGGACCGTGACAGGCTGGGAGTACCAGGTCAGTTTCTTGTTGAGTCCGAACTGGTCGATGCGGGAAAGGTCGGAATAGACATAAAGCCTTCCGCCGGTGAAGGTTATGTTCTGGGCGACCTGAAGCCCGAGGCTGTTCTGGAGGTTGTAGGTGCTGGCGTAGCGGAAGGAGCCATCCTCGTAGCTTTGCAGCAAGGTGAGCGAGCGGTCGAAGTTCATCAGGTTGCCGTACAACACAAGCGAAGGCAGACGGCTCGCCTGATAGGAGCGGTACGCCCAATAGGTCGAAACAAAGGCGTGCTTCGCCTCCAGCGCCGCCACCGACTGGCTCCGCGCCGTCCCGATCGCCTCCGGAAGCGACATCCGCCGCTGCGCCCCGAGAGGCGCCACCCCAAGAAGGAGAATGAATATACCGACCGCAGCCGTGGTTATTCTATGGTTAAGGTTCATCGTAGCCTAACATTTTTTAGTGCTTGCTAATTTACTGAATATTTACGGAATATGCATCAAGGCAGTAAATTTTTCTCATCGGATCACAATCCCAACTATGTACTCCTCCGGAACAAGACCGAAGTAACGGCTGTCACGCGAATTCAAGACATTGTCACCTCCTAAAAAATACCAATTGGTTCTAAAAGTATAACGTCTAATTGGTGCATTACCAATATAAACCTCCCCGTCTTTTTCTACAAACTGATTTCCAGTCTCATAAAGAATTTGGCGTTGCCACAGCTTATAATTGTCAACATCAATATCAACCACGTCTCCCTTACGTGGAACATACATTGGGCCGAAATTCCGAATCGTCCATCCTCTGGTTACATCTTGTTGAGGTATGTTTATTTTAACACCACTTCCCAAAAGTACAGAATCCGGCATAACTGAAAGGATTCGTTGATAGGATTGATCCCCTATCTTTCCTCCCGTGCGAGGATTTAAATAGAAACCATTCGAAATTCTCACTGTGTCACCAGGTACCCCATAGCATCGTTTGACATATACAAGATTAATCTTAAATGTTATTGTATCATCCGATTTGGCATAAGGATAATTCATCACCACAATGTCTCCGACATTTACCGAAGACAAACCAGGCATGCGAAATGAAGATAGCGATGTCTTTGAAAAATCATAATCCAGATATATTCGTGCTCCCATTCTTAGTTTACTGACATATACACGGTCACCACTATATAAAACAGGTTCCATAGAGTGTCCTTTTACCACAAATGAATCACAGATAAAAACCCGGATGGCAGCATACATAATTGCCAATATGAAGATACTACATATTATTTTTACTAACAGTCTCAGTATTCTGTGATTCGCCACCATTCCATTATTCGCGATTACAATTCTAACTCATACAAATTTATGCGATGGTTAATTATCCAGGACATTACCCTTAACATCAATTCTTATCAAATTTTTCCCACCATCAATACGTAGCAAAAAATATTCTGAATACTCCCCCGCGACATGCGGCTCAACGATAATTGAATACTTAAATCTATCGTCTGATTTGACCAGCATTCTCCTTGGTTCAACTTCTATACAGTCACAAGAGGTCAGCACTTCAATAAATGCGCTCTTTGAAGAGTTGTTGACAATGAAAGACTGGATTATTTTCTTTTCTCCAACTTTCATCTTCTTTAATGTAAACAGTCTTTTTGTCGTTATTTCCTCCGAATCATCACTTTTGGCATATTCCACATAAAATGGTAATCGTATCATCTCCATTCTCTTTTCGGTATTAGCCTCAATGACAACGTGTACAAGATTCTCCCCGTATTTATGCTCCAAATCCACCACCAATTCCAAACTAATCGAATCCCCAGGAGTAGCGAACTTTGAACTAAGCGAGTAGTCGGTACATATACAATCAGGATTCACATTCAGAATAAACAATGTGTCTTCCCCTACATTGATTAAATTATATACTGCTTTTAATGTGTCACCCTGACTCAATCTTTGCCCTTTGAGATTCAAATCCCGAATCATCATCAATGTGTTAGGTTTAGCGACGACATCATCTGTTTCTTTTCTGATATCCATCAATGATACTGATGGTGACTTTCTGTTCACGGCAATCACCACTAACATAATCGTCCAAAAAACAGAGATCAATGTTATCACCATCAGTATCGTTATCACGAACTTTTTTTTCATAACCGGAATCGATACATCATCAATTCACCATCATCATCGCCATTGAATACTTGTGAGTAGTAATAAGGTGCGACATATCCCATAACTTTGAATGACTTAGGCACTTCGCAGTCTCCTATCAGATTCCCGTCTTTGTAGATCTGTAATCCATCATATTGAGCATGAGAACCTTTTTTGTAAGAACGGAAGCATATTCCTGTCTCATCAATATACTCTATCCTGGAATAATAACCTTTGGTCTCAATGTTCTCCATGAAAAACGGAAGATCCGACTCGGTTTGAATCTTATTATATGATAAATCCATCGCTGATCCAGCCACGCCAAAAGCAAACTTCGGCCGGAATTCTTTATCAAAAACATAAATCGATGAATCCGCTTGAAAGCCCAGATACATATTCCCCTCATTATCAATGTCGAAATCCGCACAATCAAAACTTGTGTATTTATATGGATCCGACTCGTACACTGACGGGAATCCTTTCACCGCCATCGGCAGTGCCTCACCAGACTTCAAATCAACAATTCCTATCCGATATGAGTTTTCCAAATATTCAGTGTTTGTGAAAAAATAAGCGAACGCAGGATTATCACTAGTCATACCCATATACATTTTTCCATCGTAGAGACGCGCGGATGCATCAAACACAGGGTTGGAATATGTCAAAAAGTCTTCCGGAGACGAATCATCCCGGCTCTTGGTAATCATAAAATAATTAATCACCTTATGATCTTTAGTAAAATATTCAAAATCAAGAGATCCTCCCATAAGCGCAAATTCACCATCTTTTGACATAGATCCTAACACACACTGTTTCACCATTGATTCTTCCGGTCCTCTACCATAACCCATATAGCGTCCGGCAAGTGTGCCATCGGTGTTGAACTCATATAGCCAGCAAAAATAAATGTCAAAGTAGAATATACGGCCAGAAGGAGTCACTCCTGAAATCGACTCCCCGGAGCAATGAACAGAATCCAATTGAACTTTTTCAAGCTCAACCATAGTACGCTTAGATTCCAGCACAGTTCCGTGCAACCGTGGTATTTGCTCATAAGCATTTTTACGACCTCCACAAGAACTAAGCATAATCAAGACGACAATGCAGGCTGCCTTTGACAGCAGCCTTGCATTATTTGACGATGACTCAGTAAACATACTAGCAGTTGCCATCATAACTGGAACATTGAATATTCTCACCTCCCGCACAAGTCGCACCATTGTGATTTGCCCTGCATGTATGTCCCAATAATGCATTGCAATGACAAGTAACGATTATTACAGGAGTTGACACATCTGTATTGTTATCATCTTTGCCAAAAACCTCAACAGACCGTGCCATAAGCATCATTAAGTTCTCTTTTGTGTCATGAGACACGACAAGCGTTGTTACGGCCGACAATAAAAGCGCCACAATTGTAATTATAAAATACTTTTTCATTTTAATACTTTATTAAAAGTTGTTTAACATGACAAAATCTAGTCACAGTTAATAATATAGTCCATTACTTTTTGACAAAATCTCTTCATAAAGATGCAACATGGCATCTCCCAATGTAGGATTACCTCTTAAGACGACCTTGTTGTCCTTATCAATAAGGAAGACATCATATTTACTGTCCAACATAAGAAAATCATTCTGCATGACGAACCTATGATCCACATCAAGGAAAATGTTAAATTCTTTGACCAGTCTCAAATATGGTATCAATGATGGAGCATCCTCTTCATCCGGGTCAAAAATAAACATCAGTTGTGCATGAGACCTTTTCGCCAAATCATTTACATAATTCCAGACAGCAAACACCCTTATGTAACATAGAGCACATTCTTTCCCATTGATGAACACAACGATTCTTTCGCCATCAAAATTACACGAATCCAAATCTCCCGACACACGTAATAAATCATCTGGAATAGATAATTTCTGTCCATATGATTTTTCAACTATACTTGAATACGTCCTATTACTCCGCAAATATGAATACAACAGCACAGAAGCAAGAACGGCAAGTATAATCAGACTCGGGTATAGATATTTAAATCGCATTCATAATTTTCATCAATGGACAATGTATATAACTTTGTCCCCGTTGGTTCCACAAATATCTTAATAACTTCTTCCTCAAACGAATACGCTTTGACAGGCTCTCCATCCCAATCATATACCAACACAAACGAAGCATCTGTATTTTTATACAAAAGATAGATATGTTTATCTGTGACGCCGGCATCGCAAAAACCTCTCTGCCAACCATCTGTCCCTTTTACCAAGTTGACACTAAGCATGTCGATATATTGAATATTCACCTGTGGATGTTTCCAGAAGAAGTGCCGGACAGTATGTTCGCCAAGATCCAACACATCAAACCCTATCGCATAGTAAAAGACAAACACGGCTTTTGTACAATCCGGAGAAATGACAAGATGCCCTTGATAGGCGGTTTGCTTCGATTCGTCAAAAGCAGGATACTCCATTTTGTCTCCTTCAGGGAACTTCCCCCAGAACACTACTGTAGAGTCGTTCCTCGGAATGGAGGCATACATCGTTGAGTTCTCAGGATCATCATAGTTATGCAAAAAGGCTGTCATCTCCCCACGACCCAACACTCCAGGATGTTCGATCACATTGAATGGCTTCAGCAATGTCTCAGGAATACGGTCAATCCTATATTGAAGCGTCATTTCAGGTTCCGCCTCAACGTTAAGGGTGTCTCCTGACAATGCTATCGAATTGACGTGAATCGCCTCACCCGGGCCACGGCCTATCTTCAATGCCGTGTACCGCTTGTTGTCATTCATGTTCACGGCCAAAAGCTGATCCTCACCCATCATTGAACTATAGAAGAAGGCGATGGAATCCCTCACAGCAAATCCAAAAGGCTCACTATCAATAATACCTTCGACCGTCATGTCGGGAGACAGTTTTTTCGCATCATCAAATGATTTCAGCAAATCAACCTCTTCTCTCGCGCAAGCAAAAGAAATAATGGGAATTATACAGCATAGCCAAACATGCTTAGCTATGCTGTACAATCTACTATTTATGGTAAATACCATGTGCCAGATGTCTCGACAGGTCCAACTTTCACTGATCCAGTAAAACATTTGTTTTGACCACCAGGGCATCCAAGCACCTCTCTTATGGTCTCACCGATAGATGATTCGTTAGCATCATTCGCCAATGCCACCACATTTGCCTTGAATAAGTCTGAAGAAGATGCCTTAAACAAGGACATAACTGATGCGCCAGAGCATATCAGTAAAAGAACCGACACTGCCCACAATATTCCTTTTTTCATATCAAAAAAAGAGATTTAAGTTAAACTTACGGTGATCAGTTCACCTACACTATATGATTTCGCGATAACATATCATTTACATCTCAAATTGAGCACGTCAGGATTTTCATCCTCACCTCCAACAAAGAATATAGCATAAAAGGTCCGCCCGGTATCTGTCACGATATCCATTCGGTATGCAGAATTTGATTCGATCGGCATTATCATCTGTCCTAAGGCACTGTTACCGACATGGTCTTGGGTTTCTCCTGTGGTCTGATTCTCCAGCGACACCGTGACCATCCCGATATTTGATGTGAAAACAAGTTCAAGGCTACATGTAAAAGAAGAATAATAACCTTCGATTTTAGGCTTGGCTGGAGCACGATTGACGTTTTTATTACCTTCACTGACGATGGGTTTCTCAATGATAATAATTTTTGTGACTTCGTCCGCAAAGGATAAGCCGGTTAGGCACATCAATAAAATTGCCATCAGAGTAGTAAGGATTCTTTTCATAATACACAAAGTTTGCATCGTTTTAACAATTGCAAAGTTATGTAAAACGAATTTGAATCCAATGAAAAATAGTTTCACTTTACCCGAAGGGCAAACCATTGAGTTTCAATTAATTCAAGAAAGCATTAAAAATCAGTTTTTCACTTTTCAATCAATAAATGACTAATTATCAATCCTTTAATAAGCATCAAGCAAATTAAAAGATTTTACAACAGTAACATTTTCAAGTAGTTACATACATCATGATATAAATTCCATAAAGAAATTGCTCTCTTCGCAATTCAATTTTGAGATTCGGTTCTTGAAATTATAGCGCTTCGTATAGACTGTACTTGCATTGTAACCCATTATTCTGGCAATAGTTTTAGTGTCAAAGCCAAGAATTAAAAAGGCTATAAACCGGAAATCCTTCTCGGTCACATCCGGCATCGCCATCCTCAGTTTTGTCATTATACCCTCTAAATTGTCATCAAGCATTGACTCAAGAGCTTTTTGGTTAGGTTCATCTAGTATTGTCAGAATTCTTTTCACCTCAGCATATATCTTGTCTTTCCCACCTCTGGATGACATACCTGCCTCCAGATATTTATGACACAGTTCATTCAGTTGGCGGTAATGCCGCTTATTCGCCTCTACATACTTACTCCTCAAATTAACAACCATGGACTCCTTACCTGCAGCAGACAGTTTCCATGACAAGGTCTCTATTTCCTTTTTAGCCTGTTCATTCGTTGACACAAGTGAATCTATTGAACGCAGATGTCCCGCCTCGCAAAGAAGAACTTCGTTAAGCCGTTGGTTTACCTCATCATTGACAGACGCCATTTCCTCCAACTGACTACGCCATTTTTTATCCACAATGGAATAAAACACAACTGCGAATGCAATCACCAGCAAGCAAAAGAGTGATACAATCCATTTTTCCAAGCTTTGTATCTTCCGCTCGCTATCCAACAGTAAAGACTTGTTTTCATAATAGTCGGATTCTGCCAAAGCGACTGACTGTTTCACTGTTTGCAGGACCTCATAATCCCGATCTGTTATTGATCGCTCAAGTAGACTCAATGCCGTTTTATAATCTTCTCTATGTTTGAATATTCTGTAACGCCAAATATTTAATGTAGTAGAATCCATCCCGCTATTTGCCAATTGACTGATTATATCATCAGCGGTCTCTTTGTCTCCTAAAAGTTCAGAAGCACCGGCATAGACACAATAATCGAGAAACGATGGTTTTTTCCCGAATTCCAAAGTGGCTTTATTAAACAAGTCAATGGACTCTTGAGGGTTTGAATCAGGTTTAAAGTAGTTATTAAAAGCCAGACTCATCAAGTGCAATGCATAGATAGAAGTATCACGAACCGGCTGAGAAAAGAATACTGTATAAAGGCTATCCGCCTTAGTCCAATCCTGAATGTTCGAATAATAACAAGCCAAAACTCCTGTCGTGTTCCAAAGACGAAAAGCATCATTCGCTTGCGAGAAATAGTCACAAGCCTCCTCACTATATGAAATACTTTCATAATAATTATTGTTCTGTGCATAGACATCAGAAATGGCGGAACTGATTAATCCTCTGAACATATAGTTGTCCGAACCAGTAGAATATTCCTTCGCTCTGATATAGCTCTCTATTGCGGAATCAAGGTCATCCGCACTATGATAAACAGCCCCAAGATAATAGTACATCTTCATCTTGTCGTCTTTGGAGCCGTGACGCTCGTAGTACCTTGCCGCGGGTTGTATGACGCGAAGATCCGCTGTGTCTATCCGATTCCTGTTAAGAGCCATTGTGTACATCAACGAGTACCTCGCGCGCTGTGCCTTAGTCCTAAGGTTCAGTGTGTCGATTGACTCCAACGCAGCCAACGCACTGTCAGGTCTTGTCCACATAACGGCATCCGCCGTGTCCATGATCCGCTTGGCCTCCTTGCTCACACAGGAAGAGACAAATACTATGATGGCGACCACCGCAACTGTTCTAATGGCTATCTCTAATGATCTCATGTCACAGATAAGGGTTCCTTAATGAGCCGCTTACACTATAAATATAACAATTATTTCAGACAAGGTGTCGAATTGCTCAAAAATCGTGTTTTGAATCTCTTGACTAGGGTCTATCATTTGTTGTTCCGGACGATGCAGGATAAGAGAGTGGCAAACTCACGAATATCTCCATCGACACTGGCTTTCTCAATGGCTGCCATATAGTCGTCTCTGATGTCTTTGGAGATGATTGTCCAGCGGTAGCCGACAGAGGCGAGCATAGCATTCATAAGGACTACTTGAAACTCAGTAAAATGAACCGCTCTGAGTCCAGATCAAGGCTGTCGTAAGCGTAATAGGTGCCATCATATTCACCAATCACTTCAAAACCGTCACTGACTGGAACCCGTCCGACAAGATTATAGTTTCCATCATAAATCTGGAGAATTGTCCCGGCGGCCTTGTCCAGACGACAGGTCCGGAAAATGTAGTCACCGCATTTGACAAGCCGGTCATAATAACCGTGTTCTTTCCTCATTTTCTTGCACTTGGATTCGTATTCCTCGAAAGATGTGGTTTCAGGGTACTTTCCAGAGATACCCTTCTCAGAAAAGCCGAACGAGCCGGTGACATTGCCGTCATAGTCCATCAGGAATATTCTCGGATCGGCGGCGAAAGTGACGGCAAGGCCATTTTTCTCAGCATAGAAGTCATATTTTGAGAATACCGGGATGTTTCTCTTGTGATAGACAGGCGGATAATGGCCGAATATCACCTTACTAGACTCAACCACCTCAGGACGGAAACGGATGAATATGTAGGAGTCTGTCCAGAATCCTTTGCTTTGCCGCTTCTCGTAACCGTTGTAACTTACGTGCTCGGTGATGGTCGGGATTATCACAGCGGAGTCGATCGCCTGCATTCTATTGCACTCAAAATTGTACTCGTACATTTCCGGGACTTCAGGATCGGGATGATTGTAAAGGTCAGACCAACCTTTGTTTCCAAGATCTCCATAGTTCGGACTCAGCGCGGTGAACCAGGCCTGGTTCAATGAGAACAGTTTTTTATAGTCTTTCGAGAACCTATGGATGAAACAGTTCGAGTCCTGCATGATGAAATCTCCCGTGGACTTGTCGAACGTCGAGATAAAAGAGGCGGCCAGGACTTCTTCAGGACCTTTCCCTTGGCGGATATGCTCCCCCATGAAGTGACCACTGAGGTCATACTCCTTGATCCCGACGGCATATTCATCGACGAAACACAAGAGGCTGTCCTTCATGTGCCACTGTCCGGAAAGGGATGTATATTGGGCATCCAGCCTCAAGGTGTCAAACACCAAGGATGTGCGAACTATGTTCTCTTTTCCGAAGTGTTCGACGCTATCGTACGGACTGTCACTTCCGGTGCATGCGGACAAGAGTCCGAGCAGCGTTGACAATACAATGACTATTAAAACTTTATTGCCAAGAATAAGGCATCTATGACTATTTGAAACCATCTGTATAGTCTTTTTTGAATAATAACTGATAAGTTTTCCTCGCCCTGGAAGCTTTCGCGTCCAACTTCTTCTTCTCCTTTAACACCTTGGCATCATCGTTCCCACAGCGGACAACAAGGTCTCTCTCCTGCCGCGTCTGAGTCTGTCCGCAAAGGATGTCCCACGTTGTTCCCGTGTCCTTCATGAATCGAACCAAATCAATCTCCTTTGAGAGTATCCGCTTCCAAAAGTTGAAATCACGTGAATCATTGTAGCACAAGATACTGTACGCCGGAGTAGCCTCGCCATGCTCCTCTCCGGACTTGAGCATCCGAGGTTCCGAGAGCTTCATCATGAAATCCGTCTCGACACGATTCTTGAACGGGTTGCGGAAAGGGTTTGTCTCAGCGCAGTAAAGGTCTTCGGCAGCGCCCTCCGGTACTCTCCATGACAATTCCTGTCTTATGCTCTCGGAGTAGATTTTTCCGTTCTTCTCACCGTAGGTTATCGTGTAGGTGTACGGGGTGGCAAGGGACATCGGTGAAAAGTTCCTGACATATCTTGTGAACCTGTCATCCATATCTTTCACCACAATCTTTTGAACCCGCCCGTCATAGTCAATGAACAACTGTCCTGAACACAGGATCCTCTCCTTGATGGAAAGTTCTTTGGCATTCGAGCGGAAATTGATGACACGGACATCCCTGCCGCCTACCTTGGCGGTGCCGTAACTCTTGTAGCTGTAGCTGCCTACCATCTTGGGGTTCAGGGGCGAGAATATCTCAACGGCTCTTTTCCTGTCCAGGGCAGACACATCGAAGTAGTTGACATAATTAACCTTAAGTGCGTCCACCCCATTAGTCTGGCCTTTCGAGTTAACACTCAAGACCGGATTGACCTCATTCTTGTCAGCGAAAAGGCTCTCGCTGACAAAAGTGTCGCAGACGTACAGTCTTCCCATTGCGTTTCGGTCATCCCAGTAGAGTTTTGTGTTTGTTTTCTGGTTGAAATCCAGAGAGGCGAACACGCCCACAGCGCCTTGCACCTCTCTGTATTTCCCGTCGCACTTAATGGTCCGTATGATCAAGAATGAGGCGTAATAATCAGCATAGTTCTTAGAGAAATCACGCGCCGCATCCTTGACGATGGAGCGTGCGCTACGTTCCCCTCTGACCACAGAAGCATGCAACGTGTCCTGCGCATTGTCAAAACTCGAAGCAGATACTCCATAACCCATGAAGAATAGGGTAATTAAAAGAATAAAACGTCTCATTCTATAAATCAATTAATTCCACAAATGCTTATAAAACAATATCACGGACAATTTCCCTCAAAGTCAGCACAATTCAAAAGATCATTGCAAACCGCAGCCGTGGTTATTCTATGGTTAAGGTTCATCGCGTTCTAACCTTTTAGTGTTCGCTAATTTACCAAATATATCCGGGATATGCATCAAGGCAGTAAATTTTTCTCATCGGATCACAATTCCGACGATGTACTCCTCGGGCACAAGGCCGAAATAACGGCTGTCGCGGGAGTCCAGAACGTTGTCGCCGCCGAGGAAATACCAATTGTGTTTGAAGGTATATTCATTCAATGGTACCTGCCCGAGGAAGACTTGTCCGCCATTCTCGCTCAGGCGCTTACCAGTCTCATACAATATAGGTCTGCGCCAGGTCCTGTAATTGTCAGCATTGATCTCAATGGTGTCTCCTTTTCTCGGGACGGGCAGCGGTCCGAAATCACGTATCGTCCACCCAAGCCTCTTGTTCACCTGCATAGCCTTTAAGACAACGCCCGCATCCGACAGAACCGAATCCGGAGTTTCTGACAAGATCCGCTGATACTTCAGATCACCTATATGTCCTCCTGACTGAGGGTCAACATAATACCCGTTAATTATTCTCACCGTATCTCCCGGCGCGGCATAGCAACGCTTCAGATACACATAATTTATCCGGAATGAGATCGTGTCCTTGGACCTCGCATAAGGATAGTTCGCGACCACCAGATCCCCCGCTTTGGCTTTCGAGAAACCTGGCAAACGAAACGATGACAATGTCGGTTTCGTGAAATCATAGTCGGTATAGATCCTTGCACCCATCTTGAGTTTATTCACCCACACCCGTTCGCCGCTATGAAGCACCGGTTCCATAGACTCCCCTCTCACTATAAAAGAGTCTCCTATCAGAGCCCTGCCAACCAAATGGAGAAGGACAAGCGACAGCGTGGATGTCAGGATAATAAGAGACAGCCTAATAATCTTCCGAATGTTCATCATAGAATTTTTTCGCCCTATTATGAAGATCACGCATCGACATATTCCTATCATTCACCGGAAGGGACAAAGCCTTCCGCGCATAAGACAATGCCTGCTTTGTGTCTCCCCTCTTTTCTTCCATTTCCATCAGCAAAATGTAAGGATACAACCGTGACGGCACCATATTGTGCGAATGAATATAATTACGTTCGGCTTCATCATAATCTCCAAGCGCTTCGAAGTTTTTGCCGATTATGTTGTAGAACATAGGATCCGAGGATATTGACGCACCCTTCATTAAAATCACATTGCTTTCAGAATAACGACCTTCCTTATGAAGCGCATAGCCATAATCATAAAGATAACGGAACTTCATTCGGAGCCGCGGGTATAGTTCCGCCAACCTGTCCGCCATACCATCGAAAATCTCAAAGTCCGCGAACCTACGCTCCTCAAGCCATTTGCTCTCAGCCTCTTTTCTGTGTTTGTTTTCCGGCAGCCATACCAACATTGATCCCACCGACAGGCAGACGAGTGCCGGAACCAAAATCAGCCTTCCCTTTTTTCCGACTTTCACACTTACGCCTATCGCCGCCCCTAAGAATACAGCCAAAAGCAATCGTAACTGCCACACATCCAAAGGATATGAAGCCATCGCGAATGTGCCCCACGCAACGAGCCCAAAGGTCAAGGAAGAATCTGAATGACATAGCATCATCGTTCCGAGAACAATGACAGCCACCGACAACAACAAGCCAAGAATCCCGAACTCCATTCCCAGACGAAGATATTCATTAAACGCATATTCGGGGCATCCGGCGATCCTTACCCTCTCTTGACCGCGCTCCTCTGTCTCAAAATATTCCGCCTGCGCATCACCGTATGCCCCGAGAGCTTTCCCGAATCCGTGCCCTGTCAGCGGTTTGTCCGCTATGGCCCGCAGTTCCATCTCCCAAATGTGGAAACGGCCAAGCGCCGAGTCCTTCTTGAAGCAGAACGCTCCCGCACCGACAACAAAGGCCACAGCTACAACAGACAAAATCAACCATTTATGCGATTTAAAATATGACTTTGATTCCGTATCGATCAAGGCGAAAGCAACAGCAGACACGAGCAGCGCGACAAAACCGGTCCTGCTCATTGATGCGGGCAGGACGACAATGCCCAAACATCCGGAAACAGATGATAACCAAAATAGTATTCTATCATACAGGTTTACGGAATCACGCCACCTCCACGCGGCCGCAAAAACCACGGCTATGCAGACAGCGAGGAACCCGCCATAAGGACCAGAGTTAGCGAAGTCTCCGGTCATAGGGCACATACTGTTATGAGAGACAATGATTCCAAGCAACTGCATAATCCCAAGCACCGACTCGTAGGCAAGCCATAGCGACAGCGCAGAGACGACTATGCGTTCAGCCACCTCTCGCCGACAGACGAACAAGGCCAATGATAAGAGAACTGTAGCCAGAAAAACCACAACACTAATTTACCGCCTGAATCAATCCAACTTGAACCGATATACCATCAGAGAGCCATCCTCTTCGCCACCAATGATTTGAGAATAATAGTATGGAGCGATGTAACCGACGACCTTGAACCCTTTCGGAATCTCACTATCTGACATCAGTTTTCCATCCTTATACACCTGAAGTCCATCGTATTCTGAATCCGCTCCTTTCTTATAAGATCTGAAACATACTCCGGTCTCGTCAATATATTCAATCCAGTAATAGTATCCTTTTTTCGTTATGTTTGTCCTATAGGCATTCATCTCGTCCAAAGAACCGAACCGTTCATAGTCTGTGTCCATATTAACTCCTGAGCGTCCGAACGCAAACTTCGGCTTGCGGTTGTGATCAAATACATAAACCAATGAATCTGCGGCGAATCCCACGTACATATTATCCTGGTCGTCTATGTCAAACATCACAAAATCCAAAGCCCTGTACTTTGCCCTGTCATCACTGAACATAGATGGCAGCCCTTGAATCTCTGACTTTAACGCTTTCCCCTCAGTCATATTCACAACGCCGATGTGGCAAACCTCCTTCTCATAATCAGGACCAAACATAAAATCCGCATCATCTGTTATCAGGCCTTCATAGAGTTTACCCTTATGGAATCTGGCGATACAGTCTTCCGGTGTTGTGTAGGCAAGGAATTCTGACGGGGCATATTCCTTCTGTTGGTCTTTCACGATAAGGAATCTGTTGACAGCGGTCAAATCTTTTGAGAAATATTCGAAATCCAGACTTGACCCCGCAATCGCAAGTTCACCATCACCAGACATCGTGCCGATCATATAATGCTTGATTATTGACTCATTCGACGCTCTGCCGTTGCCAAGAGTCCTCTTTATCAGATGCCCCTCCGCATCGAACCTATAAAGCCAACCATAGAATATGTCCAGGCAGCATATTCCTTGGTCCTCCTGCGCCCACGAGAAAGACTCTCCGGAATAGCGCACGGAATCCAACTGAAGCTGTTCCAGCCGCACACTTTTGTAAGCAGGAGCACCATCACTTACAATCCTGCGCATTGAATCATAAACGTTATCACCGTCGGCGCACGAACCCAACAGCAAGACTAACGCCAATATGGAAGCTGCCGATGGCAGCCTCCATACGCTAAAGTATCCTCTTACCATTCTTTTCATTGTTTTTGAAGAAATTAACGCAAAAAATAACTTAGATGCCTAAATTTGGCATATCATATCTCAGAATCTTCTCAGAATAACTCTCCACCACAAAAATCGCATTGTTTTCTGTGTCAATATCAAATAGTAATGCTTTGACAGGTAACTTAATCTCAGCCAAAGGCTCACCTGTCCAACTGAACAAATGAATAGAGGGTGGGGAGCAGACTCCTTGTTCAAAATCGTCCATTTTCGCTCCTACATAAAGAGCCGCAAAAAAGTCTTTGTATGGATGCACGTCATAGTAGGCCCTTGGAGTCAGATCAACACCCTGTCTTTCAATGTCACCGATGCTTTGAAGCCTTTCCCCCAAAGCCAACGTCTTCGCAAACCCTTTACTCGTGGCATCGAATGAATATAGTTGAATGACATTAAAATAGGAACTTACTTCTGCCACTGTTCTTCTTTCATCGTCTATGGCAAAAGAAGACGAAAGAAGGTTCTGTTCTGAAGATGAGATCTCATTAAGATAATCCATCGAAGCCGTATGACATTCTCTTCCCAAAGAATCCACCAAAAGTCTTTCAAATCCACTGCCATCAGCCTTGGACCTACGACACAGAAAACAGTTTGGAGAAACGTAGAAATAACGGGAACCAGATCTTGTTGAAAGAGAACGCGACAAGTATCTATAGGCATTTGAAAGGGAATCCTGCGAAACATCTAGCTCAATAAATGACCCTGCATAGTCATAAACTCCGGCCTCACATCCACCATCTTTTTCATAAAAACTCATCCAGGAGATATAGGGACGATAAAGGACTTCTCCAGGACCGGAGCCAATCATCAAGAAGGTGTTTGTCACTTTGGTTTCTTTTCCTAAAGTCACGGTTGACAAGCACCCCTTGGGGGCGGCACAAGACACTAAAAGATAGTCCCCGAAACTCTTGACCCCGTGAATTCCTATTAGCTCCACATCCAATGTATCAGCCTTTCCTAACACATACTTATTTGGAAAGTTCCGCACAAAACTTACATCGTCGAATGCAAAATAGTCCTTATGTTCACACGATGTCAGAATTAACACCAATGCGGTAAGTATAAATAAAATCTTTCTCATGGCTTGCAGAAATTCATCCCTCTGTACTTCGCCCTGTCATCACTAAACATAGATGGTAGTCCCCGAATTTCCGATTTTAATGCTTTCCCTTCAGCCATTTCCACAACTCCGATGTGGCAGACCTCTTTCTCATAATCAGGACCAAATATAAAATCCGGAATATCTGATACTAGACCTTCATAGAGTTTACCTTTATAGAACCTGGCAATACAGTCCCCTGGAGTTGTGTAGGCAAGGAATTCTGACGGGGCATATTCCTTCTGTTGGTCTTTCACGATAAGGAATCTGTTGACAGCGGTCAAATCTTTTGAGAAATATTCGAAATCCAGACTTGACCCCGCAATCGCAAGTTCTCCATCATTGGACATGGTGCCAATCATATAATGCTTGATAATAGACTCATTAGAAGCCCTGCCGTTGCCGAGAGCCCTCTTTATCAGACGCCCCTCAGCATCGAACCTATAAAGCCAGCCATAGAATATGTCCAGGCAGCATATTCCTTGACCCTCCTGCGCCCACGAGAAAGACTCACCTGAATAACGGACGGAATCCAACTGAAGCTGTTCCAGCCGCACACTGTTATAAGCGGGAGCACCATCACTTACAATCCTGCGCATTGAATCATAAACGTTATCTACATTGGAGCACGAACCCAACAGCAACACTAACGTCAATATGGAAGCTGCCGATGGCAGCCTCCATATACTAAAAAATATTCCTTTCATAACTAAGAAAATGTTAGCATAATCGTATTACATATTACTCTATCTCATTTCCAATATTGTATCTTAATAACCTCTCAGTTTCAATATTGTATGTGTATAAGAATCTGTTGTCCCAGTCAATATCAAATGCCGTAGCAGGTTTAGGAAGCAGCACTTGCATCAATGGAGCTCCAAACCAATCAAAGAATTGCAAACAATTCCCTGCTCTCAGGCAGGCAAAACAGTCATCGTATAGGCGAAGATCCATATACGCATCCTTGAAATCGCCATACGGTAACGTTGACAACTCTTCTATCGTATTAATATTCTCTCCTGTTACTATGGACAACTCGAACGCCTTGCGCAAAGAGTAAATATTGATGACATCCTGATATATAGCAGCCTCCACAACAATATCTTTCTCTTTATTATAGGCAGCTATGGACGACAGCAAATTATGGCGATATCCATCGCCTTTACCTTCAAGAAGAATCTTATTCAATGCCTCGATAGAACCATTATAGGTCTCATTTCCTCTTGACCAAAGAAAGCGCTGTTGCCCTTTCTCATCTGAGCGAAGTCTTCGACAATAATAAGAGGAATCATCTATCCTGAAACAACTTTTCAATTCCCTAGGTAACTTTTCAATGTCTTTTATGACCTTCGGCACACTTTGATTAATTGACTGTTCAAGGTCAAAATCATAGAAATGTCCTTCAGGATCATAAATGCCGACAATACCATCAGAAATCACCAAATCTTGCATAAAAGGCGGATTGAGAAACTCATAAGGACCGTTTCCCTTACGAAGAAATGAGCCCAGACAAGTTCCATCTGCTATGTCATAAGCATATATAAATTTTTCAGAGGGTACCGAGAATATTATAGTATCTCCAATTATAGCAATATCAAGGGCTCCTGCTGGGACAAAGTTCAAATCCTCACCGTTCTCAAGCGTAGAAGAACAGGGGAATTCCCTTACAGACTTCACATTCTCGAAAACCGCCAAGGAGATATTCCTTGAAGAACACCCACACAGAGTCACACTTAGCGCAACTAATGTAATAATCCATCTTGTCATTTTTTGCCTATCTAGGTTTACCTAAATTTCTTTCGATTTGTTATTCCCAAATTAAGTAATCTGGCAAGGGACATTCGTTGATAGACTCGGATATACGGTCCAAAAAATACATCTTCCCTTTTGAATGATCAATGTCAAACGATGAAGCAGGGAAAGGCACCAACAGTTCACAGATTGGATCTCCGTTCCAAGAGAAAAACTGAAGTCGGGGCAGTTTTTCTTCTTTATACTGTTCTTCTTCAGTGGCATCATAATACAAGGCAGCAAAATAACTATCATAAGCATTTATATGTACATATTGATCTCTTATCAGATCATCTCTCTCCGCTGCCAACTGTTCAATAGACATCAAATGCTTTCCAATAATGATTGTCCGAGCGAAATCGTCATACAATGAATACAACTGTATTGAATTCTGCTGAAGTCCTGCCTCCACCACAAGTTGACGCTCTGAATCAAATGCCGCTAATGTTGACAGAACATTAATATCATCTGGATTCTTTACGCTAACCTTATTCAGAAACTTGAGGTGCTCAGGTACGTCATTAACCCCATTCACATTTAATAAAGATCTGATTCTGCTTTTGAAATCATCCGCAGCAGAAGTTATCAGAAACAGGGAATCGTTGCAATAATAAGCACGCGGAATCTCTAGCGGGGCTCTTTCAATAATCAGGTCAAACACCGTATGCTCCTGTTTGAAAGACTCCGATAAATCAATGCGAATAAGATTATTCAGTCCATCAAAAGTATAAGAATAAAGTTTATCACCAAAGGTCCTGAGACCAAGAGCTCCAAAACTTTTAGCACCTCTTAACTCACCGTTCGCCCTTCCCTTTTTTAAGGCGTTACCGATAAAGGCACCATCATCCAAACTATAAGCTGATATATACTTATCCCTATCCGAAGATGAAGCCAACAGCAACAATCTATTTTTGACTGCGATATCTATCACGCCTACAGCTTCTACTGAAAAACTTCTACATTCTGAAAGAGATTCATTTTTAGGAAAATTCTCTACGACAATTCTTTGAGGAAAAGAAACTGTCGTGGTAGATTTATTCTCACAAGAAGTTAATATTACTCCTATAATAGCAATAAATTTGTACCAATATTTCATTTCTTACATATGTCAGGTAATGCCCAAAAAGATGCCTTATGATCGTATTGCATACTGCAATTTCCACAATCTCGGACAGAATAGCCTTCCTTATAAAAATAATCATTATGACAAGTAAGAATGCCTGACGAACTCTCCTCGTTCGACAAAGCCTCTACATTCGCATTAAACAAAACATAAGAATCATTAACGATAAGTTTACTTGTCACAAATAATCCACCAATAAAAAGGATGGAAACAAATGAAATCAAACAATACTTTTTCATATTAGTGCTTTTTAGAATAACATATTCTTGTACAATTATACATCACACATCAAATGAGATCCTCTCAGGTCTCTCCTTACGACTTTAGATATTCAATACTGTACTCCCGAATATGGTCTTCCTCATCAACCGTCAATAAGGATCCGGTCTTACTGTCGATGTCATATTTGGTAATATTCGAAGGCAATGGTATTCGGAACAATGGACTGCCATCCCAGGCATAGCCGTGGATTTCCTTTGTCGTCCCACTCGCACGTTCATCGGTGTACATAACAGAGAAGTAACTATCATTCAATGACAAACCTGTATGATAAGTGCATAATTGAGGCGACCGCTTTTCAAGGACACGGATGTCAGGCATAGTCTTTCCATAGCACAATGTGTAACCGCCATCGCCCTCAACAGGATATACCTGAACAAGATTCAACAGACACATCGCCTCAACAATAAGATGACGAGAGCTGTTATAACCAACTGTTCCTGAAAACAAATTAATATTATAGCCATCATTATTGCTTATCTGACAGGAGTTTAACTTGAGCATTGGCTGGCTCATACTTTCTGTTCCTTCGACATTCCGGACATAACGTTCCAAACAAGTGCCATTCTGAACCATTCGCTTCATAAAGCAACGGGATCCGTCCAAAGGCAGCGCCGTGAAGAGTTCCTCCCCGCTTTTAAACTCACGTTCTTTTAAAACAAGATCTTTATTCATAATGGACTCTGAAAGATTCACCTCTACAAGACGGTCAGAATACCGGTCCACAAAACGCATCATATATGAGCCAGATTCGTTATCCAGGCTCAGAGAACTTCCGAATAATGGTAATAACAATTCTTTCGGTCCTCGTCCCTTGGTGAAAAAGTCTCCTTTGCGCTCCAGACAATGGCGATCGTACAAGTGAAGCAACCGGTCCGTCCCCAAAGTCGTGACAACCAACAAAGAGTCGCAATAACGGGCTCCGATAATCCCCATCAAGTCAAGATCTATTTCCCTTGGCTTGAGTCCGGAAAGAGAAATCTCATAGAAATCACTTTCCTCCACTGTGACAACCTTATCCAACGAAGGGCAGTATGAATCACTACAACCCGTGGCCAATAGTAATATGGCCAACATAATAGCATAAATTGATCTCATTTGTTATTATCAAATTACAAGTTTATTTGAGGCATCTTCTTTACGGCTTTCCATCGCCCCAAGCGCTATTCCCACAAATATCGGAAAAATATTTCCACAAATACCGGTTTTTTTACATCTTTGCATCCAACCACCAGTACTCATACGCAACGTTCACCAAGCCGCAAGATAGCTGCAAGGCAAAGCCTAAAGCAGATAATACAGCGTTCTTAACAAACTACTTATTAAATGGTTAGAACACCATACGGTAACTTATTTCAGCTTGTACAACACCAAAATCGGATTCGACTCTTCCGACACATCCGGAACCAATGTCCGCAACTCGTCGTAATAAATCGGGTTGTGCTTACTTGGATAAATAGGATATACCAATTCTTCGTTGGCTGTCACACACAAGAGAGACGAAAAATCCACAAGCAAATCCGAAACATTCAAGTAAGAGAATACCTCAACCGCTGATGTCTTAAGGTCTAAAACACCATAATAGGCGGTGACATATTTATCCTGGACGGTCGACGAAAACCGGAAAAAGCAATACTTGTCAGACAGCCGGATATTATTCAAACCTCCCAAATAAGTGCCTGAACCAACTAAAGTCTCATATTCCTCGCGGGACATATTCATTATTTTTGAATATGGCAATGTCCGCTCTCCGAAATCAAATTCAATGTAAGGACGCACCTCCGTTCCCTCCAATGAATACAGGACGTTAGATAGAGGGAAGTAGAAATATTCCTTCCCGGCCCAAGAGGTGAAGCCTGAAGTCAAAGACACCGGGAAAGGCTCCTTTGTCGGGAAAAAGCCTTTCACAAGGTGATCCATTTCTTCATTGACAAGAATGAGGCTGTTATTGTCCGGATTCTTAAGGTAGGAGTAATAAAGCCAGAAGCCATTCCTTGTCCTTGCGAAGACGTTCGAGCTGAAACCTGTCGCAACCTCTTTCAAGAGCTCGCCGGTCAGGTCATATTCAAGCATCACCTGCTTGACCCTATCCCAAATCCAGACCGTTCCGTTTTCTTTGTCAAAGCACATATCATCAAGCGAGACATATTCTTTTGGTCCATTGCCCAGACACCCGATCCTGCGGATAAACTTGCCATCAGTCCCAAACAGCCAGACAGCGCGCATCCGTTTGTCCAGAATCACTATGTGGTTGTCGTCCATCTCAAGTTTGTCAATCTCGCCAACGAGTGCGTCGCCGACAGTCTCAAGGGGAATGACTTTCTCGAGATCAGCAATTTGACAGGCATCGAAATATTTATCTGATTCCGAGACATCGACTTTAACTACAATTTCAGCAGGAGTCACAGCCTTTTGCCGACCTTCCCTACAGGACGGCAGCAAAACAATCAGAATTAGAATCGCTGATAGTGATAGTACCTTTAATCCGTTCAGTTTCATATAGTGTAGATTTTGGGCTACTAAGTTCGGTAGAAAAGTTGGTTATACAATGAAAAATAGTTTCACTTTTGACAAATATGATTCCCTAATCCTTAATTAGTTTAAAGTGGGTTGAAATTCATTTTCTCATTTTTTACGCCAATTAAGACACTAATTATCAATCACTTAACCAAAAGTATAAAGCATCGCATTCAGGTGTGTAAATCTGCTCGCACCTGGAGTGCCAACTCGATCATTGTCAAGCCGATGCGGTTCCAGGTGCGCGGAGTTTTTCACACCTGGAAGTCTTAGGTGCCAATAGAACGCCCTGTAGCGAAGCCACCAACTCTCAGGTGTGCGAATCTGTTCGCACCTGGAGCACCAACTCAATCATTGTCAAGCGCATGCGGTTCCAGGTGCGCGGAGTTTTTCACACCTGGAAGTCTTAGGTGCCAATAG
>OLGM01000359.1_pt1 | contig 30909 bp, 45 predicted proteins | sample 1606001 | NCBI WGS metagenome assembly OLGM01 (sample SAMN03283294) | human gut metagenome | biome: human-associated habitat; material: feces | host: Homo sapiens | place: Peru | collected 2012
GGACATCCTGTATATGCAAATATTATTTCGCAAAATGATATAGATGCATATGAACAATTTTATAAAGCACAAGCAGGTGTCGCTATTTATAAAGCATTTAGAACTTATACAATCGGAATAAAGAATTTTATTAATACACTTAAAAGCAATTGGGTCACTTTCTTCTTCACGTGGAACTTCTTCTAGTTTAGCACCACAATTAGGACAACGTGGAACAGTAAATAACCCAATTAGTTTCTTAATAAAATTCTTTATTCCCATACACCAGCCAATGCGTAATTAAGAGCTTTAAGACTAGTATTGTAGTCGCCTTCAAATACTGTATTCTTCAAGCGAAGTTCTTCTGTCTTATACTCTTTAACGTTAGAGAAATAACCTGTAACAGCGTTATAAGCACCATAAGCTGTACCTGCTATCTGTCTTTGTCCAACACCTTCTTGATAATACTCGAAAGTATCACAAAGAGTATTTAGCTTTTGCATAGATATTTCAGCAGCTTCAAAAGCAGAATTGTTTCTTTGGAATAAACCATTATATAAGTTTAACTCATCTACTCTTTCAAATTCTTCCCCCGTAAGGAAAGTTGCCGATAGATACTTCTTTACTTCTGCATCCGAAACTTTAGTCTTGAACATTACTTTATACATATCCTCTTCCTCTTCTATCTTACGTTCAGTAAGACCAAGTATTTCAGGAACAGTAAGTATCTTAGCATTGACACCTCTATTATGTCTAAAAGATATATAGCTTTCAGCGGATACTCTAGCAGAATGAAGAGCGTTCATACAAATAACTCTTACAGGAGTAATCATCATTTGTACAGCACTACCGCCATCATGGCTATTAGTAAAGACAAAATAATGTTGAATAGTATCATTAACACCACCAATATTAATATCCTTATCAAAACTAGCTGACATGAATATCTTTTGTCCATAACCAAAATAACCTGCTCTATCAAGTTTAACTCTACCACCAAGAGCATCATCGAAGAATCCGAAAGCCATTTGATTTTGTACTACTTCATAACGAGACTTTACTTTCCCAAGAGGAATGTTAGAATCTGTACGATAAGTTGCAAATTCACCAGGAACATCAACAAATTCAAACCCGTTAACTACATTAGGAAATATAGAACCGTCACGACTAGCACCATTATCGTGTGCTGGCATTTTAGCAGATAGCTGACATTTAGCAACTGTATAATCGAGTTTAGCTTTTACAATAGCTTCTTCTGTTGTCTTACAATCGCTAATGTCTACACCTATTTTACCTCTCCAAGCAATTCCTTTTGCTTTGAATTTACTTCTATAACTTGAATCTCTAAAGTTAAATTCCATAATTATATGTATTTACTGATTTCTATCATAGCTTGTTCACGAGTACATCCAAAGGCATTCATTATTCTTTGAATAAGTTCTTCTACCCAATCTTCTACTTCAAACATATTACTTAATTATTAATGATGTATTAGATACTTGTTTAGCAATAGTAAGGTCAGCATTTAAATCTAAATTAGCTGCAACAGCTGATTTACTAGTAGAAGATTTAAATTCTACCTTATGAGGATTCTGTCCAATCCATTGAGCAAGATTGAAATTAGTAGCATTTGCTAGTTCTGATAAACGTATATTAATAGTTATTTCAGTATCAATAGCAAATATATCATCAGTAGTTACGTCGACGAAAGGAGATTGCGCATCTTCCGACTCCTCTATGGGGGAAGTTTCGGCTTTCATGTGAGCACTAATAATACGAGCAAGATATTCAATACTAAGACTTTCTTTAATTTCAGTACTTGCTAGATATTCAGTAACAATATCCATAAATTGTCGGATAATATCAGAGATACGAATATCATCTAATACAGTAGCAGTTGTATTACGAGAATAGATTTTATAAGTACTACCCTCAATAACTTTATTACCTGACTTACCAGTAGAGCCAAACATAAGAACGGCTTCAAGAACAGCATCTTTAAGACGTCTAAGAGTATTATCTCTTGTTTTCTTAATTTGGTTAACACGAGCAACTTCGTCACTACATTCTTTAACGTCACATTGATAACGTTTAATTACTTGAAGATAATCAGCAATCTTATCTTTAAGATTATCTTCGGTAATACCTAGTTTTGCAACAAGTTCATCTGTTGCTTCACCTTCTTCGAGTTGCAAGATAATATCCTGCAACTCAGCTTTAATACTAAATAAACTACTTCCCATTATGTTTTGATTTAAAATAAGGTTTATCTTTAGTAGAATAACACATATAACTATTAGGACAATCCATAGTTCCCCACCTTTCGCAATCAGAACATGTAAGAGGACTATCTTTTTTAATTAGTTTTAATAGTCTATTTACTAACTTCTTTAGAACTTTCATTTTCAAATGTATTTATTGGATATTTACTTTTAGTTTCAAGAATAGTTCCATCAACAATAGTATCTCCTCTTTTAATAGCTCTAATACGAACTTTCCTATGATATGCAACTTCTTTAAGATTACTTCCAAATTGATTAATTAATCTTTTATTTTTATAAATAGCTACATAAAGACCCAGTTGATATTGTTGAGTAACTATTTCGATTTTACCAAGTTCTTTATCATTTATTATTGTTATCATATTCTTCCTTGATTAATTTATTCTGTTCAGATATAGCTTTCATAATAAGCTCGCGAGAATCCCAAAGACTTTCAGCACCAACACTTAGATAATAATGTTCAAGTACTTGTTCATTAGACATATTTTGAAAGTCTACAATATGAGGACAAGCTATCATAGCTTCATTAAATTTCCTAGTAACATCATTCAATAGATTATATAGTTTACTACGAATAACTATATTATCTGTATTATTCTGTCTTATTCTAGCAATAAGAGCAGGTATTATTTCACCGTTTTGCATTATCTAATGATTTAATATATTCCATAGCTTCTTTACGAGAATAACATAATTTATCTAACTCGATACTACGTTCCCACCCACTACCGTTATTAGTAATAACGGTCACACCATACGTACCTTTAAAGGTAATACCATTAATCTCTCTATTATAAAGTCCATGTTGATTATCTTTTTCGGAACAACTAAGTTCGATAATATGATTTCCAACAGTATGATAACTATCAACAATAGGAGTAAACACATTAGTTCCTTTGATGACACTTTGAAAGATTTTAGCTCTATCCATACTATTTGCTTAATAATTCGTCAAGATAAGAATCTAAATTTTCAATAATCATATCCAGACAATCTAATTGTTTCTTAAATAGCATCAGCTTAAAGTTACCAATATAATTATCTGTTCTACGAGTATAAGAAAGTCGACAATCTTCGTAATTGCTATTAGCTTCTATACGAGTACTTTTTAACTGATTTATAAGATTAGTAAGAATAAATACCTGTCTCTTCTTATCTTTCTTACTTATTTCAGCTATAATATCTGAAACACTTTTTATCTCATTTTCCATACTTACTTCCAGTTTGGTTTCTACACCATTCAATATTAGTATAATGATTGTTAGCACTGTTACCGTCTTTATACCTAACATATTTATATACATTAGGTTTAGGATTAGTAACAAATGCTTTAGCAACGAGAGTAGCTATAAATAGCTTAGAACTATTACCATTGTGAAACAATGTAACATGAGGTCTTTCACAACCTTTACCACGATACCATTTAAGATAACGTTTACGATTATCAGACCAAACTCTTCCGTCTTCTCCTACACAATAGTTAGGGAATCCTGAAATAGTAACGAATCTGACTGTTGTTTTACTTTCTTCCATACTTTCTATTTAAATAATATGCACGACGTTTAGCTTCTTCAAAGGAATAAATCTTCCTATGCTTAATAATATGATTAAACAAGTCAATAGGAGCATAAACATCAGGAGTTCTTTTAATCTTACCATTAAGATAATCATCAATCTTCTTATGTAATTCCTCATAGGTTATTACTATATGAATAATTCTAAGACCATGACAATAAGCATTATTATCGTTAGGTTGTCTAACAACAACATATCTACCTTTATCTTCTCCTTCTTTCATTATCGGTTTTACAAATATAATCAATCTTACTAATAGACCAAAGAAAATCTTACTGTTTTTAAACATACGTAATTAGTGATTTTAAGGCTCACTGTTGAACGTAAGGCAAAAATAATATAGTTGTTCAGGTAAGTATAGTAAATCGTACAGAGACGAAATATCGGGTATTCTCGTTGATTTCCCCCATAAAGGGTGTTGTTACTGTACACTTCCGACAGTCCTCTTTGAGTATAAGCTAACGATTTATCTCACAATCAGAGTATACAATAGAAACACTAACTTTACAAGGGAACAACAAAAAGCCCTACTGCCAATCTCTCGACTAACAATAGGGCAAGGCATCAAACCATGACTTACTTTAACAACTTATACACTACAAGGGTATCATCCTCTTCTTCTTTTTCTAACTTAACGTTAGTATCAGATGTAACACGAAGACTTCGTATTATATCAGAAGCATTAACAGAATAATAACCATAATCTGAAACAGATACATTTCGGCATTGACCTTGAATATCTTCTGTAAGAAAACCTAGATATATTGATTCTTGTCCTTCAACTGGGTCGAACTTAACCATCAATAACATCTTTAGTTTATCTTTCAGATGTATATCTTTTATTATCAGTTTCTTCTTCTTATAGTCTATATAAGATTTATTATAATTAACTTTCTTCTTCGATATTATTTGGTAATCCAGTAGGCTCATTATTAAGTATTTTAATTAGATTTCCATGAGACGGAACATTCTTTACTCCTGACCTACATCTATATTCGACAAACGCTGTCTTACCAATAAGTTTATCTTTATTAAGAAGATAACTTTCACGAGTAGAAGCATCACCAATCGGCATACATTCAAAGCTTTCACCATTAATATCATTACGAAGAACGAATTTACTAAACTTAGGTCGTTTAGCTCCTTCAGGAATAACATCAATAATCTTGAATTTACCGTCTAATATTGGTTTACTTTTGTACATAGTAGAATTACGTTTGCCAAATTGATATGTAGCATAAGGATTACGAAGAATAGCTCCCTCGAACTTAGCTTCAACAAAGAGGTCTCGATATTTAATAATATCTTCATCTCCATTAAGATTATCGTAAGTATGAATAAGTACGAAACGTTTCTTATTATTCATGTGATAATCAAGAATAGCTTTAGCATTAACGTAATTAGGCATCTTAAACTTGCCAAACTCTGACTTCAATAATGATATACGACTAGTTTGAATCATATCATCAATAGCTAAGTCGTAACACCAAAATTGAAGAAAGCGATTATATGGACTTTTAAGATTCTCGGCAGCACTTAGAATATCATTTAGTTCAAGACCAGGAATATATAACTCTCCGTCTAATACTAAATTATCTTCTAACATACGATTGAATATCTTGTCTGTAATAACATCATCTAGCAATACATTCTCCAATACAGGACACTTATATTCAAGTCCTTTACGACTACGAAATACAAGTCCTTTAGTTTTAAAGAATCCTTCACCACGCATAACAGCAGATATATTACAACGAACACCATTAATCTTCATTTGAGCCAATAGCCCTTGTTCGTTATTATATTCATATATCTTAGCTAACATAGGAAGAACAAAACCTTCATTATTAGTATTGTACTTAGGAAGATAACAATCAAGATAATTAAATAAATCATCTTCATTTGTTATTTCAGCAGGAGTATTATCATATAATTCTCCTAATTCAGTACCACCTTCTCTACGTTTAGCAGCAACAATAGTTTTCCATTCTTTCTCAACACCTCTAGGCGGAACATATTCAGATGTAGTACCTGTCTTACCGACAATACCATACTTTAAGATTATCTTATGACCTAGTATTTCTGCTGACCAAAAGATAGGCTTACCTTGTGCATTACGCTTATAAAGAGTAATACTTTTCGATTCACTCATACTTCTTCAATTTTATATTTATTAGGTTGTTCACGCATAAGACCAATAGCAACCTCTCTATCTATTATCATAGACTTATTAGTATCTATAACAATAATCCTGACTTTAGGATTAGGAGAGGAAGATGTAACAGATTTCCGCTCCTTTATGGGGGAAGATTTGGTAATCCGTTTACTAGTCTTATTAGTTCCCTTTTTCTTTTCGTAAACAATAGGAGGATTAACTTCTTCATATTTAAGATTAGCTTCATGAATCTTTTCAAGAGATTCTTTATCATAACCTAAATATATAAGAGCTGCCATTATCCATCTATATCTAAAATGAATAGTTTGAATATAAGGATAATTAGGTAAATCTAATTCATGAAGATAACTAGCAATAGTATCGGAAGTACCATTAACTTTAAGATTGTGTTGAATCATCCTTATATCAGAAGCATCTAACTGATAACTAAACGGATTTACGTTGTTTAACTTCATTTGCTGTAAGTCTTACAATTATATACTTTTTAGGTTTACCTATTCTCGCATGATAGAACTTGAAACACTTTAGATAATCAGTACTTTCAGTCCATTGTATAAAGTTTCCTTTAGATACAGATGTATTAGCTTCATAATTAAACTCTCTTGGAATCTTATGACTACTATACATATCTTTATCTAAGTAATTCTTAATGATAGCTAAGTGTTCAGGATTATCAAACTCAAAGTTACCATAAATCTTTATCTTAGAAAAGTCAATTGGTGTACCGTCAGAAAGAGAGATACGAATTAAAGTATTAGGATTATCAATCATTTGTTGTCTGACATCATCAAGATACTTCTCTTCTTCATCTGTTAAAGGATACATAAAATAATAGCTATGAACATTTCCGCTATTTCCGAAACTGTTTATAGCTATTCTCTTTAATGGAGCAAATGAATTAAAATCAATTACTCTACGTTCTTCTTGTGCTTTTGGAAGTGGCACATATTCTTCTTCTCTACTCATATTCAAATAATGATTCAGTTTGTTCTATAAACGAATTAATAGTTTCTCTTGAATACATACTAACTAACTCCGAGAAATCTTTAGCACCATAACTTCTTGGAATAACAATAGGTATAATACTATATTCTTTTCGTAACCTACGAGCACCACGTACTCCTGTTAAATCACAATCAAAAAAAGAAATAAGTATTCCATTATCATTTAGCTTAGATTGAAGCCAGTTATATTCGTAATCTTTGAGAACATAGCTCTCCGAAGTAACATTAATTACTCCTATTTGAGACTCTGACAAATTCCCCCGTAAAGGATAGGAATGTAACCAGTAACTTAATGCTAGATTGTCCTTATATGATTTAGTAATAATAATTATATCATATTTAGGTTTATCGAGATTAAGTATTCCAACAAGACCATTATGATTAGTTATAAACTTGATTTCTCCTTTACTTCTATCTCGAAGAGGAAAATAACATTCGATATTATAAATACCATTACTATCAAGTCCGGTAACATAAGCATAACAAGGGTCTGATTCCTTATATGTATATTTAGGACTAGGTTGACAATACCTATTAATATACATTTGGTCAACAGGATAGACAAAATGAGTATTAAGCCAATGTAGACTAACTCCCCATTGTCCCCAAATATTCTTATCGTTATTAGTCCAAGTTCTAGTAGCTATCTCAATAATTGGTTTACTAGCTTTGATTTTAGATATTACTTGTTTAAGTAAGATTTCATTCTCTTCATCTACTTCTCCGTTATATATTATCTTACGGAAAGTATAAGCTATATGCTTTAATATATAATAGAAATCTGCCTTATTAGCAACATTTATATGACGACCAGTTTTAAAACTTAGTACATAAGCTACTAGGTCAAAACAATCGCCAAACAGTACACCTGAAAAATCTCTAACTTTTAGCTTATGTTTATTATTGAAAGCGAAACCTAAAGTAGGATGATTATCAACACGTAAAGGAGAACATATAAGAACATTGTTTTCAACACAATCGTTAACTACTGATACAGGTATACCCATATACTTAGCCATAATCATTTCCTGACTAACCTTAGATAATATAAACTCTTTTGTTAAGTCTTGTCTTATTCCTCTACGCATAGTATAACTAGATAAAATAAGCCTAGCTTTTACACTAGGCTTATAACATTATTAACGAAATATATTTGGATTACTTAGAATGGAAGTCCACCATTATCTTCTGTTTCAGGAGCAAAAGCAGAACTTTCAGTAGAAACAAATCCACCTGCTACACCACCTGCAAAACCGCCCATAGGCATACTTGGATTAATAATTCCTGCACCCATAGGAATACCACCAATACCAGCAGCAGTTCCAAGATTAGGAGCTTTCTTTTGTTTTGATTGAACACCGTCCATAGGAGCAATACGTTCTTTAGTAATATCAAACATAAGACTAGGTTCTTTAAAATGAGTAGCATCCAACATGAACTTCTCTTCAAAGATACCTTGTCCGACAATATTCGGGAATACTAAGTCACCTTCTTCTGAACCTTGACCGGAGAAAACCCACTCACCTTTGTTCTTGTAGTAACGATTAAGTCTGACCCAAAACTGTCTTTGGTTGCCTACTTTATCAAGTAATGCAGACTTACCATTCTCACCACCTGTTTCAACAAGTTTAACTACATTGTCGAATAGGATTCCCCAAGCCTTGATAACATCTTCGGTTTCTACTGGTTCATACTGACCGTTATCATCATAGTCAACATAACCAAGTTCAAGCATTTCAGCTTCTTCATCAGTCATTTCACGACCTTTGAATACAACTACATCAAGGAAATGTTTAATCCAAGCGAAGTCCATATTAATAAACTTCTCTTTAGAACCGCCTGGGATATAGTCAACATTACTTTCGTAAGCCCAAAAGGTTTTACTAGCAACACGAACGTCAGCAGGATTAGTATGCAAAGATGTAGCTTCGATAATAAGTTGCGGAACAGCTTTTCCAGCAAATGCAGGACGCACATTACTATCTTCTTTCATAGTTACCCAAGCAACACGAGCATGAAGATGTCCGACAAATAACCAAATGTTATTAATAGCATCTTTATGAGAGAACTTCTTACGAGCAGTAGTTCTTGTCTCATTACTAATACCTCTACGACGCTTCTTAGTTGCAGTAGTTGCAGCATTATTAGCTGATTGATTAACTACTGGTTCTTCTACTTTAGCACTTTCTTCTTTTTGAGTACTCATAAAATTTGTTTTTATAAAGATTAATACTAGCAATAACAAGTTGTACAGGCTTGCTATTGTTTATTGCAAAGTTTCCAAATATAATAATTTTCTAAATTATAACCAAATAAAAAAAGAGCCAAATTCAATTAAGAATTTAGCTCTTTATAATTTAGCTTTTATCTAACCGGAAGAAGTTCTTATTTAGAAGATTGACGAGCAATCGGTTCTTCATCAGCTTTGAAAGAAATCTTGTAAGCGTTAACTTCAACAGTTTCTTTTTCATCACCAATAACTTTACCAGTTTCAACAGCAACTACGAACGGTTCGTTCAAGTTAACTTCAAATACACGGTTAAACTTCTCTGCTTCGTCACCGAGATTTTCTTTCAATTCCGACCACATTGAAGAATCGGAGAAAGTCAACGGCAAACCAAGACCAGTAAGATTGGAAGAAGTAGAAGTACGAGCACCGGAGTAAGCACGAGTAGTAGGATTGTAGTCATCAATAGTAACTTCTTCTACTGACTTACCAACTTCTTCTGCGATTCTTTCTTTGTTAAGTTCAAATGCAGCCGCTTTCTGTTCAGCAGTCATACGAACACCTGCAAGTTTGATTTCTCCGTTCTTCTCGAACAAAGGTACACCTTTACAGATACCATATTCACCGAAGTTCTGAATAAGAGCAGCACGAGCAGCTTCTGTACCAAACTCAACATTGTTCTCTTCGCACCATGCCATTACTTCGGCATCACGTTCAGCAATAGCTGCATCAATATCAGCAATATTACTAACAAACTGTACGTTATCACCGGGAACAAGACCCATGATACGAGTTACTGCACCTGCCAAGCTAAACTTAGCTTTAGTACTGTTAGCAGTCAATGTAGGTTCGTTACTAGCTTGCATCACTCTCTTACCGCTTTGTACGGCTGACATTCCAAATCGAAGTCCCATAGTTGTAAAAATTTAAATGATTAATAATTATTAATACTAGGCTTAAAGCCTATTGTTATCTTAGTTTTTGTCTTATTTCGTATCTATTGATTAGTAATAGTTAGACTTCTATCACTATCAAATCTCTACAATATCAGCATCGCTGATATTCATGTTGTTTACTATCTTAGCTTCTGTTGTTTCCATACAACCAAGTATAACATCAGCAGCTATATCACGAGCAGCTAGTGTAAACGCTCTATGTCCAATAAGAGTTCTCATATATTTAGTATATGTATCTTTACTAGCAAGTCCAGCAGTTACAGCGTCACTATAACTAAAATGTCCTATACTAGTAATAACTCTGTTATCTACCACACGAGTAAGTTTATATTCAGTAATATAATCACAAGGAACATTAGGTATTCGGAAGATTGGAACTAATCCCTTAGCTGCAATGTCTTTAGCTTGTTGTTGATTAGCTGCAACCCCGAACTTATTATTTAGCTGATATTCCTTATATATAGTACCATTATAATCTTGATAATTTCTAACTGGATAAATACCAATTTCGTCATTATCAGAACTAGCATTAAATTCATCAGCTTCTTTCTTGCTTTTGAATCTCCTACAATACTCTGGTATCTTACTATCAATATAAACATTATTACCGTCTGTATATTCATACAGAGCTATATAATCTTTAGTGCATTCCCATGTTATAGCTGCCTTCAATAATAACGCTTTAATTAAGTGAACGTCTAATGTAGTTTTACCATTAATAACTCCTAGATGTTCAATACAACTAGTAAATGGTAAACCTAGTTCTTTAGCACGACTATATATTGCAAGACCATCTTGAATAGTCTTAATACCGCACTTATCACTAGACATTACTGATTTCAGATACAACTCTAACTTACTCCTATCATCGGGATTGTAAATGTCTAGGGTATTCAGAGCAGAAGCCATAACCATACTATTATTAGTAGTAGGTTTTGCTTTTGGTTCTGTCTTAGCTAGAGTTTTTTCATTCTCTGTCTTTACTTCTTCCATTATTTCAAAGGTCGCTTATTGATTACTCTACAAAGATACTAATTTCTTTTATAACTCCAAAGATTAGCATCTATTATTCTCCTATTATGAAATCATTTTCACTATCTTTAACTATTTCATAGTCTTTTCCTCCTTTCGTTTCTGCTAGCTTCTTTTCTTCATTCGTACCTTTACAATATACCTTATATATTATATTAGGTACGGAACTAAAAGATAGATTAGGTATTCGATATTTTAAGTCTCGTATTGAGCTGCAAAGAGGTGAAGTGAAAATCACTATATCCACAACTCCTATAAAGCTCGTATCAATAGAATTATTTGCCGACAATACTTTCATATAGTCGTCATTAAATAGCTCCAAATTTCGCGTTCTCTGCGCTCTTGCTTGCATGATTACTGGCTGTCCGATTTTAGCTCCCGTCTTATATACTTTCGGTTTACCTTTCTTATCATAAGCCTGTATTCCTTCCATATCATTATGATAGTTTCCGCAATAGTCATATTGTAGAATACTCATTCCAGTTTGGAATATCTCACCATTAGTCATAATAGATTTACCTTCGTATTTTATATTAGCATTTAGGTACTCTGTTATCTTACCGGCAAACACTCCATTCTTTGAAATAATAAGTATTCTTTTGCCTATATTTTCCTTAACTATATCAAGTATTACATCTAGCTTAACAATATTATCAGTAACTACCTTAGTACGTTCTCTAATAATATTATAAGTTTGAGTAACTCTCTCAACTAAAGCACTAGGATTATACAGTTCATCAATTTTGCGACACATTGCATCAGTCATATCCATTTTAGCAGACCAGCCATTACTTTCTGCTACTTGCAATCTACAAGTTTCAGCAGCAATATTAAGTCTAGTATTACCAACACGACATTCCTCTAACTTTTCAAAAGTACCAAATATAGTAATACTTTCATTAATATATTGGCTACATTTATCATAATAGATTCTATCAGCATCAGTTAGAATAACACCCTTTTGGTACTCCTTTATGGGGGAATGAATAGAACGATTAATTAAGTGAGCATAATTAATTTCATATACTTTAGGAGCATACTTATACATAAGTACAGCATTATCAGCAACACTATCAATAGCATTAGTAGCAAGTAGCTTAAACTTAAAATAGTTACCACTATATTTCTCTGCAATCTTTCTGAACTTCTTTACATTAATAGTAATAAGTACATCTTTATGACTATTAGAACTCGGTTTATATGGAGAACGTTCAACATATTCACGGGTAAGTATAAGACATTTCTTATCAGTTATTAATTGTTTATGAATCTCTTTAAATTCAGAAGTATTATCGAGATAATAATTAATGTTAGCTCTATCTTCCATAGTCTCTGTTATAATAAGAGATGTTAAGTCAGGAGTTTTAGCTACCATTTTATCTAATACCATTGTAACGAAGTTCATTACACTTAATGGTTCGGATAGAATAACACTACCCACACCTTTGTTAGCAGACCATTTATTAGCAGCTTCATTATAAATATCGGTTACATCATTCATAATACAAGTTGTCCTTTATACCATTTAATACTAGCAAGAACATGACTACGATTAAGAGGACTATGTAGAAGAATAATATCACTACTTACAAAATCATTCCAACCACAATCTTCAACAAGAGATAAGATTAAACATTCTAATACTATATTATAGCCTACTACCATTCCTTTAAGACTACCATAGTCAATTTCCTTTCCTAGATTATTTATACATATCTTTTCTATATCCATATTCAAGTAATTTTTAGTTCCTCTTTATAAGCATTAGGATGAATATAAGCATAACTAAAGTTACCGTTTTCATTTAGTATAATAATATTACTATCGTTTCCAATCAATTCGTAATTAGTAACAGGACTAAGAGAAACAATAAGATAATTAATTGCTATATTATAACCTATAACCTTAGCTTTGAAACCTTTATAATCAACTATTTTTCCTAAGTTGTCTTTGCATATCTTTTCTATATCCATATCAGTCAAATAAAGTATTTCTCATTCCATAGTATTTCTTAACTAAACGTTTACCTTTACCTTTATTATTACGACTTTGCTCTATTGGTTCTATAATAGCCATAGCTTCATTATAATAATATAAGTAATTAACATTTAATTCAGATATATCAGTATCATCAACAGTATTACATATAGAAACACGTTGACCTGCACATAGAGAACTTTTCTTAACTTGTTCTTCATTATGCTCATTCCAGCCCATACTCTCGACTTTCATCAATGTTCCCCCCGTAGAGGAAATGTAAAACCTTGTATTCCTCTGTACCACATCTGTTCTTATCTTTCCGTCTACGACATGAGTAAACTCTAGTCTATACTTATGATTAACATTTTGAGTACGACAGAAATCAAGAATAGATTTAGCATTTCTAAGAGTTTCCATTACAGGAGTTCCATTAATAAAGTATTCAGTAACACATTTAGCTACAATAGGAGAATTATATCCTTTAGATAAATCCTCTAAGAACATCTTAGGATTCATTCTACCTTTGAACTTTCTGCCATTATTTGGTTTAACAGTAAGATAACTATTTACTCCTTCTGTAACATATTTAATATAAGGAGTAAATTCACCAGTTAAACCAACTACTTTTTCCCATTCATGACAAAGATTACAATATAATGCGAACTTATCTTTAGGTATTATCGAAACAATACCGTCAGTATTAGCACTTATTATATGAATCCCTGCAAGTTCAAGTTTCTCTATTAACATCAATAAGAATAACTGACCATTAATAGTAACTTGATACATTGCTTTTTTATCACATAAGAACGATTGTTCACTCCCCATTTTACCAAATATACCAGCATTTGCTACAATTTTTAGACAAGCAGCAGCAGTAGCATGTTTATCTCTTTCTATAACATCGAGAGATTTATCTTTGGCTAAATGTTTGTGTTCTAGTCGTTCATCGACAATAGTATCAGCTATACGAAACCATGCTTTAGGAAGTAGATGTTTCTGACATACTTTAAGACTTCTAATAATATTAGGATACATTGAATTAATATCAAAGTCACAAATATATATATCAGAAGTACTAACTCCAACAGCACCATTACTATCATAAGGATTACCAACAGTAATATCAGTAGCACCTGAATAATCAGCAGAACTATGGTAAATGTTCGGAATCTCGTTCGAATGTAAACCACCTGTTGCGATAGTGTATGACGTGCCCATGAAGGTAAATTCCCTGTCAAATTCGCCCTTTTCCCCACGTAGGGTTAGCGAACGTATGTCTGACAAAATATCGTTCAATTCAGGCGTGGAAAATGCGATTTTATCTGACAAAATTTCGGAAACTACGATTTTCCTACGTATTGTCTTAGTATCGATGAAGGCTTTAGGGTGTAGACCAGTATATTTACTATATAGTTTAACAATAACTTTATCAGCTATTGTGCTTCTACTTGCAGAGAATACATCTACCTTATATTCTTCACTAATACGATACCTTAGAAGAACTTCTTCTTGATTCATTCTAATTAGTTCGGCAACAATATAAACATCATTGTCATTATAATCAGCCATTTCTTGAAGATATTCTTTAGGTATGAATCGTTCAAATACATTACGATAATGGATATTAAGTTCTCTATCTGTCATTCCCTTTGCTTCGGGTAATCTCTCGTGATAATAATGTCTATCTAAATCACCAATAGGTGGCATAGTATACTCTTTTAGATTATACCATTTAATATTAATAGAAGTCTGTTTAAGACTCTTATGATAATGGTCTAACCTAAATATTTGGAATAAATCTAAATCTCTAAATGCAACGTTATTACGAAGTATAAGAGAAGTGAAGTTATCAGTCCAAAGAGTATCATTATTAGAACTACGAATAACTCTCTGTGATGTTTCATATAAGAATGTGATTAACTTACTAGGTTTATCAAATTGATTATAATACATAAGTAATGCACTTAACATTAAGCGGTCATACTTCCGATTATTATATCCGAAATAGTCTGCTTTCTGTTGTAACCAATATAATAAACTGAATAAATCAGTATCATCATCTTCATATAAAACAAAACGTTTCTTAGGTATTGTTTCTAAACGTTGTTTTATCTCTGCAACAGTAAGTTTATCAATAAGAGGAATAGCTTTTCCTTCATTATCAACACAATTACTAAATACTTTAAGATAACTACGTAAATCAACAAATACTACCGAGAAGTAATTTCTAGTTACTTCGACATCATAACACATAGAGTTCATACTTATACTTTATTTATTGTCCATAACACAAATATAAACGATTTTTGCATCTACTACAAGCTGTATATAATCTACGAAGAGTATTGTCTATATCTCCCCACGGATTACCAGTTCTAGTATCAAATACAATATCATTTATATCTATATACACATCAGCATAAGTACTACCTTGTGCTTTATGACTAGTAAGAGCAAAACCATAATCTAAATCACGACTGAACTTTACCTTACCAGTGGCTCTATCTAATAGATTAACTAATAATAAGTTTCTCTCCCTAAATTCATAGTATTCTTTCCAACGTTTGGTTCTATTATATTTATCAGCATTAACAGCATTATAAATATAAGCTTCACCTAACTTATAATAAAGCATAGCATTATTATAATCAGAATGGTCTACTACAAATAAAGGTTTAGTTCTATTACCGCCATTAACTTGTATGAAGGTTACATTAAATCCATGAATATCATCTTTATTACGAAAGTTCTTAATATCATGTATTATATAATCTTCGGAGTTAACAATGATAGTATCTTTAAAATCATCAATAAAAGTATTATAAGACATTACTAAATCATTCTTAGTTAGAATTGCTTTGCCACTATCTTCAATAATATTCTTACGAATGAATTTGTTCCAGTCAGATACAGATTTATTAGTATAAGTAACAAGACGACAAGTATCAACATCTCTAGTAAACTCTTCATTATAGAATCCGTCTATTACAAGAGACTGAAACTCAAATGCACCACAAGTATAATAACCTTTAGTTTGAGTAGAATCAAAAGCATACCTATTTTTATTGATAAATTCTAGGAACTTCCAAGTTCTATTATCAATATCCTTTCTCAATATCCTTAATAATTCACTAACAGGATTACTTTCTTCTTGTCTTACAATCTGTCTAAGAGTATAAAACTTAATATTATCAAAACAACGTGAACGAGCTTCTTTAACAGGTGGTAACTGATAGTTATCGCCCATATAAATAAGCATACAACCAAACTGTTCACATTCTCTTTCTATTAAAGTTTTAAGATTAATACCAATCATAGATGCTTCATCAACAATATATAGCTTATATTGTTTAATCTTCTTTTCAGCCAATGGGTCAAAAGGTGGATTATTAACATCGAAATCAGTAACATCGGTATTAAGTCTTAGACCTAAATCACTAGCAACAGTAGATGTAGCATATCCAGTAGATACACGAAGTACACGAGCAGCTTTATGAGTAGGAGCAGCAAGTCCAATAACAGACTTAGCTAAGCCGCATCTCTTTATTACTTCACGTATCATATAAGTTTTACCCGTACCAGCAGCACCAATAAGCGCACGTCTATAATCGCCTTCAACATAACCTTTTTCTATAAAAGCTACAAGATTCTCATAAGCAATCTTTTGGTCACGAGTAAAACTATTCAAGACACTATCATCTTTCTTAGCATCATCAAACTTTTCAAAATTCATTGCATTTCAATAAAAATTTATCAATATTATCACGACATTTAAGAATATAACCTTTAACTGGCAATCCTATCTTAAATGGAATATAACAACTAGGCATTGAACAATAAGCATCGGTACATCTAACAATCTTAGTAGGTCTACCATGATTATCTAACGCACGAGTATATATTGTTTTAAAGCCTTTACATGAGTATGAACGTTCAGATAGTGTAATAAGTTCATCAGTACCTTTAGGTTTAAACTTATATTCATTATTATGTAGAACGATAGTACCTATAACAATTTGCATTATTACTTTCTCACGAGGAATCTTCTTTTCCTCATTTACAGCAGATAGTTTAAAACTTAGTCCCATATTACTAAGGTTTAACAATTTGATTAGGAGAATATTGCACACAACACGCTCCTTTACGGGGGAATATCTTATACTTATCAGTATTCATAATCCTAGGTAATGGAGTAATTTCACAACATCTATCGCTATGAACATCTATAATAATACAATGATAAGCATTAACAGATTCATCATGAGATATAACAGCTTTAAGTCCTTCAAAATATACATCAAACGTACTATCAGGATTAACACATTGTTTTAAATCTACAATCATATTAATTAGCTTTAGTTTTATATATTTCGTATAGCTTATTAAATTCATCAGAGGGCATACATACAATAGGAACATTTGTATGCATTTGGTCTTTAGGAACAATACAATTTCTAGCAGTAACTATTCTATCATCTTCAACAAATATAGTTTCAAGAACTAAACAATTACCACCATCTAGTATTTCCTTACACTTAGGACAAACATATATCTTGTCTGTACCAAATACAATAAGCTCATCGCCACAAACTAGACATTTACCAGTTGTGACAATGAGCCTACCATTATCTTGTTTAAACTCGTTTAACTTCGGCATAACTAGGAATACGTCTCCTTTCTTCCATTTTAACGAGTTTAACACTTTCAAATACATTAAGAGTAAAAGCTACTAATTTATAGCTCTTCTCTTGTCTTCCAAGTTTTACTTTCTTTTTAATCATTACGTTTAGTATTTAATTATTATTTAATAGGAGCATCTGACCGCTCCGCTTCGCTCCGCTTTCTTCCCCCATAAAGGAGTAGTGATTCTGTTACTTTCTTCTTTATTTCATTTAGAGTTCTACTATTAACAACAGCATTATTGTTTTTTACTTCATCGCTACATAAAGAATTACTATATAAAGTTTTACTATATAATTCTTTTACATTGCTTTCAGTATCATAAATGAATAAATAGAAACCAACATAAGTAGTAGGTTTAGCTCTACCAAGATGAATATCAATAGATAGATATTCTTTACCTAATACTTTTACCTGTAACTTTTGAAGTTCTCTAACTAGTTTAATAAATTCTTTTTCTTCCATGTCGGTATATAGTTTTAATTAATAATCATAGAAAAGGAGCAGACGCTTCTGCTCCAAGCTAAATAATTAACATTATAAAAGTCCTAATTCTATCTCACGACAGTAATTTAATTAGGGGTAAAAATTAAATTAAGTTCTGTTCTATCTCACGACAGTAATTAATAAACTTGTATTAAACACAAATACTATGTATTTATAGCTGACATTTTACGAAGAGGATTTCCCTTACTTCAACCATTTGGTTAATGTTTCAACTTAGATTAGTCATCATCAGAGCTATCAGAATAAGTAATAGTACGATTCTCACGAACAGTACTATTCGATTGATAATTCCATAAAACCAATAGGTATAATTCTCACGAACAATAGTTATTATACTACAATACGACAAAATTTTAGTTTAACTAAAACAGACAAAACAAAATATCAATCTTTATATATCTTACGATAATCTACAAAATAATATTTAGGATTAGTTATAATAAAGTTTTCAACAATATCTGCTGCTTCATTAGGATTATTTCCTTTATAAATATTAATAGGATTTTTTCCTGTAAAAGCATTTCTAAATCTATTATACTTATCAAGAAAAACTAAATTATCATCAGAAGAATAAAATACAGTGTATACATTATTTTCTTTCTCGTGATACTTCTTACAAAGATTATCATAACCTTCCATTGTTTTATCACGAAGTTCTTCCATATATTTGACATAATCAGTCATTATATCATCCCATTGTTCAATAGCTTTAATCTTATCTTCAATAGGATAATCAGCTTCAAGAATATCATTAAGAAGATTATTTAATCCTTTGACATCAATAGATTCTATATCTTCTTTAATTTTATTATTATATTTTCCGGAAATAAAACTTCTACGATAATCTTCTTTAATTTTATCAATAGCTTCGGAATCAGAACACATAGCGGCAGCAATAATAGCTTCAATAATTTCTTTCATTATAATAAGTTTTATAAGTTAGACAATAAAAAACTCTACTAATATTACTCTAGTCTCACGACCTGAATAATCTTAATAGAGTGGAAACCGACATTTATTTAACCCTTTTGTCAGATATTAATTAAATAGAGTACGTATCGGCATTATACTAAACGTAAAATAATAACTGCAACAGCTCCTAGAGCAATAAGAGAAGCAATAACAAAACCAACAGTATTATACTGTCTTTTAGCTTTAAGCTCTTCGTAATCTTTATTAGCTTTATCTAATTTAGTCTTGAGTGATTCAACAGAATTACTAAGAGCCTTGTTATTAGCTTCCAATTGATTCTTTGCAGAATTTAATTTAGAAACAGTATTGCGAAGAGCTTTATCTTCATTACAAATATTCTCATACATGACCTTATAATGATTAAGACCAGCATCAGACTTTTCATTAGATTTACGTAGACGAATAATTTCTGTCTTTAATTCGTTAACTGTTGGACGTTTCTTACTAAGAACATCGACTTCTTTCTTTTCATTCATAACTATTAGTATTTAATTAATCTTCAATATGAGTTATATCTAAGTCGAGGTCTATGTTATCCTCACTTAGAGTATTTCCAGTATTCCAATTATTAGCCATCTCACAGTCGAGATAGTCTATATCGGCTACTAAACCACAAATAGGAAATTCTACACCTTCGTCATACATAATCATAAATTTTGTAATACGGATGCAAGTATAGCAATAAATAATGGAAATACCAAACAATAATGATAATATTTAATAAACATTACTATGAGCTATTTCATATTTGAATTTCTCCACTATATCATAAACAGATATATTAGAACAATTCAATAGAGTATTAATAGTATTAGCAGTACGTTGGTCTTTACAACTAATATTAAAGTTATCATAATTGAATTTACGAACAACATTAGGACTAGCTTTATGAATATAATAAATATCCATAGCAGATACATTGAAGTCTACAATATCATTTTCATATTTATCTAATACGTCTTTAAGAGATATGTAATATCTACAATCACCAATAGCTCTAGCAGCACTAGCAGTATCTTTAAATCGAATAAAGAAACCGGAATCAATAGAATTACGAATAGTTAGCCATTCAAAATCTAGCTCGTATTCTTTATACGGTTGAACATAAAGTCTCAAATCATAAAGAGCTTTTTTAAAAACTCTTAAAGCATGAGTTCTTTCAGCTAGTAGAGAAGTCTTTTCTTCTAATCGTTTATTGAGCTTATCAATATCTTCTTTAGAACGGCTTAATTGAGTATTGAGTTCCTCATTAACTTTAACAGTAGCATTAAGAGTATCTTCGATATTCTCTAACTTAATAAGACTATTAGTTTTCTCTTCAATAATCTTATCCTTCTTTACAATAATATCTTTATATTTATTTTCTTGCTCTTCGATTTGATTACTTAATTCGGTAATTCTATTACCGCTATTAGTAAGTTGTCTTTCAAGAAACTTAATACGTTCAGTTAACTCATTATTAGTATCTTTAAGAGATTCAATCTCATCACAATCTTTAATAGTATAAGTATTGCCTAAATTAGCAATCTCACAAATAGAAGCAAGTGATTGAAAATCTAAATCAATAATACAACCACTTTCTTCAACAATAACAACTCCATTTGTATGAGATACAAGAGTTATATGCTTTTTATCATTTACAATAGCTTTCATAAATACAAGTATTAATTATTAAGAATTTAATTTTAAAAGTAGAATCCATACTATAATAGTATAGTACTATATAGTAGGCGAATAAAACTAATAACTATTATATAAGTTATTATAGTTTGAATAACAGAACGAATGATAATAACCTTCTTATAAGAAAGGTAATTAAACATTAAATAACATAGGCATATAACTATCCCAATTAAAGATAGAAATATATGGAACTGATAATCTGTCATGGTGAAGCAATATCAAATAATATTAAGAATATACATAAAGTAGACGCAACTATTATTAAAGCGAATAACATAGTAAGAAGAGTAATCTTAGTGTTAATAAGAAACTCACTGCATTTAATAAGTGCGATAATAAATAGTAATGCTAAGACAATAATATCGTAGTTAGACATAATAGTATAAGTTAATAAGTGGATAAGATAGAGAGCAGAAGAAGTACAGTAATGTCACTCCTTTATGGGGGAGACAGCGAGCTTTGCGAGCGTTGACAAGCCAAGCTACACAACAATACAATTATTAATAATGGTATTATTAATAATGTTACTTCTGTTATCAGTTGTAATACATAGTATTGTTATTATCGGAATCGCTCGAACTACTATTGTCAAAGACAATGGTAGTGACGCTCTAACAATAACAACTACAACAACCAATAATAATATAATAGTAAAGACTAAGGACTAAGACTATAATAATGACTATTGGTACAATAATAGTGTGGACTAAGGATTAAGACTATAATATCTTCAACTCTAAGACTATTAGAACAAAGTTCTAATTGGATTAGACAATTAACAACCAACAACTAGTAATAGTACTATTATATAAATATGATTAAAATCATAACTATCAATATAATAGCAACAATAATAGAACTAGGACTATGACTATAATAGTATCTAATAGTAGGATTATAAGATAGGATTAAAATCATAACTCCATAAACGGAGAGGTTTAAGTAGTAGTTGTAACATTGTAGGTAAGAGAAGTGAGTTAGAATGAGGGAGTAGAGGTAGGAGAGGGAGTAGTACCACTACTTAACCAACTCATCGCTCTTATCTACATCCTATTACTATTCTTACTCCGCTACTATTATCTCACTCTATTGTCTACTCTACTATCTAGCTTAACGTGGAGCCTTAGCGACCCTTCCGAGCATTGATGTTGTCAATACTAGTAATAGTCTTGATACTATTGATACTATTTGTTGTTATTGGTGTGATTGTATGAGCTTGCTCCTATTGTCTACGACAATAGTCACCGACCTTGCGGACGGTCTTTCGACCCCTATATATATATATATTATAATTATATACTACGTATATAATATATATATATAATATAGACGCATCTGATTCTGTATCAGATTTTCTAACTCTGCTATTAGTCCATTACTCTTGGCTAACGTGGAGCTGCTGCGACCCTTAGGGTTTTGATGTGGTTTTGCAAGGGTTTTAGCTTATCAGTTGGTTAGCTTCGCTTATCAGTTGTAGCATTTCGCTTATCAGGTGACTAGGGTCGTTTCCAATCCCAGTTAGCGAGCATAAGTCGAGAGTATTATCGAACACGTGCCGAATGGTGTAACTTTAGTTTAGTAGTGGAGATTTCTCTCCACTACGTAACTGGTTAGGCAGCACCCTCTGCGTCAGGCTGGTATTTAGCCAACATGTCAGCAACGAGCATTTCGTCTGCAAGAGACAACGTACGCATACTAAGTTCGTACGGGAAATACTCGTAACGGTCGTGTTCATTAACACGTTCTTCACGAGACATTTTAGCGGCATACGGATTAACGAATACTTCACCTTGTGCAAGTACGTGTCCAAGCACGCTAATACGTGCCTTCTTGAAGATAACGTGCAGCACTGACAACGGTGCAGTCATAACAGCATTGGCAAGCATTGGTTCGCCTTGACCTTTCAGTATTGCAGATAGCTGAATACGAGTGGTAAAGATATTACGAGTAGTAGACTCGACATAAGTACCACTAGCAGCATCTTTAACAAACTGTGGAATGTTGCGATTAACAACAACAGTAAGTGCACCTGCATAACGACTACTATTATCAATGATATTAGTAATCATCAAGCTATCGTGATTCTCGAAATCAGGACGGTCAAGCAACAGACGAGTAATATCGTCTGCTTCCTTTCCGTGATACTCGGACAAATCAACGATACGTGCATCATCATTAGCGTTAGCATCATTACTAGCATCATTACTAGCATCATCATTAGCGTTAGCTTTAGCTTCTTCGGCAGCTTTCTTAGCAGCTTCTTCGGCAGCTTTTCTAGCTGCATCATTAACTCTTGTTCCCATAATACAAATAAATTAAATGTTATAAATCGGTTAGCAACTGTTCAACCAATGTGCATCCTAACCACACACACAATGGCAATATGTTTATAGTCATTTGGTTTGATAGTAACTGCAATATGTTTAAAGTCATTTGGTTTGACTAGTTCAATAGTTCTTTTACTATATTATTTATGTCTAGTATCAATACTAGTACAACCAATAGTATTAAGAAACTATTCACATGATTATCATACAACTTAATGTAACTTAGATGTATGAATACTGGCACACCTAGCATACTTAATGCCAAGTGTACCACTTTAATCTTATCACGAGTACTCATACGTATCTGGTATAATAACGTGAACAAAATTGTTCATAAGTCTCACCTGCACGACCATGTGCTCTCCAATCACGCTTCTGTCTTCTAATAGCAGATAGATAAGTAGCAGTAGTCATAGCTACTGCTATAAATAACAACAATAGGAATATCATAAACATAAGTATTTAATTAAACATTTATATTAATAGTAAGGCGACCACTAGATAGGGTCACCTGATACTACACCAACAATACCACATACCATTGCTACAAATCCAATGTTTGCAACAGTAAGAGAAGCAACACCTATACCAACAGCAACAGTAATCGCACCGCCAAATAGTGCCATAGCTCCAATAACAAACGCAGCTTTACGCATCTTATTCATATCTTATATCTTTAGTAATTAAACATTAATAGCAATATGTTTAAGGTCATTTGGTCTTGACGGGGGTATTGGAATTGGTTTGAGAGTAGGGGGCTATCAGGGTAGGAGCTTCACCTCGATAAAAATATACTCACGAAAAATATATTTCTCCGGGGAGCAGCACTAACAGTAGTAGTCCTTCTAGTAGTTTTAATAGTAATTTGAATAGCAGTCCTAATTCTATCTCTAATAGCAGTCCTAATCCTATTCCTAAGTTCATTATAAGTAATACTTCTAAATCTTTTCCTTCTAACAGTTTCGACAATCCTATTAGTACTATCTTGTTGTTTATTGTTGTTAGTAGTCCAAAGTCTATTTTCAATAGACTTAGTCCTATTAGTCTAATCAATTCCTTTAAGTCTTTAATTAGTCTTACTTATATTATATAGTATTAGTTGTCTATTGGGTCTTATTGTGTAAGCCCTTTCTCCTCTTCTATCGAAGAGTTCGAAGATTTAGCATCAGGATTGTAAAAATAGAACGGTAAGATTTAGTTGATATTTTGGTTAAGTATTGGACTTGTATTAGAGTGTGTACTAATGTGAACTAGTGTGAATGGATGTGAATTATATAGCGAATACAATTCTAAAGGTTTTTTAACTAGTTAGATATTGATAGTACGAATATTATTCGTATACTTGTACTATTAATGACTGGTGCTTATATTACTCTTAGTAATGCTAGTCAACTTAATTAATATTATTAACAATCTAATTAAAGTAATCATGTTACACTTAGAGAACAAAACTAAAGGAGAAACTTTCCTAGTTCCTCAACACATTGCAGAAATTGATTTCCAATATGTTTCTGATAGAGTTAAGAATATTAATCCTTTCAAACATTTTGGTATTGTTGCTATTGTTCAGACTGCCAAACTTCGTGAGATTATTAATCCTGACTTGAAAGGTACTGGTAATACTAAGTTCATATTAGTTAAAGCTAATTACGGTGACGATGTTAAAGAGATAGATAGAGCTTTTCTTAATCGTTTCTTATATGTTGCTCCGTCTGACGTATTTACTGGTATAGATTGTAATCCTCGTAGTAATGAACTTACTCCTTATAATCTTGCTGAATTTATTCGTAGTGACCAAGATTTAAATCTTAGTATTGCTCGTGGCGAGATATTCCGTAAAGTTGGGAGTGGTTCAGTTATTAGTCTACTTGGTAATGATGTTACTCCTGCTACCGTTGAAAAGAAAGGAGATAATGGTAAGTTGATTACTACTATTGCCGAAACAGTAGTTTGTATTGGTTATAAGATTGTTCGTCTTTCTGATATTCAAGGTCAGAATACTATCGAAGGTCTTCCTGTTAGTGGTAAACCGCAGAAATTTATAGTAGCTACTAATTTACTAAATATATAAACTAGATGCCTTCTATTGATTTAAAAGAGAAAAAGGAGTTATTAGTAACTCGTCCTGATATTATTGGTTTATTAGGTGTTACACCTCTTGAAGCTGAAATAATAGATGATATTATAGATAATATCGAAGACCAAATTATTGATAGGATTAAAAGTCTACAACGAGTTTCAATTCCTTTTATTGGTGGATTTATTGTTAATGAAGCCAAGTTAGATGCAATAGAACATCATCCTGTAATGAAAGCTAAAAGGCAAGAACTTACTAATGAAGAATATTGGAAATTTAAAAAGAGCTTAGTTACTACTCGAATGGCTCAACGTAGTAAATTTAGAAGTAGAACTTCGATAATATCTCGAACTGTTAGACTTAATCGTAAGTTAGCTGCAAGAAAACTTAGAGAGTTTAATCAAGATGAAAGGTCTTTTAAATTATATATGTATTTCTTTAGTAAGATGAAGCCAGTTAATGATTCTGATTACTATATTGAACTAAGAAATAATAAAGGTTATGATTACGAAGATTGCCCCTTTGGATTTAACAGGTATGATTAGCGTTGACGAGCAAGGTTATCCCTTTGCTCCTAACGTTTATCAGATACAGGATAAAGATGTAAGAGAGTTATATCTTCGTGATACTAGTGAAGATAAACTTCGGTATCTTAAAGAAGCCGGAGTTATTTTTTATCTAGCCGACCCTAAGTCTCCACCTAATCAAATGGGATATAGTCGTCCAGAAGCCTTAGCGTCTGCTAGGGCTAATTACGCTCTTCCTAATGATTGGCAACCCGATGCTCTTATTCTTCGTCTTGTTGATAGATATCATGAAGATAAGATGGGTGTTGCAGGCGAAGCTCTTGAAACTATTCTTAGAGCAGTTCATAATAGTTCTCGTGCAGCTAATATACTTAGTGAACAACTTACTAATAAACTTAATGCAGGTATGCAAGCCGAAGATACTTTACCAGTTATTGATTTGATAACTAAGCTAAATGGTATTATTAATATCATTCCTAATCAGATTAAATCTTTAGGTGAAGCTAAACAAGCTGCTGCTCTTGAAATAGAACAGAAGAAAGCTCGTGGTGGTAAAGTAGTTACTAGTTCTATGTCTGCTAAAGATGCTAGTGATTTGGAAGCTCAAGTAGAAGCTCAAAAGAGAGAGCTAGGATTGGTAAGTGATAGCATTGTTAACACTCCTTTACGGGGGAAATACGAAAGTACAAAATGATACCAGTTAAACCTGAATATAAGCAAACTAAGTTATACTTTGATGAACCTACTCATAAGTATACTGATAATTGTGGTAATTCTTATATTAGTGCTACTACTATTATTCATTCGTATGTTCCTAAGTTTGATTCTAATTATTGGGCTAAGTACAAAGCTAAAGAAGAAAATACTTCTATTAAAGATATAAAGAATCAATGGGATAGTATACGAGATAAAGCCTGTGATATGGGTAATGTCTATCATAATAGTTTTGAAGATGGTATTCGTCAGAATAGTAAGTTCTTCAATGCTATTAAATATCTGAATAAACAAGAAAGTAAACAAATGGTTACTGTTGCTGATTTAGATGTTGTTGATAGTCATGTGAGACTTCTCGATGTTGATGCTTTCATTGAACATACTGAAAACAAATATCCTGAAATATATAAAGTATTTAAGTTCTATACTGAACGAGATTATAAGATATATTCAGAGATAGGAGCGTTTCTTCCTAAGTATCTTCTTAGTGGTACTATTGATATACTTCCTATTCGTGAAGATGGTTTTGTTATTCTTGATTGGAAAACTAATCGTACAGGTCTTAGATTTCAAGCAGGTTATTATAAGAAGGATAAAACTGTTCGTCCAGTACAAGAAACAGATGAATGGGTTCATAAGCCCGAAGATGTTCTACTTCCACCATTTGGTGGTCTACCTAATTGTAATGGTACTACTTATGCCTTGCAGTTAAATCTATATGCTAAAATGGTTCATCTTATTACTGGTTTGCCTTGTCGTGGTTTAGCTCTTTGTCATATTGAAGTTCCATTTGTTCTTAACCAATATGGTAGACCTCAAAGATTTAAAGATGGTTTTCATATTGATGAAAGTAAAAGTGAAACAGCTAAGTGGTATAAGATTCCTAGATTAGAACCTGAAATAGATACTATGCTTAATATCCGTTATCAAACTGTTAATGGAAGTCAGAAACAACAAATGAATTTATTTGTATAATATAAATGTAATATCATGTCTAAATATAATAATTTATTAATAGATAGGTGTCGTACTGTTGATTGGAGAAAGACACTAGAGAATAAAGGTTATTCTTACTTTGATAAAGGTAAGTATAATCTTAATCTTATTGGTGTTCGTTCCAAAGAACATGGTAATGAGTTCAATGATGTTTTTATAATTGATTATTGGACAGCTAATGGTAAGAGATATACTCCTATATATCCTTGTACTACTGACCCTGGTTATAAAAGTCTTACTAATCCTGTTAATATTAAAGGTTGTGCAATTCTAGTTCCTGGTCAGTATCGTGGTTGTTTTAAGAAAGGTTATCATAAGGGACAATATCTTGCTCTTGTTCAACATAAACCTGTTAAAGTATTCCGTGATGCTAATAAAGATTTCTATCTTGATTGTGATGAATCAACAATAGAAGAAGGAATGTTTGGTATCAATATTCATAAAGCAGGTGAATCAAGTATTGTTGTTGATGGTTGGTCTGCTGGTTGTCAAGTTCTAGCTAGAAGTATGGATTTTAGAGAACTTATGAATATAGTCAACTTAGCAATTCCTTTGTGGGGCGATGTATTTACTTACACGTTGTTAGAAGAAAAAGACTTAATAATATGAAACTAAAGAGTATTGGAATAGGACTATTAATAGTAGTAATCCCATTTGTTATAATTGGAGTATTAAACAATTTTGTTTTTAATAAGGAAAATGTAGAAGTCCCGCTTATCGTTCCTGATACTATATATCAGGAAATAAAAACAAAAAGAGATAGTTTACAACTAGTAATAGATTCTATTCTCAATACTCTTAATAATACTAATCAGTATGAGAAAGAATTTGATAAAGCAATTAGTGATACTGATAGTATTGCTATTCTCGAACGCTTCATATATCTTGTGTCAAAACCAATCGGAGTTGAGAATCCAAAGGTTGGAGACGAAGGTAGATAGCTTACAGCAATCATACTCCTTTACGGGGGATGGCGGAGCGAAGCGACGCCTAGATAAAGAAGTATTAAGAATAGCCAATGCAAAGTTAATACTTTCAGAAGAGTATAAAAGTCAATATGAATCCTACAAGAAGTTATACGAACTAAAAGTTAGAGATAGCTACTTGCAGGATTCTATTATATCTAAGCAACGTGAAGAAATAAAGAGAATAACAATAGTAGGTAATCAAGCTATTGTTAATCTTAATAAGGAATATAATAAGTCTAAAAAGTATAAGAAGCAACGTAATGGATTCATAGCTAGTACAGGTGTGCTAGCTATTCTTGTTGTTATACTATTAAAATAACTAATTGTAAGTATGGAACTTAGTGAATATCCATTCTTCATTTATTATAATGAAGAAGATAAAGGAAAGAAATATAAGCACGCAAGAGACTGTGGATATAAAGACCCATTCGACCATTTCTTAATAGGAGAAAGCGGAGGATTCTTAATGAATATTGACCCACATAAGCGTTTTGTTAATACAGACCTTTTACGTCCTGCTGCTGTTACTTATGAGAAAGAAGGAGTTTATACTAAGTTTGCAGTAGATAGTATGCCTCATATAAACTTTCGTAAACAGGAAACTCTACGTAGACTTGTTGGTTTTAAAGCTCCATGTCTTATGGATACTAGAACTGGTGAGATAGAAGATGTCTATATTACTGGTGAACATTATAATTTTATTAATTATGGTCGTATTCTTAAACTAGATACTAAAACACTTCGAGTAGAAGAAGGTAAGGTTACTGGTCGTAAGATAAGAGGATTTCCTAGATTTATTGATTGCCAGTGGTGGTACTTCTTAATCAAACAGTTTTGTCGGGAGAATGGTTTGTTCCTTATTAATGATAAGACAAGACGTGGCGGATTTAGTTATATGGAAGCTATTGGTTCTGCTAACTTTATCAATCTTACTCCTAACCGTGCTGTTATTCATGCTGCTAGTGATAATAAGTTCTTAGTTCAATCAGGCGGTTTATCTGACTTTATGAAGAAACAAATTATCTTCTATGAATCTAATACTCCTTTTGCTAGAGGTATAGCTAAGATTGATGCTAGTGATTTTATCTTAGGTTATAAAGACCCTAGTACAGCTATTATTGATGATAACAGTTGGAATAGTGCTTGTATATCTGTATCTACTAAAAATAATCCTTCTGCCGCTGTTGGTAAGGATGCCGGAGAAATCAAATGTGAAGAGATGTCAGAGTTTGAGAACTTTGATGATTTTATGGATGTAACTGAACCTACTCTAAAGACTGGTTCTGTTACTACTGGCTTTCTTAATGCTTGGGGTACTGCTGGTAAAGCTAATGCAGGTTGGGTAACATTTGAGCAAAACTTCTATGACCCTAGAGGTAGAAACTTTATGGCATTTGAAAATGTATGGGATAAAGATAGTAGAGCAGAAGTATGTGGTTACTTTAAACCTTATTGTTGGGGACTTGAAGGTTATAAGATTGGCGATGATAATCAAATCGCTACTCTTACTTCTCTTGATGATGATGGTAATTCTGATATAGCTCTTGGTTTTCAGATAGCAGAAGAAGAACGTGCTGCTGAAAAAGCTAAGAGTAAATCATTTGCTAAGTTTATTAGTTATTGTGGACAATATGCTAATATGCCTAGTGAATCATTTAGTTCTGTAAGTGAGAATATATTTAGTAGTGAGATATTAGATGAATGGGAACAAGAATTAAAGATGTCTAATAAGTATAACTTCTATATAGATGGTAAGTTTGTAGAGTATGATTCAGATAATTTCGAGTTTATTCCTAATGAACGTATTGCTGCTACTGGTGGTGTATTTAAGAAAGACTACTTTGATTATATTAAGAATGTTCCTCGTCACTCTAATGAAGACCCTGAAGGTTGTATTCGTAAATGGTTTAATCCAATTAAAGTAGAATACATAGATAAAAAGACAGGTCGGCTAACTAAAGGTACTCCTCCGGGAATATATAGTATTAGTTATGACCCTGTTGGTATTGATAAAGATAAGAAAGAACTTACTAATAAACATTCACATAATAGTATTAAAGTTTGGATGAATCCTTGTATATATAATGGTTATCGTCCTAGATTATGTGCTGTGTATTATGGTCGTCCTGATGAACTAGAGAAAGCAGATAGAATCTGTTATTACTTTGCAGTTACTTATAATTGTCTTGGTACAACTAATGTCGAGATTAACCGTGGTGAAACAGTTAGTAATTTTAAGAAGTG
>OLGM01000361.1_pt1 | contig 30828 bp, 29 predicted proteins | sample 1606001 | NCBI WGS metagenome assembly OLGM01 (sample SAMN03283294) | human gut metagenome | biome: human-associated habitat; material: feces | host: Homo sapiens | place: Peru | collected 2012
AAAGTCCCTTATTTCGTTCGTTTCTGATTATAGCAAAGCCGTTTTGGAAAGTCAAATGAAAGACCACGGAAAAAGCGCATAAAATCAGCATTTTTTACATACTTTATGATAACTGTCCGCACCGGAGCCTATTCTATGAAACCAGCTTCTCTGCACCGCCGCATCCTGTTCCCTCTGCTTCTGTGCGGCGGACTTCTTTTCGCCCTGCTGTTCTGGTATTTTTCCCCGTTCTTTTCCCCTGGTGAGAACCGCCGGTTTTCCGCGTATGTGGAGGAACGGTTCCGCTCCGAGGTAACCTCTTCTGCCATCACGCTCCACTATACCCTCGCCGATCCGGCTTCCCGCGGAATTGCCCCCGGCACCGCCTCGTTCGGCACGGTTTCTATCCCTGACCGCACCTCGTATGATGCCGTGCTGCAGAGTGTGGAAACGACGCTCACATCCTTTCATCGAAACCGCCTCTCCCGGGAAAATCAGATTACGCTCGATCTTCTGCTCTACGAGCTGGACTGTGAGAAAATGCCGGGCAGCACCAGCCTTCTTGCGGAACCGCTCGGTCCGTCGCTCGGAATTCAGGCACAGCTTCCCATTCTGCTCGCGGAGTACCCGTTCCGCACACAGCAGGATGTCGCCGACTACCTCCATCTTCTGCAGGACCTCCCGCGCTATTTCTCCGAACTCATTGCGCTTGAGCAGGAAAAATCCCGGCAGGGCGTGTTTCAGAATGACCTTGCCGTCGACGGGATTATCCGTCAGTGCAGCGCTTTTCTCGCTGATGCGGATATGCCGGAAAATCATCTGCTCCACACCGTTTTTCAGAATAAACTGCAGTCGTCTGCTCTGTTTTCTGAGGAAGAAAGGAATCTCTGTCTGCAGACGCATAAAAAGCTCCTTACCTCCTGTGTTTTTCCCGCCTACCGCTGTCTTTCCGATGCGCTTTCTTCCCTCCGCGGCAAAGGAACGCAGAACACCGGCGGTCTTTCCCGGCAGGAAGGCGGGCTTTCCTACTATGCGTATCTTCTCCGCAGCCGCGTCGGTGTTGACGCTTCACCGGAGGAGCTGACCCGCCTTTTAACACAGCAGCTTGCGGACCAGTGTGCCGAAATGCAGACTATTCTCGATCAGAATCCGTCGCTCTCCCTCTCCGGGCAGGCGCTTGTGCTGCCGTTCTCCACGCCGGAGGAAATGCTTGCCGATCTGCAGAATGCTATTTCCGAGGATTTTCCCGTTCTTTCGGATATTTCATATGAAGTAAAGACCGTGGATGACTCCCTCAAGGATTTTTTAAGCCCCGCCTTTTATCTCACACCGCCCGCCGATGTCAATTCACCCAACTCCATTTACCTGAATCCCGCGGATGAGATGACCGGCATCGAGCTGTATTCCACACTTGCCCACGAGGGCTTTCCCGGCCATCTGTACCAGACCGTCTCGTTCTCGCGCTCCGACCCGCTTCTGATCCGCCATCTCTACGCGCCGTCGGGTTATGTGGAAGGATGGGCAACCTACGTTGAATCGTATGCCTGCCGCTACGCCGCACGTAATCTCGATGCAAACACGCAGGCGCTCTGCCGTCTCTGGTATCTGAACCGCTCGGTGCATCTTACCCTCTGCTCGCTGCTGGATCTCGGCATCCACAGCCAGAGATGGCTCCTCTCGGATGCATCAGCCTTTCTGGCGCAGTTCGGCATCACGGATGCGTCGGCCGCTGCCTCTTTATATCAGTATATTCTCGAGACACCGGCGAACTATCTGAAATACTGTGTCGGATCGCTCTCGTTTTCGCAGCTCCTCTCGGAAGTGCAGGAACAGGAAGGCGGCTCATTCTCATTGATCGGTTTCCATGAAAAACTGCTCCGTCTCGGCCCTCTGCCGTTTCCGCTCGTAGAAAAATATCTGTAAACGGTTCGCCCTGCTGAAAAAAAAAGATCCCACAGACTTTCTTCTATAAATAATAGAAAGTTCTGTGAGATCTTTTGCATTTTCAAAATTCTTTAACCTAAATTGTAAAGAGATGGATCTGTTGGCCGCTGCGGATCAATAACAGAGGCAGAATCAAACAGATCGCTTGTTCTGTCCTCGCCGCCTCCGTAGAGGTTCTGGTACAGACGGTATCCATCCAGGTTTCTTCGTCCCATACGCAGGTAATTGTCTCTTACCTGAACGAAATACTGAGTGGAATCTACGTTGCAGTAGATGTTGAAGCCCTGACTCTTTAAGTAAGCAAACTTCTCATTGTCCATCGTGTAATCATGCCAGTCGGAAAGATCCTGTCCATGTGCAAAGATGATGATATCGCTTCCGCCGATGAGCGGTGCAACATACGTCAGCCATTTCTCGGTATCCGCCTGGATCGTCTCGATCGGTTTGTCGCCGACACGGATATGGCCCCAGGTATGGCTTGCGAATGTCCAGCCGTCTGCTTTGATCGCATCGGCTACTTTTTTCGCCTCCTCGCACTCTTTATCCCAGTCGAAATCCGGGTGTGCATCAAGCCATGCTACCTGATCATCCGTCAGATTTTCTCTCGTCTTGTAATCACCGTCGGTGCGGTATCCGAGGATTCCGTCGTAGCCGGTCAGTGCTACGGTTCCGCGCGCATTGTGGTATACGGCATCCGGATGCGCTTCGATAAACTGATCCATCAGCGGGATGCAGTCGTAAGCACCGGTCACAACAGTTCCGTCATCCTGAATGTATTCGCAGGTCGGTTTTCCGTCGTCGCCGACTACCATCTTGCTGGCAATGCCGCGTCCGTCGTAAGAGTGGTAATAGGAAAGGTCATCCAGAGAAAGAACGAATGCTTTCTTGCCCTCCGGCAGGTAAATGTCCCCTTCCTCGTAATGAACGGTTCCGTCCTCATCTACGGTCTTTTTCACGAGATCGTTGATCGAAACCATGACATATCCTCTGTCGTACATCTGCTGGGTGATCGCGTTGAACTCATCCACGGTGGTCATCCACTGGCAGAAGCCTGCGGTCTGTGCGTTGTCCTGATAGAACGCTTTCTGCGGATCGACTACAAGAGAATGATAGAAAATGTGGGTTACTTCGTTGATGTTGACGCGCACACAGGCATCTCTCGTGCTGGTGTACTCTGCTACTTTTGTGATGATATCCGCGTCGGTCGCTGCGCCCTCTACGCTCTGGAGCTTTTCAATGGCTCCATCGTAATCGTATGTCTGCGCAAGTGCATCGGCTTCCGCCATAATCTGTGCTTTCGTTGTCGGCGCTTCAGCACTTCCCGTGCTGTCCGACGATACGGAACCGTCCACTTCTGCTGTTTTCTGATCCTCTTTTTCCTGTGCTTTCTGCTGGATTTTTTCTGTTCCTCCGGCCAAAGCCCAGATTCCAATGCCGAGGATGACAAGCAGAACACATAGAATTCCTGTTTTGATCATCAGCGCACGCTTCCGCTTTCTTCTTCGGAGCTCCTTTTTGCTGATGTTTTTTTTCTCACTCATTTTTCCTTCCTCCCAAAACAGCTTTTGTTACAGTTCACAGGTTCCCTGCAAACTGTAACATTCGCAGCCCTCATTTAAAGTTTTGCTTCGCAAAAGGAGGGCTGCTCACACCTGAATCATGTTCTTACGCAGCGAAACAGCAAGTGTTTCACTGCTGAGCGAACTGTAACTGTAACTTGCTTTTCTGGCAAATATTACAGTTTTACCGGACTGACAGAAATTCAGCCCGGACTCTGTTCTTTCTATTGTAGCTCAAAATACCGGTTCTGTCGAGTAGGTTTCCGGCAGGTTAAGAGAAATGTAAGAAAACCGGTAACGCAATCGAAGGTATCTTTTATGCGCGCTGGCCGTGTGCCTCATACATGAGAACGGCGGATGCAATCGCCGCGTTTAACGACTCCACTTTTCCTTCCATCGGAATACGGATCAGGCACTCGGCGGCCTCTGCCATTGCGTCGGTCAGGCCGTTTCCCTCATTTCCGATCAGAAATGCCGTTCCTTTTGTGTAATCCTCCTCGCGGTAGGAATGCACGCCGTGCAGATGTGCCGCGTACGTACAGATCTTCCGCGCTTTTAAGCCTTTTACAAATCCGACCGCATCGTCGACGATCAGAAACGGCATACGGTAGATCGAGCCCATCGTCGAGCGGATCGTTTTCGGATTGAAGATATCCGCGGTACCGCGGCTCATGATGATGCCGGTGACTCCTGCGCCCTCTGCGGTGCGGATGATTGTTCCGACATTTCCAGGGTCCTGCAGATCCTCAAGTACCATCAGAAGCGGTGTCTTTCCGTTTTCCAGCACCTCCTCTTCGGTGTAATGCGGCATGCGGATCACACTTAAAACACCCTGCGGCGTCTTCGTGTCGCACATGGACTGGAACACGCGGTCGTCCACTACTTCGTATTCTGTCCCGTCGGACGGCATTTCATGCGTCTTGCTGCCGCTCTCAGACACATATACTTTTTTCAGCCATTCCCGCGGCGCTTCCTGAAACATTTTCCAGCCCTCTGCCACGAAAACATCCTGCTCCCGGCGTTCTTTTGCTTTTTTATTCAGCGCAATAATATTTTTTACCTGTGCATTGCTGCTGCTTGTAATCATGAATGGTTCCCTCATTTCCTGTTTTTCATCAATTTGGCAAGTTCCTTATTTTCACCAACCAGAATCAGCACTTCCTCCGCACGGAGCAGTGTTTTCGGGTTGACTGCGACGCGGATATCCTCCCCGTCTTTAACGGCAATAACGTTGATGCCATATTTTTTCCGCAAATCCAGCTCCTCCAGATTGTGGCTTGTCCACGCCTCCGGTACAGGAAGCTCTACCATAGAAAAGGAATCCGACAGCATAAAGAAGTCCTGAAAGCCGCCGGAAATCAGATTTTTTCCAAGGCGGATACCTGTCTCACTCTCTGCCATTACGACGCGGTCTGCGCCGACTTTTTTTAAGATGCTAGCGTGCATCTGGCTCATGCCCTTTGCGATGACGAACGGCACACCCGCCTCTTTCGCCTGCAGTGTGGCAAGAATACTCGCTTCCATATTTTCGGCAATACCGACGATCACCACATCCATATTGCTGATACCAAGTGATGCAAAAACACGGCTGTCGGTGATGTCTGCGCGCGCTGCATACGTGACGAGATCGGCGATCTCCTGTACCAGCTCCGGGTCTTTATCGACCGCGAGCACTTCTTTTCCTGCCTGTGCCAGCGTTGTTGCCACGGCAAAGCCGAATTTTCCAAGTCCGATGACTGCGTATTGTTTACTCATGTTTTTTCTCCTCTTTTATCCAATCAGCACCCGCTGTTCCGGGCGCTGGATATCCACATCTTTTCTTCCGCTTCTCCGCCGCAGTGCAATGGCCAGCGTAACCGGTCCAAGACGTCCCATGAACATGACCAGAATTACGATGATTTTTCCCGCCGCCGGAAGGGTCGGCGTAAGCGACCGCGTCAGTCCCACGGTTGCCACAGCGGAAACGATCTCATACAGGCAGTCCAGCAGAGGACTTCCGGTGACAGAGATCAGAAGCACCGTCGCGGTGAATGCCATCGTCAGTGCGAAGAAGAAAATAACGATCGCGGTGCGGATATTTTCTTCCATGACCTTCCGTCCCCAGACCACGGTGTCGGAATCGCCGCGGATGTAGGATGCGACGACCACGAGCAGAATCGCAACAGTCGTCGTCTTGACACCGCCCGCCGTTCCCATCGGAGAGCCGCCGATGAACATAAGGATCATGCTCACCATCGCGGAACCGTCCGAGAAGTTTGCCTGCGGGATCGTCTCAAAGCCGGCTGTTCGCGTCGTCACGGACTGGAAGAAGGCCGCCATAACCTTCTGCGCCGGTTTTAAGCTGCCAAGCGAGGATGCGTGGTTCCAGTCCAGCGCGAGGATCAGAAGCGCCCCGCCGAACAGAAGAATGACGGTTGTCGTCAGAACCAGTTTGGTGTGGAGCGTGAAGCCGCGCACGAAGTTTTTCCGGGTCCGTTTTCCTTTTACAAGATCCTGCACGCGCTCCAGCACTTCCCACCAGACCGGAAAGCCAAGGCCGCTTAAGAGAATCAGGCCCATCGTCGTAAAGTTGATGAGAGGGTTCGTCACAAACGGGGCGAACGAGGATTCCCCGACGAGGTCAATTCCGGCGTTGCAGAAGGCGGATACGGAGTGGAACAGGCTGTAGCCGATTCCCTTCCAGAAACCGTATTCCGGCACAAACCAGAAGCTGTAGAAAAAGGCTCCCGCCAGCTCCACCGCCGCCGTGCCGATCAGCAGCTTCCGCACAATACCGACGCTGCCCTTTAAAACCGGCAGATTGTAAGTGTCCTGGATCAGTTTGCGGCTCTGCAGACTGATTTTCCGGCGCAGGATCAGAAACACCATCGTCAGGCACGCCATGATGCCAAGACCTCCGAACTGAATCAACCCGAGGATCACAATTTTTCCAAAGGTACTCCATGTCGTCGCCGTCGGAACGGTGACAAGGCCCGTCACGCAGACAGATGTCGTTGCGGTAAACAGAGCGTCGAGCCAGTAAACGCTTTTTCCGTCCGCTGCAGAAACCGGCAGGCACAGAAGAATCGTTCCCAGCAGGATTACCGCCGCAAATCCCAGCATCATAATCCGCTCCGCCGGGGTATGCCATTTATTTTTGCTTTCTTTTTCGGCCATTGCTCCTCCTATTCTGCCGCTTCGTTTTCTGCTTCACTGCTGTAGTAGAGCTTTCCGGTCTCACTGTCCGTCACGGTAATATCCGCAAAATATTCCCCGCAGGAACCCTCACACTGGTAATAGACGTCAAACGAAACCGTCATGTCATCTTCTCCTTCCAGGTATTCCGCGTGAACCTGATTTTTTGCGGTCCGCGTCGTTCTGCTCCACACTTCATCATCCGCAAGAAGCTCCTTTTTGATCTTCACAGGAAATTCACTGGATGCAATTTCGTGCTGATTGGACTCGTTTTTGATCCGGTAATAGAGATTCATGTACAGCCCGTCATCTTCCTCATGGAAAAACCAGCCGTAGATATCATCCTCCGCAACAATCGTCGGCTGGATCAGCTCAGCGTTTGTTTTGGTCGTGAATGCACTCATCTCATGCGTAAACTCATGCTGCATCCGGCGATGCTTCATCAGCCAGCTGCCTTCCTTCACACCGGCCGCAGCCATGGCAAGAACGACAGCGCCGATGCAAAGGCTGATGATTTTCTTTTTTGTCATTTTTACTCCCCTTTTATTTTTTTGAAACATAAAAATAAGATACTCATTGGAACATTTATGAGTATCTTATCAGTTTGCCGATATAAAGTCAACGGAGCCGGGGGAGACTTTCCGCTCCGGCGCGCCGGATCAGGACCGGATTTCATGCACTTGCAAGTACAAGCTCTCTTGTCTCCACAATCACGATCTCATCGATCGACACATGCAGCACCGCTGCCAGCACGACCAGGTTGTCGATCGCCGGCATGGCGGTGCCGTGCTGCCACTTGTAGATTGCCTGCGGGGTGGTGAAACCGAAAATTTCCTGCAAGTCGCGGACGGTAAGGCCTGCCTGCTGCCGCAGTCTTGTAATGTTTCTTCCTGTTGCTTCCATATCAATTGACGGAATTGCCATCATTTTTTTCTTCCTCCTTCTTGCGGAGGAATTTTACTGGTTTCCCCCGCCTCTATTCTGATGCTTTGAAATTGTAAACGGGGCGCAGCACCTCCACGACATCGACCGATGCACGGACTATATCGAGAATGTCATCCAGCGATTTGTACGCCATCGGCGCCTCGTCCAGGGTATGTTCGTTGACGGAAGTCGTATAGATTCCCTCCATGCTCTTCCGGTATTCCTCCAGTGCCAGGGTTTCCTTCGCTTTTTTGCGCGACATCAGCCGTCCGGCTCCGTGCGGGGCGGAATCGTTCCACTCCGGATTGCCTTTTCCGACAGCGAGAATACTGCCGTCGCGCATATTGATCGGAATCAGCACTCGTTCTCCTTTGTGCGCTGCGATTGCGCCTTTTCGGAGTATCATCTCGTTTGTGTCGATATAGTTATGAATCGTGTGGAACGCATCGGTGCCGGTAAGGCCGGTTCGTTCCAGCAGGATTTCCGCCATTTTTTCCCGGTTCCGGCGTGCAAACTGCTGGCAGATCTCCACGTCGTGCAGATAGGCTTCCAGATATTTTCCGGTCAGATAGCAGAGATCCTCCGGCATCTGCGCTTCGTCCGGTTTCCACTGCAGCTGTTTTAACGCCTCCTGGATTTCCTTTCTGCGGCCCTGCTCTTTGTAGGTGCGTATGAGCTCCTCGCGTTTTTCCAGGTACTCATCATAACCGCGGTCCAGCCGCACTGCCAGATTCTGGTAATACTCTGCCACCTGTTTTCCGAGATTCCGCGAGCCGGAATGGATGACGAGATATTTTGTGCCGTCGGCGGCTTCATCGATCTCGATAAAATGGTTGCCGCCGCCTAAGGTTCCAAGCGACCGCTCCAGGCGTTTTGTGTCTTTTAATTCCCGGCTGCAGGCAAGTGTCATCAGGTCAAAACGTTCCTGTCTCCCCTCCCAGACATTCATGCCGGACGGGATAACATGTGCCGCCTCGTCGATTTTTGCAAAATCAAGTTCGGCTCTTCCAAGATTTACGGTGTACATGCCGCACCCGATGTCCACGCCGACGACGTTCGGCACTGCCTTGTCGCGGATGGTCATCGTTGTTCCGATCGTACATCCTTTTCCCGCATGCACATCCGGCATGATGCGGATCCGCGAGCCTTCCGTCATCGGATAATCGCACATGCGTCGGATCTGCTCGATGGCTTCCTCCTCTACGACCCTGGCATAGCAGATGGCTGTATTTACTTTTCCTTTGATTTCGATCTGATCCATTCCGGGTTTCTCCCTTCTCAATTTGTTCTGATATAAAAATTAAATAGAAAAAGCCACCTATCCCATGTGTTCAACATAAGATAAGCGGCTCCTCTTCGTTCGTATCCAGTTGTCTGATGCGGTCGTCTAATTTGATCCTCCCGTATCATATTCCACAGAATCCGTTCTGTCGCTTTTCTCAATTGAACATATCAAAACAAAGCCACGCTGTTTGACGACAAACGTTGCTTCTGGGGTATGTTCTAAATTGCGGTAGCCAAAACGTATTCCTGCTGACATCTGTTTTCCCTTTCCAAAACCTTTTTAACCGGTTCTTTTTCTGCTTTTTCTTCACTGTATCACAAAATAATGATTTTGTCATTATACCAGCGGTTTAATCTTTCTCGGATTTCTCTGTATTTGCTCTGGAAACGAGGAATATCCCCGTCAATGACGAGGATATCTTCGATGCTTGTGTTTAATAATCTGCTTAAAATGAGAAAGTTGTCCAGACTTGGCAGGCACTTGCCGGAAATCCATTTATAGACCGCCTGTGGATTTTCAAAACCCATGGCATTCTGAATGTCTCTCACGGTGTATCCGCTTTCGCGAAGAAGGGATTTGATGCGGCTGCCAGTTTCTTTCTGCTGGATTGACAAATAAATTGGTTCCATCCTGCACCTCCATATGTTTAAGCCATCCCGAAACACAGTTTTATCTTATCATCCGGTACTGGAAAAATCCAGTTTTTTCTTCCTGTTTCTACACAACCCGAATGATCTGTTCATACAAAAGGATTTTCTTTTTCCGCCACGGTTTGTCATTCTACCTGTGGTTTAAAAAGTTTTACTGCTGAGTCAAGCGGATATTCGCAATCCGCTTCGCTACTTGCTCATAACCGAATAGCTGCTTTGCAGCTTATCAGAATGGTGAAATTGAAAAAGCCGTCGAGATGATGAAATCTCATCTCAACGACTCTCTTGCATATGCGTTTTCTTTTTTACCGGAAGAAGATGTCTAGAGCGTGTGGCGAACTTCCTATTTCTTTTCTTCTATCAAATGGTGATTCAGCCATTTTCCTGATTTGAACCGAATGGTAAAGAGAATGGACCGCAGGCTCCAGTCTGCCGCCATACCGATCCAGACGGCAATCGGGCCGAATCCCCATACACGGCACAAATAAATACAGAGACTCACACGGCACAGCCACATCGTGCAGCAGGATGTGATCATGGAGAATTTTACATCTCCGGCAGCCCGCATGCCGTATCCCGGGACAAACGCCATGACCCAGCAGAGCGGCTTTACAATTGTGATAAAGATCATCATCTGCATGCAGAGCTTTGCACTCTCTGCCTCCATACCGCCGATCATCGTAATCGGTTTTGTCAGCACAAATACCAGCAGACAGCTTGCAACGATAACCGCTTCTGACAGCCAGCACAGTTTTTTAATATAGTAGATTGCTTCATCCTTCCGGCCCGCGCCGAGACACTGGCCGACTACCGTCATCAGTCCGATGCCGACACCGATCGCAGCGACACCGTTCAGGTTCTCAAGGATGTTCGTCATCGCCTGCGCGGCAATGGAAACCGTGCCAAGTGTGGACACAGTGGACTGAATCGCAAGCTTTCCAAACTGGAACATACTGTTCTCGATTCCCGATGGGATACCGATGAACAGTATTTTTTTGATCAGACCAAAGTCCGGCCGAATGGAAAGATACTGCTTCACAAAAATCGGTTTGCTTTCATCCCGAAGCTTCCACAGTACGACAACCGCACAGAAAATACGCGAAATTAAAGTCGAAATCGCGGCTCCTTCGACACCCATGTGGAAGCCGAAAATAAGAATGGCATTTCCGCCGATGTTCATAAAATTGGAAATCACCGAAATCACCATCGGACTGCGGCTGTTGTTCTGCGCCCGCAGAATCGATGCGCCCGCATCGTAAAGCCCGATAAACGGGAATGACAGCAGCGTAAACAGGAAATACACCTGCGAATTTTTCATAACATCCGCTTCCACTGCCCCGAAAATCACGCGCAGCAGCGGAACACGGAAAATCAGGCAGCCCGCGGATAATGCGACGGACAGCACTGTCATAACAAAAAGCACCTGACGTGCCGAGCGGATTGCTCCATCCCGTTTTTTGCTTCCCAGATACTGCGAACAGAGAATCGCTCCTCCTGCCGCCAGCGCAGAAAGCGCCTGAATGACTAAGATATTAATGGAATCCACCAGCGAGACTGCCGAAATTGCGGCAGAACCGACATTGCTGACCATCATCGTATCGACGGTTCCCATCAGGGAAGAAAGCAATTGTTCAATGATGATCGGAATTAAAAGCTTGCGAAGATCCGTGTTACTGTATAAATGAGTTTGTTTTGTTGTAGTTTTCATTGTTTTTACTTCTGCATGACCTCATCTGCCGAATATGCTTTGCCAGCCCTGCCTTTTCCACACCTTTCTTTTTTCTCTCCATTCTATTCCATTTGACGATCCATTGCAATCATTTCGCGAATTTTGCTCTTATCTGATTATTTTTATCAAGCACAACATACTTTTCTATCTCATAATGACTTTTTCAGTCTTTCCAAATCTTCGCTGTCCGGGTGTGACAAAGCACGGTCAAAATTCTGAATCAGCAGATCAAGATTCGCCGGATGCTCCGGGTTTTCTTTCATTTTCACATACCGTTCACGCACAGACTGCGGCATCTTTCCCTGACACATATACTCCCCGATGACCGTATTGCTTGCATCGATCGACTGTTTAACTTGTCCGAGAATCTTTTCAAAATAGGCATCACTTCCGCCAAAACCAGCTGTTCCAAACAGGAAAATCTTTTTATTTTTTAATTTCGACAGCAATTCTAATGTCTTTTGGTCTGCATTCCCTTTGTCCGTCCAAAATCCGATATAGCATACGTCGGATTGCGGTACCTGCGAATCGTTTGTGCCAAAATAATCGCATTTGTCCTTTGGCAACGTTTCATAAATTGCATCAGCCAGCTTCTTTGTATTACCCGTTAAGCTGCAAAACAGGATTGAATAATGTTCTTTTCTCATAGCCCATACACCTCCAGTTCAGGCACTAATGTGGGAAATCCAATTTTCCTCAATAATACGTTTATCGCTATTTCCTGTCAATCTTCAATCAAACTGAAAGATATTAAGTCCGGTTTCTTCATCATGAACTCTGTCCACTCTTCCGTCAATTACCGTAATGACCAGTTCACAGGTTGCACTGACAATCGCTCTGTTCAGGTGTCCTCCAACCACCTCGCCGTTCTGATTTCCGGCGCTCATATGAAGATGGGCATAATATTCCCCATCCATTGTATTGATTGTACCTGTCAGTGATGTAATTTCATAATACCCCTGGAAGCTGTTTGCATCATATTTCTTCTCGTCTGTCTTATACACTCCGACTGTGAAATCGTTGATCGCTCCAAGAGCCTGGATACTGGCAAGCTCTATATTCTCCTTTATGGCAATTACCTTCAGCTGCTCCAATATTTCCTCATCTTTGTCAATCCTTGCTATTATGACATTGTCAAATTTTCTGTATTCCATTTCGTTCTCCTTTCTTTTTCCGCCCGGTCACTTTTCAGATATTTCCTGCTGCTCATCGCATGGCCGATTCTTGCTCCTGGCAATTGATACTCCCCACAGCCAACGCAGGAACATTCCTGTTTCTCCCACTCCTGCAATAACCTCAATATTTATTCAGGAAATGCTCCCTGTTCGGGTACTCCTGCCGATATGCCCGGAGGGCGGCTTCCCGGAGCAGAGTAAATTCTTTTTCCATGCGGAGCAGGTGAGGTGCCTTAAAGGCGATCATGCTGATCTGTTCGGCGATTTTTTTTGCGATTCCTTCTTCGGATAATTGTCCCATGCCGAAGACCATAGAGGTAAATCCTCTGCCCCCTCTGCTGACCTGAATAAATTTCAGGAATACATTGTACAGTTCATCCGCAAGAATCTTCTGATATCCCTCCTCTGACTGCATGGCTTCTGCCAGGCACAATGTGGAGAGAATCCGGGCTCCCATCTTTCTTCTGTCGCCTCCCAGGTCCAGAGAAGTTCCTTCCGCCAGATACTTCAGTTCCATCAGGCATTTGACAAATTCATCCTTCTGGAGCCTGCGCTGCCCGTACCGGGCCGTCCAGAGCCGGGCCCGGTATTCTTCTGCCCACGCTTCCTCCTCTCCGATATGTGCTTTTAAGATCTGCTGCCGTTTCGCCGGATCTGTCTCCTGATAAAAATCTTTGGTCCATGTATGTTCCATCTGTTTTTTCCTCATTCTTTCTGCCTGCAAACGCAGCCTTTCCGCTTACATTCCGGAATGGGAACTTACCTCTTCTGCGTTCAGGTATTCATCGATATTGCTGCTGTCTACCTTCTGATATTCCGAAAAATAGTACCGTCCTTCTTTCAGGCTTTCCTGGTCAAATTCCTCTCCCTCGAACAGCTCCACTGCCATTTTCGCCATTTCCTTTGCCTGGTCTACTCTGTCATTGAGGATGCTGCCCTGCATTTCTCCTGCCTCTACGGCTTCCAGAGCCTCTTCCAGACCATCAATTCCGAAAATCACCGGCCAGTCTTCCCGGACATAGCCTGCTTTCCGATACGCTTCCACAGCCCCCAGTGCCATCTCATCGTTGTTGGATATGACAAGCTCGATTTCTTTTCCGTACTGGCTGATCAGACGGTTCATGCGGTTCTCCGCCTGTCCCCGGTTCCAGTCCGCTAACTGATAGCTTAGCTTTTCCAGTATAACATCATTTTTCATCAGTGTCTTTACGGAATATTCCGTTCTGCTGATAGCATCCTGATGGCCTGCTTCTCCTTCCAGAAGCACATATTGGATCTTTCCGTCCTTGTTTTTATCGACTTCCGGATGGCTGTTGATGTATTCTGCGGCGATCTCGCCCTGCATGATCCCGGACTGTTCTGCATCACAGCCCACATAATACAGCTTTTCCCACTGCATCAGGTCTTCCCTTACCGGTTCCCTGTTAAAGAAGATCACAGGAATATCTTCATTCCTTGCCATTCGGATGATCCGGGACGGAGCTGTCCGGTCCACAAGATTGATACAGAGCACATCACAGCCTGCATCGATCATTTCTTCTACCTTTTCGTTCTGTTCCTGCTGATCGTCGTTTCCGCTTTTTGTCGATACGATAATCCTTCGTTCTTTGTTTTCCATGGCTTTCAGCTGCGCCTTCAGTTCATCCGTCAGTCCATTGATAAAAGGATCATCCTGCGTGTAGGTTATCACTCCGACCCGCAGGGTTTTCTCTGTCTGGTCCGACTTGCCGGAACACCCCGACAGCACAAGCACCGCACTCCCTATCGTGGCAGATAATGATACTGCCACCCTTCTTTTCTTTTTATTCATAGGAATATAAAAACCTTTCTAAATCTTCGTTCATAGAGAAATTTTCCTTGCCAAGTACCTGATATTCGGTTATATATCCTTGCATTTTATAAGACCTGTGCTCGATCCTTTTGGTTATTTCTTCCACACTTTTATAGCCGATTTCATATCCGTCCGGCACAGCCAGCCCCTGAATGTTTCCGTTATCCAGAAGTGCAATCGTCTTCAGACTGTAACCCACGCCATAGAGCTCTGCGCCCTCGTATGTTCCATTTTCTGCCTGTTCTCCAAATTCTTCCAGGATTCCTGCATCCAGGATGACAAGAGCATCCACTTTTGTTTCCTTCTTCATCCGCTCCACAATGTCCTGTTCTTTTCTCCGGTAAATACACCAGCTGATCTTGCTTTCGCTGCCTTCCAGCGCCTCGTTCAGTCCACCAATCTCCGCCTGTACAGCCTCGGACATTTTCCAGTCGGCAATAATTCCGATCTTCTGCTTTTTTGTTCTCAGCTGTTCTCCCAGCCACCTGCCGATCTCCCGGTAATCCGGCTGGATCGTGGGACTGGCAGTTTCCCCTTCTTTTACCGCCAGACCATCTGCAATCAGCAGATACGGTTTCTTTCCACACTCTTTTTTCAGCATATTTTCCGTCTCATGACCGGGTGCCGGATATATGATAAAGCCATCAATATCGTTGTCCTTCTGTTCCCTGATAAATTCTCTTTCCGCCTCCGGCCCGTCGATCTCTTCCGTGTTACAGATAATCATATGGACGTGGTTCTCTGCCGCAGCCTGCTTCATTCCCTTGATCAGGGCATCCCAGCGTTTGTCACCGGACTCCGGAAGAATCACGGCAATCCGGGGCTCTGCTACATTCTGATCGAAAATTTTCCATACAAAGAATACTGCCAGCAACAGCAAAAGAAACTCAATTATAAGAAATTTCATTCTGTTCTTTTTCATCCGCCCGGTCTCCTCTGTACGTATTTTTGTAATTCCAATGCTTCTGCGTTTTCCGGTGTATATGGGATTGCCGGAATACGGATCGTAACCCTTGTTCCTTCGTCCGGTTCGCTTTCTATGGAAAGTCCGTATTCTTCTCCAAACATCAGCCGGATTCTGGAATGCACATTGATCACGCCCACGCCGGAGCCATGCTTCGGAACCTTGCTGTTATCCGTCAGAATATTTTCCAGAACCTCTTCCCGCATACCCATCCCATTATCTTCAATCGTAATCAGGATGTCATCGTCTTTCTTTTTTCCACTGACGATGATCATACCATCATCATCCTCATCCATATTGCCGACACCATAATAGATGGCATTTTCCAGAATAGGCTGGATCACCAGCTTTACGATGCAGTAGTTTTCAATCTCTTCCTCAATCCGGAATTCTGTTTTAAACCGCTCTTTGTACCGGGCCAGCTGGATATTCATATAGCTTCTGCTGTGCTGCAGCTCATCCTGAATGGGAATGATGGTCTTACCGCGGGACAGGCTGACACGAAGTAATTTTGCCAGTTCGGAAATCATACGAACCGCTGCTTCATTTTCCTGGGCTTCCACCATCCATGTGATGGACTCCAGCGTATTATACAGAAAATGGGGGTTGATCTGGCTTTGCAGGGCATCCAGTTCACTTTTTCTTCGTTCATTTTGCTGCCGGATGATCTCGTCCATCAGTTTTTCGATCTGTTCATAGGACTTCTGCACAGAATGTCCCAGATGGCGGATCTCCGAGGAGCCGCCGATATAGATATCCGGTTTTCCTCCTGCCTCGTGGGCCTTGACGGAAGCGTCCAGTTCCCGGATCGGCTTGGATATCTTCCGGGATACCAGCTGGTTTCCCTCCAAAAGCATAACCAGAAGGACCAGAATGGTAGCAAATACATAGTAACGGAAGTTTTTATAGTTTGCCGCCTGCACGCTCTCCGGCACAACACCGATCATCTTCCAGCCTGTGTAGGCCACGCTGCCGACGATCACGGTCTCGTTCTGACCGTTAGAACGGATCTCGTAGGTTCCGTCCTCGTATTTTGCCGCTTCCAGACTGTTTTCTTCAAATAACCCGCGATTTAATTCCGTTCCACGGGGATGATAGATCATCTCTCCGTCCTGACTGGTCAGATAATAGTAGATTCCGCCGGAACAGTCATTGATCTGCTTCATCACGTCCCTGATCACAGAATATTTCATATCCAGCAAAAGAATACCTGTTTCCGGTGTCTCTCCCTTGTTGACATCTACATACCTGCTCAGGGAAACGACCCATTGGTACCGATAGGATCCATCCTCAAACAGCTCCTGGATATGCGGTGTGGAAAAATGTATATTTTCAATGGCATCTTCCGCATTTTTGTACCATTCCTGCGTCGGCACCTTTACGTTTTTCTTTTCTGCCGCCACCGGCTCCGATGCGATCAGATTTCCTTTGGGGTCATACAAAGCCAGACTCTGAATCTTATCGGAATTGGTCTCATAGAGCAGACTGAACTGCTCCGAGAATTCCCGGCTGGATATATCAAACTGCTGGACTACGTTGTAGTTTGCCCCGTTCAGGATCTGACGGATATCCAGCAGATCTGCATTTAACCGGTCTACGGTAGCCTCCACGGTAGCTTCCGTGTTGTCTACCGCTGTTTTTTCCAGAGCCAGCTTGAATCGATGGTAAAGCAGCAATCCCATTACAATGATCGTAACCAGTGAAATCGCCATAAGGACAGACAGGATGATCGACTGTATGTTAAATACGATATTCTTCCGGGAATCCGGCTTTCTTTTTCTGTCTTTCATGTATCTTCCCTTTCACCTGTTCCCTCTTTCCCGGAAGCTCTGTATTTGGAAGGGGACACACCGAATTTCTTTTTGAATACATAGCTGAAGTAGTTCGCATCCTGATATCCTACTTTTTCTGCGATCTTGTAGCTCTTTTCATCGGTGTTCAGCACCATTTCTTCTGCCCTGTCCATTCGGTAATCGGTAAGATAGGAGACAAAGGACTGACCGGTCTCCTTTTTAAAAATGGACGAAAAGTAAGAATTGGACACCCCAAGATCTGCGCACACGTCATCCAGGGAGAGCGCCGGTTCCATATATCTGTCTTTTACGATATTCTGTGCATCGGTAATCATCCGTCTGGAGGTACTGTTTCTGGTACTTCTCAGTTTTTCACTGATGGCCATAGACATATTGATGATCCAGTTTGTCATAGAGTTTTCATCTAACTGAGTCACTCTTTCGTAAAGATTCTGTACATTTCCGGAAATTTCGTTGAAATCCATGGAATTATTGGTACAGAATTTGAAAAATCCACTGACGATCTCCATGGTAGCCAGATTGTACTGGCTGATGGTGGCTGCATTCTTATGGAGCTTTTCGGTCTCTTTGATGGCTTCTTTCCGGATTTTCTCCTGATCCCCTACATGAATGGCACGAAACAGCTCCTGCATCCTTGTTTCTTCTAAGGGAACCGCCTTTTTTGACTCTTTGGGAACGATCTCTGCGATATTGATGGCCCGTTTCGTTCCGTACAGGACACGGTAGGACACTGCCTCTCTGGCTCCCTCGTAGGAAATACTGATATCGTACAGATTGTTGCAGACGGTTCCGATCCCTGCGGTAACCGCCGCTCCCATAATTCTCCATGCCCAGCGGCAGAACCGGTCACACTTGTCCGTCAATTGAGCTATTTCATCTTCCGAGTGGAGTTCCATGATCAGAATCGTATTACCCATATAGATGAATTCCTGGCAATTACAATTCTCCATCAGCCGCTGTTTGATCTCACGTTCCACGGACATGGATAACAATAAGGGATTCATGCCCTCCGGCACATCATTTTCCGAGGTGTGAAAAATCAGGCAGCAAAACAAAGGCCCCTTCATATCCACCCGATAGTCCAAAAGGAACCGTTCATAGTCCTCTTCCCTGACTCTTCCCTCAATCAGGGAAATAAAAAAATTGGACTGCAGCTTCGGTAATACCTCCTGGAAATAGTCTTCCAGTTTTTTTACATTTAACTTTTCTTCCCGTTCCCTGTCCAGTGTGGCTTTCAGCTTCATCAGGCTTTCTGACAGCTCGGTGGCGCTGATGGGTTTCAGCATATATTCCTTAATTTCCAGATGGACAGCCTCTTTTGCATATTCAAATTCGTCAAAACCGGTGCAAAGCATAATGTAAATATTGGGATAGTCCTGATTCAGTTTTCTTGCCAGTTCCAGTCCATCCATATAAGGCATTTTAATGTCCGTCAGTACCACATCCGGCTGAAGTTTTTCCACCAGCTCCAGAGCCTTCACACCGTTGGTGGCGCTTCCCACTACGTCAAATCCCAGATCATTCCAACGGATCTTTTTTTTCATAACGTCGATGACCTCTACTTCATCATCGACAAGAATCACTTTATATTGTTCCATCCTTATCCTCCTGTTTTGCGGAGCATATTATTATTCCTTTATTATAACAGAAGATTGCTCTCTGCTGAATGAATAGTTATAAAAATTTTATGCCAAAACAGAATAAAAGACCGCCCTGGTCATCCATCGGACGACCGGGCTGTCTTATATTCTATCTGTTTATGAGTATTTAATTATTTTTTCTGTACATATTTCAGACAGTCAAGTGTTACAGCTGCCAGAATAATGATACCTTCGAAGATGAACTGAAGGTTGGTATCAATACCCAGAATCGTCAGGGCATATGTCAGGGAGGTAAAGATCAGTACACCGGTTACAACTCCGGAGATCTTACCGATACCACCGGTAAAGGATACACCACCAACTACGCAGGCTGCGATGGCATCCATATCCCATCCCTGTCCGTAAGCTGCACTACCGGAACCAACCATACGGTTGCATTCCAGCCAGGAACCGAAGCCATACAGGATACCTGCCAGCATAAATGCTCCCATCGTTACTTTGAATACAGAGATACCGGATACTGCTGCCGCTTCCGGATTTCCACCTACCGCATACAGGTTTTTACCAAATGTTGTTTTGTTCCAGATAAACCATACAATGGCAACTGCTGCAACAGCCCACAGAATGATGGTCGGGAATTTTCCGATCTGCGGAATGAATGTACTCGGGATGGCAGAATCAATCGCACCGAAGGATACACCCTTGGTCGCATAGGTAACCAGACCGAAGATGATCAGCATGTTCGCCATGGTAGAGATAAACGGATGCATTTTGAATCTTGCCATGAAAAATCCGGCAATCATGGCAAATACTGTTGTAAAGATCACACACATTAACAGTGCAAACAGTGCTTTCGCTGTAGCAGGCATAGCGGAGAAGTCAAATACATGTCCGAATACGGCACCTGTATTGATTCCGTTATGCATGATGATGGTTGCTGTAACCATACCCATACCAACCATACGTCCTACAGAAAGGTCGGTACCTGTTAACAGGATCAGGCCGGCAACACCAAGTGCAAGGAACATACGCGGAGATGCCTGCTGTAAAATATTCAGGATGTTGGTAACTGTCAGCAGCTGTGTATTTTTGACGATTGGTGTGATGATACACAGTGCGATGAAAATCAGAATAATTACGATATACAGACCGTTTTTGTACAGGAACTGAGATAAATCAAAGGTATATCTGTAATTCTCCAGTTTCTGTATTCTCTGCTGCGGGAATGTGAATTTGGATGCTCTCAGCAGGTCGATCAGATGATATTTATGCATGAATGCTTCATGTCTTCTGTCCTTGATCTCCTGGAGCTTCGATTCGTGAGCCATCTGCGCGTCAAACAATTTATTTTTGAGCACATATTTCTCAGCCTTGATCTCTTCTGCATCCTTCAGAGAAGCAACCTTTTTCTGATGCTCGCTCTTCAGATCTGCTTTAACCTTCTCGTATCTGCTGTTTTCTTCTGCTTTTGCAGCTTTGCAGCTTTTGTTTACTACATCGTAATAATCCTTTTTGTAATGCGCAGCCAGATAGCCTTCTGCGTCTGCGATCAGCTTTTTGATTTCTTCTTTGTTGTCTGCTTCTACTTTTTTTGCATTTTCCAGCTCTTTTTTGCTGTTTTCAATGATCTTATCTCTCTGTGCTGCAGATAAGTTCTTGTTTTCTTTTGCGATCACGATCTGTTTTTTCAGATCGCTCACTTTATCAAAGCCGTCTACGCGTAATGCATCGATTTTTTTCTGGATTTCTTCCACATATTCATCAATCGGCTTCAAAAGCTTTGCTTCTTCTTCCGATGAAATAATAACGCTGTTTTCTGCCATTTCCAATTTTCCTCCTGTTACAGGTATTTAGCACTGAGTCTCAATAATTCTTCCTGGTTTGTTTCTTTGGTATTTACAATTCCGGCCAGGCGTCCGTTAGACATAACACCGATTCGGTTGGTAATACCAAGAATCTCCGGCATCTCGGAAGAAACAACGATAATTGTTTTTCCCTGTTTCGCCATATTGATGATCAGTTCATAGATTTCATATTTTGCTCCAACATCAATTCCTCGTGTCGGGTCATCCATCATGAATACGCTCGGTGAACGTTCCAGCCATTTACCAAAGATGACCTTCTGCTGATTACCACCGGAAAGGTTGGCGATCATATCATCCGGTCCCATACATTTTGTATGCATGATCTTGATTTCTTCCGCTGTTGCACGCACCATCTTGTCATGCGACAATGCGATTCCGCTCTTATAATGCTTCATATTCGCAATGGTAGTATTGAATGTAATATCGCCCTTCAGGAACAGACCATTGGCTTTTCTTTCCTCTGTAATCAGAGCAAATCCGTGATCCATGGCATCCTTCGGGGAGGAGAAGTTCAGTACTTTTCCGTCATATACAATATTTCCTTCTGCTTTTGTACGAATTCCGAAGATGGTCTCCAGAAGTTCGGTACGACCGGCACCGACCAGACCATAGAATCCGAAGATTTCTCCTTTTTTGATATCAAAAGAGATGTTCTGCAGTTTCGGTGCATATTTTGTTGATATATTCTGTACGGAGAGAATGGTTTCTCCCGGTGTGTTGTCTACAGGCGGAAATCTGTTGTCCAGAGAACGTCCAACCATGGCGGCGATCAGTTCGTTCATATCCGTTTCTTTACTTGGCTTGGTCATGACCAGGCTTCCGTCTCGCAGTACGGATATTTCATCACAGATTTCAAATATTTCATCCATTTTATGTGAAATGTAAATCAGAGCAATTCCCTGAGCCTTCAGCTGACGCATCATCTTAAAGAGTTTTTCAACCTCCGGTGCAGTCAGGGATGAGGTAGGTTCATCCAGTACAATGACTTTGGAATGATAGGAAATCGCTTTTGCGATCTCACACATCTGCCTCTGAGATACAGACATTTTCTTCATTGGCTGCGTCAGATCAACTGTAATTCCCAGTTTTCTGAACAGGTCTGATGTTTCTTTTTTCATTCTTCCTTCGTCGATCACCCCAACGGAATTCTTTGGGTATCTTCCAAGGAACATGTTATCTACAACACTTCTTTCAAGACACTGGTTCAACTCCTGGTGTACCATTGCCACTCCGTTTTCCAGTGCATCCTTCGGACCGGAGAAATTCACTTCTTTTCCGTCCAGTACGATGGTTCCTTCATCTTTCTGATAGGTTCCAAAGAGGCATTTCATCATTGTCGATTTTCCGGCACCGTTTTCACCCATCAGTCCCATAATGGTTCCAGGTTTGACATTCATGCTGATATGTTTCAGAACCTTATTTCTACCGAATGATTTGCTCATGCCGTTAATCGATAAGATATATTTATTCTTATCATCTGTCATAGCTGCGCTTCCTTTTCTTAGTAAAGAAGGGTATCATTGCTGACACCCCTCTATAATTTCATTCATTTACGGTAACGATTCAGAGACCTCGTCTCGATTTCGCATGGCTCCGAACCGTTACCATTTACACTTTTATTCTGTCTCTAAATTATTTGGAGAGAAGTGAGGTATATGCTGCTGCATTATCGGTCTTAACCATGTTAATTGCAAAAGCATCATACTCGCTCGGGTTTCCAAGACGGTTTGTGATATTGGACTCTGTCTGTCCGTCTCCACCGATGTAATCTACCTTCAGGTTCAGCAGATCATCATATTTCTCCAGCAGTGGCTGATAGGTAGAGCTCAGGAAGTTATCCGATGCGTTGTAGATATTCAGCCATACTTTTTTGGATGGGCTCTTGCTTTCATCCAGCTGTTTTGCAACTTTATCGTAAACTTTTGTGGAATCTGTGAAATCGTTGTAGTTATCGGCTGTTACAGCAATATTTAATGCGTAGTAAGATCTCTCTTCTTCGCTGTATCTGTAATCTTCACCCTCTGTCAGGCAGTTGCCGGCTTCATCTGCTGTACCGATACCGGTATTGATATCTACACCGTCCAGTGCGTTACGCAGAACTCTCAGTGTCAGGTAAGCCTGAACGTCTGCATGCTGAGAAATTGTTCCGCCGTATCCTTCAGCGATTGCTGCTACAGCATCGCTGTTTGCATCGTATCCGAAGGTAGGAACCTTGTTGTCTTTTGCCCATGCGTTGAACATTGACATTCCCATACCATCGTTATTGGAAACTACAACATCGATCTGATCACCGAAGGAAGCTGTCCATGTTCCGATCGCATTACCAGCTGTTGCAGCATCCCATGTTGCACCTGCTGAGTTTTTCATTTCCTGAGAAGCCAGCTCACGGATGGTATATGTTTTTCCGTCTACATCCAGAGTTGCATCCTGCACAACCTTTGCTTTTCCGTCTACGTTTGTTCCTGCCGGTGTAGAATCTACTCCGCCGTCTGCATCTACACCTGTTCCAAGTGCGGAACGAACACCACGTGTACGAGCGATAGAATCGTTATGTCCGATATCACCGATTGCCAGAACATATCCGATTACGCCGTCACCATTTCTGTCGATCGTGTCTGCGTTTTTCTTGATGTAATCCAGAACCATCTGTCCCTGCAGTTCAGCACCCTGGTTTGCATCGAAACCTACATAATAAGTATTTCCGTTGAAGTTCAGAGCATCTTTGTCCAGTTCGCCGGTAGCACTGCTGGATGGCTGACGGTTGAACCAGCACAGAGGTTTGTCTTTGTTTTCTACGCTTCCGCCCGTTGATGCCGTAGAATCTGCTGTTTCTGTTTTCTGGGTAGAATCTTTAGACTCTGATGGGGATCCTCCACAACCAGCCATGGATACTGCCATAGCTACTGCCATAATTGCTGCTAATGCTTTTCTTTTCATTTTTATTCCTCCCGTTTGGTGATTTTGCTAGATTCGCTTCGTTCCTAGCTGATGAATTCATTATAATCACAAGCGGTCTGAAAAAAAATAGAATATTTTTGGATTAGTTATTGAAATTTTTGGTTATTTCTTGTCGTAATTCTCCAAAATCCCAGGAAACATGCAAAAAAGCAGTCCCACAGAGCGCAAATTACTGCATCAGCTTTCTGACGTTTTAGCATCTTTATATTTCCGTATCAGAATCATATAGCTTATGATCAGTAAAACAGCCGCACTGCTCCATGCACAGATCTCGGCATAGTATATTCCCTCTTCGCCGATCCATTTCGGCAGCAGCAGCGCAACGCTGACACGCATCACAAATTCCGCAATGCCGCTGGCAAGCGGAATCAACGTATTGCCCAGCCCCTGGATCGCGGAACGATACACATGCAGCAAATACAGGATCCACAAAAAGACAGCCATGATAAACAAATACTTATATGCGATATCTAATACCTGTCGGATCTGCTCCGGTTCACCGGATACAAACAGAGACAATATATTACGCCCAATCAGCACCATCATCCCGGAAATGAAAACAGAAGTGAGCACTGCCATATACGTACCGCTGCGCACACCTTTTCGGATTCTCTGATATTTCTTTGCGCCAAGATTCTGCCCTACATAAGTGGTAATCGCATATCCATAAGAAACCGCAGCCATCTCCAAAATTCCATACAGCTTATTCGTTGCCGTAAATCCGGCTACAAACAGAAAACCAAAGCCATTGATCACATACTGAACCGTAAGTCCTCCCACAGAAATGATCACGTTCTGTATGGCAAGAGGAGCCCCCAGCTTCAAAAGCCGCAGACTCATAGACGGCTGCCTGTAAAAGTCCTCCTTTTTCAGGCGGATATCCCGGATTTTCCGCAGTACAAACAAGCAGTACAAGGCCGAAAATCCCTGCGCAATAACAGTCGCCACTGCTGCTCCGGCTACGCCCCAGCCAAAAACTGCCACAAACAACAGATCCAGTCCTACATTGATCACTGCTGCCACGGTCATTGCAATCAGCGGAGATCTGCTGTTTCCAAGTGCCCTTAAGATCGCCGCAAAGATATTATAGGCAGCTATAACCGGGACTCCCGCAAAAATCAGCCGCAAATATAGCATCGTCAGATCAATGACATTATCCGGTGTCTGCAAAAATAAAAGAACGTGATAAACTGCGCCTTCACTTACTGCAAGTACAATCACAGACAGTAAGGCGGTCATAATATAGCTTTTTGCCACCGCACATTTCAGATTTTCCTTTTCCCCTGCTCCATAATACTGCGATACAAGAATCGAAAAGCCCTGTGTGATACCGGTCATAATCCCCAACACCAGCCAGACCAGCCAGTCTCCGGCGCCTACTGCCGCCAACGCTTCCACGCCTACCACCTGGCCGACAATCATGGTGTCTGCCATCGTATAAAACTGCTGGAAAATATTTCCGAGCATCAGTGGTATGGCAAACGTTATGATCAGTTTTCCCGGGGATCCCACTGTCATATTCTTTTCATTTGTTCCCATAAGATAAGAATCTCCCTTCCTCTCTTTTCCCTCTTGTCCGCTATTTTACAGGGGACTCTTGCAAAACACAATTCTATTTTTTCACAAAGTTTTCCCGATATTTTTGGTGGCTATGACATCCGCTCCGGTGCCTGCTGCATTTTCAGAATTGCCTTAACCTCAGGGCATTTGTCAAGCGGATATTTGCAATCCTCTTCGCTGCTTGACAAATATATCGTGATGCGATATATCCAATATATCGAAGTACGATATATCAAGCAGCGAGGTAACTATTTATGGATGCACATATTAAAAAAGTATATGTTCCGATGACCGAGACAGGATTTTATATTTTATTATGCCTTCAAACACCGAACCATGGATATGGAATCGTACAAAAAGTAAAAGAATTGACCGATAATGAGGTGGTTCTTGGCCCGGGAACCATGTATGGAAGTCTTGCAAAAATGGAAAAAGACGGTCTGATCGAATTTGTGTTGGAAGAAGAAAAAAGAAAAATATATCAGATCACAGAGCTCGGAAAAGAAGTACTGGAACAGGAACTAAGAAGAATCAACCGATTGTACCGTAATGCACAGGAGGCAGCGCTATGAGAGAGGTAAAAAGAGAGTTTCGTTGGTTTTCCATTACAGAGTATGAAAAAGAAGCAGAATATTTGAGACGCAGGCATAAGGAAGGATGGAAATTTAAAAAGGTGACCTTCCCCGGTATTTATACCTTTGAAAGATGCACTCCGCAGGATGTCGTCTATCAGCTGGATTACAATCCGGACGGGGTAAAGGAGCAAGAGGAATATATTCAGATGTTTGAAGATTGCGGCTGGGAATATCTGATGAATTTTGCAGGATATACCTATTTTCGCAAGCCCGCTGCATCGATGGAAAAAGAAGAAAATATCTTTTGCGATGATCAGTCCAGACTGGAACTGTTGAACAGGATTTTTCGAGGAAGAATCATACCTCTGATGCTGATCTTCGTGACGATGCTTTTAAATGGATTTTTGAATATGGACAATACGGCTATGACCATCTACTGTTTTCAGCCTGCCAGCGGATATTGTGCATGTGTATTGATTCCGTCTTAGTGTTCTGCTATTTGGCGTATGCGATTATAAAATTATTTTTCTGTAAACAAAAAACCACATTGGGGGCTGACCCCAATGTGGCAGTTCTCGTCTTACTTTGCGCTGTCTGCATCCAACACAGACTGGATCTGTTTCATCAGCGTATCATAATTCTCCTGGTTGTCGATTCCGCCAAGCATCGGTTCTCCCACAATATTTCCATTTCGATCGACTAAGATTGTGGTCGGAAATGCCATAATATCGGAAGCATACTTTCCTGCCGCGGAAGCAGAGTCAATGGAAAGATTGCGGTATTTCGCACCCTGGCTTTCGAGAACCGCTGCTGCTTCCTTGATCGCATCCTGATTTCCGTCGAAGGTTTCTGTGTTGATGCCTACAACCTCGCCTCCCATGGATTTGATCGCATCGTTTAATTCGTTCAGCTTCGATAACTCAGCAACACAAGGCTTGCAGCCGGTAAACCAGAAATTCACGACCGTTACCGCATTTTTGGAAAACAGACTTTCGTCAACGGTATTGCCATCATAATCCTGGCCTGAGAAATCCCGGAACGGAGATGCCTCTTCGGAATCGTTTTTCGCATCGCTATCTTCCGATGCTGTATTGCCGTTTTCCAATTCCGCTATCTGTTCCTCGATTTTTCGTATCGTTTCAATATCATCCGTCAGTGTTTTCAGCTCGTCCTCAGAAAAAGAGTCCTTGTTGGCTTCAACCGTGTCTGCCAACAAATCCGCATAATTTCCGCTCGGATCAGCCGTGCTTTTATTCATCATGCCAAACACCTTGTTCCATACGTCCGCATGATCTGCAAAAATCTGATTCTCCTGCTGATATAAATCATCCAGCTTCGTGCCGGAAGCCCCTGCCGTTTCTGTGCCGGATTCCGCAACAGATCCTGTGATAGCTTCTGTGCCGGATTCCGTCTGGGTCGTCTGCGTTTTCTTTGTGTCTGCAGCCTCTTTTCCGTTGCATGCGGTAAGTAATAATGCTACGCTGAGTGTAAAAACAGGAAGAAAAGTTTTTTTAGTTTTCATAAGTTATGGCTCCTTTTAAAAATAGTATTGTTTCAACTCACAGTCGGTATTTTCACGGAGTCTGACATGTCGAAAATAGTTCGACTGTGACTCACCTCATGTCAGTGGAGGATACCGATTTCTCTCCGCCCGCCACTGCCGTTATGTTTCTTTTAACAATTCATCCCACCGCTTTAGAAGCGGGGGACTTCTTGTCTACTGATGTTAAAATTTCTGATCTCCGGTGTCCTTTTCCTGACACATTTTTCCCATAAACTGGTAGTGGATCGCATCCTTCGGGCAGGCCTTGATGCAGGCCCCGCACCGGATGCATTCCGGATGATTTGGCGTCCGGCACACGTCGATATCCATTTTACATGCCCTGGAACACTGGTTGCATCCGACACATTTGCTGTTTTCAATCGTGATATGTAAAAAACTTACCTTATTAAACAAGGAATAGATTGCCCCAAGAGGACAGATCCATTTGCAGAACGGTCTGTAAAACAAGATGCTGAGCACGACAACCGTAATCAGAATACCGAATTTAAATGAAAACAGCTTGCCCAGTGCAGACCGGATTGCGGCATTTCCGATGGAAAGCGGGATCGCCCCCTCCAGAACGCCCTGCGGACAAATATATTTGCAGAAGAACGGGTCGCCCATCCCGATCGAATTCGTTGCAAACATCGGCAGAAGAATCACGAAGACAACAAGGATGATATATTTCAGATACCGCAGCGGCTTCAGTCTGGCCGTGGAGAATTTCTTTCCGGGGATTTTATGAAGCAAATCCTGAAACCATCCAAACGGACACAAAAAGCCACAGATGAATCTTCCCAGTGTCACGCCGAGTAAAATCAGGAACCCGGTTATGTAGTAGGAAAACTTAAATTTGGATGATCCGACAACCGCCTGAAAGGCTCCGATGGGGCACGCTCCCGTCGCGGCAGGACAGGAATAACAGTTTAGTCCCGGTACACATACCGTTTTCGCTTTGCCCTGATATATTTTTCCCTGAAAAAAATTGGGAATATGAAGATTGGTAAGCAGTGTGGCCGCTGCCTGGATCCACCCGCGTATTCCGGCTATTTTCTTTGATCGTAACTTCTTTTTCTTATCCAATTCCGACACACTCCAGACATAATTTAATTGCTTTCCCAAGCACAGCAGCCGCTTCCCCTCTGACGGCGCCATAGCCCATCATCGCTATGCCTGTGATAACTAAAACAATTTGAGATATTTTTCTGCACTTCAAAATATGATTGCTCCTTTGATTCTATTGATTGACCAGCTGACTCTGATATTATACAATAGCAGTTGTAAAATCATTGTTAAGAAACGGGCGGGTGAAAAAAATTTTGAGATTATTAATCGTGGAAGATGAGAAACAAATGTGTGACACAGTTGCCAGAAGTCTGTACGCTGCCGGGTACGAGGTGGATACCTGTTACGATGGTGCGGAGGCTCTGGAATGCATCCTGGCAGAAAATTATGATCTGATTGTCCTGGATCTCAATCTGCCCGGCATGGACGGAATGGATCTTCTAAAAGAGCTCCGGAAGGAAAACGAAGAGACGAAGGTGCTGATCTTATCTGCAAGAGGACAGATTGCAGACAAAGTAGAAGGACTCGATGCCGGGGCAAATGACTATATGGAAAAGCCGTTCCATCTGCAGGAGCTGGAAGCGCGGATCCGCAGTCTGACAAGAAGAAAATTCGTGCAGAAAGATGTCTGTCTGGAAAGCGGCGGGATCAAATTCGATACCATCAAACGGGAGGCCTATGCCAACGGAACCCTGGTTTCCTTGACAAGAAAAGAAAACGGAATTTTGGAATATCTGCTTCTTCACCTTGGCAGACCGGTAAGTCAGGAAGAATTGATCGAGCATGTCTGGGATGCCTCCGTGGACAGCTTCAGCGGATCCATCCGCGTCCATATGTCTTCGCTTCGACGAAAGCTCAGGGCAGTACTTGGATACGATCCGATTTTGAATAAAGTAGGCGAAGGATATCAAATACGAGAGGAGTCCGACCGATGAAAAAAATATCACTGCAGTGGAGACTTACCTGTATCATTACCCTGTATATTGCGGTCATCTGTGGATGTCTGACTCTGCTTGTCTATAAAAACGGGATTTATTATATCGATTCCCTGCAGGAGACCGTAGATTCCCGGGGCGATGATGGCGGAGATCAGGACGGAGACGGTGCCACAGACGGTTCCGATCAAATCTATATCAGCATTCCGGAGGACAAGTGGGATGAATTTGCCAGAGATTTCTCTGTTCAGGTATACAACAATAAAGCAGACTACAAAAGAAACAGTCTGATCCTTTCCGCCTTATTGGCCCTTCTTGGCGGCGTAGCTACCTATTTTATCAGTGGCCATGCACTTCGGCCCATTCGTGAGTTCTCTGAAAAAATTGAAGAAGTGCAGGCACAGAACCTGGCCGATTCGCGAATTGAAGAAAACAAAGTAAAAGAACTGGACCAGCTTCGCATTTCCTATAACAAGATGCTGGAACGCCTCGCAGATGCTTTTGAAATCCAGAGACAGTTTACGGCAAATGCAGCACACGAGCTTCGAACCCCATTGTCCGTCATGCAGGTACAGCTCGATTTATACCATTCCACCCCGCATCCCGGCAATGACGCCGACACCTTACAGACACTGAAAATGGTGACAGAGCAAAACGGCCGACTCAGCAAAATGGTCAAGACCCTGCTCGATATGAGCGAGCTCCAAACAGTAGGCCGGGATGAAACCATTGCCGTTGACGCTCTTGTCGATGAAGTATTGGTAGATCTGGAGCCGCTTGCCCAGGAAAAAGAGATAAAGCTGATCGGGAACTGTGAAGCTACCACGATGGTCGGAAGTGACATTTTAATTTACCGAATGGTATACAATCTTGTTGAGAATGCAATCAAATACAACCATTTCGGCGGACAGGTTACCGTAACCGCATACCGGAAGGGAAAAAACATCTGCCTGTCCGTAGAAGATACCGGAAGCGGAATCCCGGCGGAATTAAAAGAACGCATATTTGAACCATTCTTCCGCGTAGATAAATCCAGAAGCCGCCAGCTTGGCGGAGTAGGTCTTGGGCTGGCCCTGGTTCGTGAAATCGTGCGCGTCCATGACGGCAGAATAACCGTTCAGTCCAGCCCGTCCGGCGGAACGATCTTTGAGGTAGTCTTTACACAGTGACTTCATCCTAAAAGCCGTCATCGAAGTCACTCTTCTTCCACGCCCTGCCAGCCAGTTCAAGCATGCTCTTTCAGACTTCTTACGAAAACGTGCAGAAGCTCTGGCGGGCAGTCCGGCATAATTTCAATCCGGATACTGTCTGTAATAAAGATACGCAGAGGTATATTTTCTGTTATGGCTCCTCTTGTGGAAAGTTCCTGCTCCGTTGGCATCTTTGCAAAAACCAGTTCCGGCTGTGATTCGCTTTCGAGTGTACGTAATCTACGGTTCCAGTATGTCATGGTAGAAACAGGGATCTGATGTTCCCGGCACCACTCCCTGCAGGTCTGGTCACTGGCCTGGAACGCCTGCAGACGTTCTGTCCAAAGAATAAGTTTTTCGTCTTTTTTCATGATGATACAATCCTTTCAGGTTTTGAGGAAAGTATATCAGAAAAAAATCGAGGATAACAGGTACAGATGATTACCTACTTACGAATGATCAGCCATGTTTTCTGTGCTGCAGGCAGTGAGGATGAGAACAGGAGGTC
>OLGM01000362.1_pt1 | contig 30744 bp, 32 predicted proteins | sample 1606001 | NCBI WGS metagenome assembly OLGM01 (sample SAMN03283294) | human gut metagenome | biome: human-associated habitat; material: feces | host: Homo sapiens | place: Peru | collected 2012
TGATTAAGATTTCGTACGGTTACTCCGCGGCACATTCGTCATTACATAAATTTTATCATTTTAATTTACTCCATTTTTACTACTCTATAATTTTTGAAAACTAAAATATAGCTGATATTGCCATTCTGCAATTTGAGTGCTTGACTTTTGGATGTTTACATATAAAACCATAGTTATTGCTATGGTTTACCTTATAATTTGAGTATTTGATTTTTAATTGCTTACATAAACATTGTTGCTATTGCTATTATGAATAGATGTAGTGGGTAGAAAACATAGAGTAGGTATTTGGTTTTTGGACCTAGTTTGCCGTTGTATAGGAGGATTGGGATTATTGATAGGAATGTGAATGTGGCTAGTAGGTAGTATGGGTAATAGTAGTTGGATTGGATTAGGAGTGGTATGTATTTTAGGAGTATTATGGCTAAGTAGCCGAGTGGAAGTAGTATTTTGTTTTTCTTTAATATGAAGAATGAAAATACTAATAATACTCCCCAGTAGCCATAATCTACTTTTAATAGCTCGCCTATGATTATACAAATGGCCGAGCCTAGTAGTCCTATTATTTTGTTTTTGCTTTTATCATATAAGCAAATTGCTAGAAGACCTAGTAATAGTGTGAAAAATATGTTTAGGTGTAGTTCCATTCCGAAGGCGTATTCAAATAAGTTGAATGGTAATTGCGATATTATGGCAAATAAAAATAGTTTCCAGAAATATTTTTTTAAATTATGTGTATGTTCATATCCTTCAGAAATTTGAAATGCAAATATCGGAAAAGCAAGTCTTCCTAAATAATTGCACCAAGAAAAATTACCACCATATATATAATAACCAAAGTGATCAAAGCACATTGAAATAACTGCTATCATTTTTAAAACAAACGAAGACATCTAAAAAACTCCTCCTTGTGCGAATTTTATGAATTAAAATATATCACAAAACGGGGAGAAAGTAAACTACGAAGCAGAGGATAATTGTATATTGGTTTAGAAGTACAATAGAAAGGTAAAGATGGAGAAAAACAAAAAATAGGAGGGTATATTGAACCCTCCTAACTGAAAAGATAATTGATGAGGTAGTTAAATCTCCTTTACTAAATTACAGTGCCCTTCCTTTAAAAATTGTAAATTCCTAAATGTGTACTCGTTAGAAAGGTTATGCTTAAATCCATCAATATTCTGATGTGTTGAGATTATGACAATTCGTTTTTTATCTTTGTTAGAATATCTGACAATGTATTCCAGCGTTCTTTCTGCATCAGCTGAATCGGATTCTGATTTATCATCAAGACCTGATGTACATTCATCTAACACAAGTACGTCAATTTCTTCATTTAACCAGTATAGCATTTTTGCAAGAATTAGCCTCTGTTTCTGTCCGTTAGATAGTGAATGTTCAAACTGTTTTTCTTTCATCCATTTCCAGACATCAAAGCAATTCGATTTTATCTCATACCATAAATGGAGGTTTTCCAAAATCGTTTGCATTTTTATAAGGTCAGGATTTTCGCAACAGCAAAACAGTTCTTCATAGATGCTAAGAGAACCAAATTTCAGATTTTCATCATAGGACAAAAATCTAGATGTAGAAGGTATTTCACTACTTTTCTTCAATTTGATTTTTTCAGTCAACATTTTCATAAATGTTGATTTTCCACTACCAGAGGGTCCGTACAGAATTGCTATTTCTCCGTTATTGATGCATATAGTATTTCTTGATATTAATGTGAAAGGCTTATCATTTTCAGATTCTTCTAAATATTGAATTGAGAATGGACTGATGATGATATTATCAATAGTTTTAGGCTTTGAAAGTTTTGTGGCTTCTTTATGATATACATCTAAAATTAATGACATATCAGTTTCTTCTTTTTTTAGTGCTATAAGCTTTGAATTGTGATTGTTTAAAATTTTAGCAATTCGACTAATATGCACTAATGCTGTTTCAACAATGAGAAGTGTAGCAGTAATCTCTGTTATTGTTGCTAAATTTATGCTATTCCATTCAACTTCTAACAGATAGAATGTTATAAATCCATATTGACTAAATGTTTCTAGTATTGCAACAAATAATCTTGAAAAATTAAGCTTTTTGTGGTAATTTATAGCATTCTGATTACTTGAAATAACAGTCTTTTGAAATTTACTTATTCTCATGTCCAAATCATTTGGGATAATTGAAGGAACACGAAGTAAATCGTTAACTATCAAAGATTGCTCGTTGTCATATTCTCTATTTTTCTGATAATATAAATCTGTATACAAGCTAATGTATGCAGAACTAAAAAAAGAGATAAGCATAAATATGAAAATCAAATTAATAAAAATAACCTGGTCAACTGAAGTATTGGTTACTATGGCGAAAAATAGCATAAGAAATGTGCTAATAATCTCAAATATATCAAATATATGGTGGATTTTTAGTAGCCACAGGTTTTTTAAATAGCTACCGATAGTATTTAACATTGATTCATTCTTCATTACCTTGTACCACTTATTTGATGTATCATACTTAGATACCTTGTTTGATGTCTTGCCAATGATTTGACTGCCTATGAAAACAATTTCGTTTTTCAAAATTAGGTCAAACTTATTTTGTTCTGAGTTTTCAAATGCATGGAAAGCTTCTCTTACAACCTGCTGACCACGATATAACATAAAAAAAATGATTCCAAGCAAAATCAGCCTATACTCAATCATCATGTTAGTCGCCTTGAGCATGAATGCAAAAATCAGAGAAATTACAGTCATTGCAAAACTCATAAAACATACTTTAAATCCCATCCGCTTAATGCTTGGGGGAATAGAAACCATTTCATCCGAAAGACCATATGGCTTGAAGAAGTTAATAATAAGATTCAACACCTCCCGCATTAAATGTTTCAATTTTTCCTGTCTTTTCATGTGTTTTTCCTCCTTAATTACGTGATAGAAAAATTTAAAAAAGGTAATAACCTATGCTTTTATTATAGCATATTTACATAATACTTTCAAGCATCTTCAATAAAAGGAGATTATATTATGCAGTAGAGAATAATTGTTGGAAAAAGTCGAAATAAATTATTTTTGAATTTGAAAAGTATTTACAATAATCAAAAGTTTTGATAAAATTACAATTGATAAATATCGTATTAAAATCTGTTTTTCGTGGGAAAATTATTATATGAATAAGAAAATAAATGTAAAGCATACTAATGATAGATTTTTCGATAAAAATACATAAGAGAGGGAATGAAAATGAAGAAGTTTAGAGGGTATAATGGAATAACATTGTTAGCTTTAATTATTACAATTATAGTATTAGTCATTTTGGCAGGAGTAGCAATAAATACACTATACGGTGAAAACGGAATAATAAGTAATGCACAAGATGTGGCGACATTGAACAATATAAAAACACTAGAAGAAGGAATTAATTTATATAAAATAGATAAAAATCTAGAAGGAAAAGTACAAGAAGAAAGTTATCCAATAGCATTAAATGAAGATGGAAGTAAAATAACACTAAGTCAAATGAAAAGTGCAAGTGAATTAGAAAAATTACCAGATGGAGTAAAGTATACATTGCTAAATTTAACAGCAGAAAAAGGAACAACAAATATACCAACATTTGAACAAATAGATTATAGCCAATTCTATAAATTAGACTACACCAAACTAAATATGAGCGAAGAAGAAGCAGAAAACCTAGTAATATATATAGAAGGAGATAATTACAAAGTAATAAACTTAACAGGAGTAAAATACCAGAACAAAGATATATATGTAATAATTCCACTAAACAACGAAGCAGAACCAGAATATATAACAGTAGCAAATAATACGTACAAACTATATGGAGATGGAACATTAAAAGCATTAGGAGAAAAAACAGTAAATAGTGGCTATACCAGCAGCGAAGTAAACGAAATAAATAACAGCTGGGACGAATTTGATTTAAAATCAATAAATGAAAGATTTGACAATAGAATGAATTTACCAGAAACACTAACCTCAGACTGGTATGCAGGTCATGTGTATTTCAGCACAGGAACAGCATATGTAATAGACCAGAACAATGACTTATGGGCATGGGGAGCAAATGATTATAACAAGCTAGGATTAGGACATTCTTTTTTGGTGGTAGAACCAACAAAAATACTAGAAGGAAGATGTGAAGGAAAAGAAAATGTAAAAGCAAGCAAAGTATGGGCCGGAGATTATAATACATTTATAGTAGATAAAGAAGGAATATTGTGGGCATGTGGAAATAATCGGACAAGGAGTATTAGGACAGGGAAATACAAATGCTTATAGCAAATGGATAAAAATAGATAATATAAATGGAAATGATATAAAAGAAATTCAATTAACTGCTAAATCATTTTATTCAGCAGCAGTAATAATAATGAATAATGGAAATGTATATGGAGCTGGACACAACGATGGGAGACTAGGAAAGGTGGGAAATAAGAGCAAGTTCGTAGCAATAGAAAATTATTATAATTCGAAACAAATTGAAATGGGTGATTTGACAACATATTTTATTAACTCCAAAAATGAATTATATGCTTGCGGATATTCAGGATATTTTAATATGAATGAAAATATTATTGTAGATAATGCAAAGAAAATTGCTAGCAATGTAAAGCAAGTGAAAATTAGAGGAGCAGAGGTAGTGTATTTAACGGAAAATAATAAAATATATTATACTAAGTATGGAGGTACACCAATCCAAATAAATATAGATATGAATGAAAATAGTAATGTGAATTTGGTTTCTGTAAGATATTTTATATCGAATAGTGAGTTATATTTAATTAATTTAGAAACATTAAATACTGATTTAAGTAAACATAATGTAACAAGTTATAATAATAACTATGGAGAGTATGAATTTATGCAAAACAAGAATATGAGCATATATATGACGGATAAGCCAATTATATATATAGAAGCTTGCCCTAATATTTGTAAAATAGGAACAAAATCAAATTATAATTTAAGAAAAGTGTTTGAAAATGTAGCCTTTGTGCAAGGAAAAGGGAATAATATAAGCATTGTTGATAGAAATGGAAAGATATATGAAAGCATAAAAGCAAATGATAATAAAAGTATAATTGGAGCAAAAAAAATAATAGCTTCTGCTTCCAATAAATATGTAATAAAAAAAGATGGAACACTATGGGCAAAAGGAAACTGGATGGCAGGAATGTGGGGAGAATCTGTTGAGAAAAATGATTATATACAAATAACAAAGGATGGAATAAATAATTTTACCAATATAAAGGATATTTATACATCTACTACGGGGTATGCCGTAGTTTTTAAAACATCGGATAATAAAATATATTGGGCGGGTTCAACTTCGTATATAATGTTACCTCAAATATATGGTGAGTATAATACAATTGGAAATGGTAGTATTACGTATTATCCACATGAAGTAAATAGTGAAATAATAGGATTAATAAAAGATAAAATAAAAGATGTAGCCTTCTTTCAAATAAACAAAGGAGGAATATCAGGGGCATGTACATTGATACTGACAGAAGATGGAAAGTTATATACCATGTCAAATAATAGAAATATGTCTGGAAATAGTAGTTATGCAGATATTACAAATGGTGACTTCACAGAACTAACAATAAAAGAAGGAACAACAGTAAAACAAGTTATAACAGAAGACGGACTTAGTCTAGCCCTACTATCCAACGGCGAAGTTTACGGATGGGGCTACAATACCTACGGTATTTTGGGACCAAGCTACGAAGTAGGTGGAATTTACCCAACCCCAGTAAAACTAGAAGGATTACCAGCAAACATTCGCTACATGAGCCTAGGCAATGGATTTGCAATATTTGCAAGCAAAAGTGGAGAAGTGTACGGCATAGGAAAAAATGACTACGGCCAATTAGGCACAGGCGACAGCGCCGGTAGAACCGAATTTGTAAGATGCACTAAGTTGGAGAAATAGTAGATAAAAAGTATTCAAATTAAAGAAAAAAATTTGAATACTTTTATTTTTATATTGAGTAGTAAAAAGGAGAATGTTATAAAATTCGCATTATAAATTAAAATTAAATAGCAAACTATTTTGGAGTATTAAGTATGTATAAAAGGCAGAAAAGCTAGCTTGTAGAATTTTGCCTATTATGTAGGGCTTTACAGAGATGCCATTTTTGGATATTATGCTTAGGACTTGTAAAAGAACGGAAAGGCCTCCAAAGCCAAGTAGAAAGGCACATATTATGATATTTACAGAAATGTTTTTGTTCGAAATAACACATACTTTGCTTACACCATTTGTTAGTTCTATTATGCCTGAAAAAATGCTATCACAAAATTCAGGAGATAGCCCCAAAATGTTGAATAAAGGTGAAAATACTGTACTTAAAATATCAAAAAAATGAGTATTGTCTAGCATTGAGTTGATAACAGAGAATAAAACTACAAATCCACCTATCATAACAATTGTGTTTATGGAATTTTTTATACTTATTCCTAATACTTCTCCCAAATTTTCTATATTTACAATTCCGTGGACTTTTTGAGTTGCATTCAGATAACCTATAAAGTGGATTTCTTTTGCATTTCCAAAATCTAAATAAAAATCCAACTGTTATACAAGCTAAAATATGAGTGAATAGTAATAAAAATCCGATTTTAGAATTGCCAAGTAATCCAGAGCCAACTGTTCCAACAATAAATAGAGGACCTGAGTTATTGGTAAATGCAATTAGTCTTTCACATTCTTCTGTATTACAAATTTTCTTTTCTTTTAAATTTGAAACTATTTTGGCTCCTGTGGGATAGCCACTTATTATTCCCATTAAAAAAGCAAAAGATCCTTCACCAGGAACATTGAAAATGGGTCTCATTATTCTATTTAAAGCTTTTCCCATGTAATGAATTACATTAGTATGACCGTAAAAGTTCTGTGGCTATAAAAAATGGAAGCAAAGAAGGAAGTACAGAGTTTGCGAAAAGTGCAAGTCCATTTTGGGCAGCTTTCATATTGTCTCTTGAAAATATGACAAGTAAAATTGTAAAAATGCAAAAAAGTATTGCAATAAAATTTCTTTTAAATTTAAAAAATACAACCTTAATCTTAGGTATAGTCATAAAATCACCTTGTAAAATATATTAAAATTTTGGATTGGTTATACCTTAAATTTTGAATAGATTAAATATTGGAGCAATTAATGTAAAACAAACTAAAAGGCAAAATTCGACAAAAACTTGATAAATAAGCCAATTCGTGGTACAATAGAAATGTAATAAACATTTATTACATTGTTTTTGACAATTGTTAAAAACAAATGGGTAGTACGAAAATTTTTACGAAAGAAAAAGGAGCAAAAAGAAATGAACGTATTGGTTATCAATGCAGGCTCTAGTAGCCTGAAAAGTCAGCTGATCGAAGTCGAAACAGGTAAGGTTATTGCCAAGGTTTTAGCTGAGCGGGTAGGCACACCGGAAACAATTCTGACTTTTAAGGCAGAAACGAACGAAATTAAGGTGAAAAAACCTGGAGACCATCAAAGGGCCATTGCTATGACACTTAAATTACTTACTGACCCGGTTTTCGGTGTCATTGATAATTTAGAGGAAATTGATGCAATTGGACACAGAGTGGTTCATGGCGGAGAAATATATTGCAAACCCATGCTTATCACCTCTAAGGTGATTGACGGCATTCGTAATTGCAATGCTTTGGCGCCATTGCATAACCCGGCATGTTTGCTGGGGATTGCAGCTTGTAAAAAGTTGATGCCGGAGAAAAAGCAAGTGGCAATTTTTGACACTGCTTTCCATCAAACTATGTCGGAAGAAAGATTTATGTATCCGATACCTCGTAAGTATTACGAAAAGTATCAGATCAGGAAGTACGGTTTCCACGGCATTAGCCATAACTATCTGGCGGAAACGCTTAAAGAAATTATGGGTGAGGCTGAAATGAAAGCTATTAATTTCCATCTGGGACAAGGCGCAAGCCTTTGTGCAGTGAAGGATGGAAAATCTGTTGATACTACGATGGGGTTATCTCCCCTGGCTGGTATATTAATGGGCACTCGCTCTGGCGATATTGACCCAGCAATTGTTTCTTATCTGGCTTCGGCAGAGAATATTGACCACAATGATGTGATTGATATCTTAAATAAGGAAAGCGGTATGTTGGCACTTTCAGGAGTGTCAGCGGACTTCCGCGATATCCTGGCAGAAGCAGATAATGGAAACAAAAGAGCTAAAATGGCTCTTGAACGTTATTATGAAAATGTGGCACAATATGCTGCTAAATTTATGGTAACGCTGGATGGAGCCAGACAACTTGTCTTTTCCGGCGGTATTGGTGAAAATTCGCCTATAGTTAGAGCTGAAATATGCAAGAAATTGCATATATTCGGAGTCGAGCTGGACGAAGCACTTAATAACCAAGCAATTGGCAAGAAGATGAAAATTTCTTCAAGCCATTCGGGCTTGGAGGTATTCGTAATTCCAACCAATGAAGAGCTATTGATAGCAAGGCAAACAGTGCAAACCGTTGAAACTGCCGAACTGGAAGATGCAAAATCGAAAACTGAAGCATAGAAAAAGCTAAAAACACGAAAATTCGTACTACTACTACCCAGACTTTTGTCTGGGTTTTTATTTGTAAAATTAAAAACAAAAACATCTATCTCATATTGAGATGGATGTTTTTGTTTTTGACCATTATTTTAGGGAAAAAGTGGTTTTAAGAATTCATTTTGGAAAAGGCTCTATCTTTTTTCATGAATAAATCATAGAGCCGTTGGGATTCTTTAAGAAGATTTGAAAATTTGTTTATATCTGATTTAATACATCTTTTCTGACTTCTTGAAAGATTACAGTATTTTTCGTTTGCATCTAAAAGTTGAAACAAAATCTCTGGGGAAGCTTCTAGGTCGATTAGTGTAGAAATTACCATGTCTACATTTTCGGCTGTTTCCATATCAAAGGTTTTGAGTTCGTTTTTGTGAAGCAACGAAATTTGTTTATTGATGTCTGGGTACAATTTTGTGACGTCCTTAAAATTTTTTTCATGCCACATAATTTGTTCTGAAAGATTATTGTTGCTTTCTCTAAGAGATGTGTTAAATCTTTCAGAGATGGCAAGATAATTTTCTGTTTCTTTTAATTTTATTTGTAGGTTATCCATTTTTTGGTTCATGTACAAATAAAAAAGAAAGATAATGATTAAACATAACAGAAAAATGGCTAAAAGTAAGGTATCAAAATTTACGTAATTAAATAAAAACTTTTTCTCAGCTGCATATGCTTTGCCAAGGTTGAATATTACTAATAATCCTAAAATAATGCTTTTTGTGATGAGTTTCATAAAGCTTGACTCCTCTCGTAATGACGATTGTAAAAATATTTATGTAAAACTAACATTGGAGGGGCGTTCCCCTGAACTAATTAGTGTGAAAGGGGAAAATAAATATATTATATATAAATTATAACATATTACCATTAAATGTCAATAGACGATGGAAATAAAAGTAAAATGATGAAATATATAGTGTGAATACTTTCACTGAAAATGGGCCGTTGAAAAAGGAGTAAAGTTGGTAGGGTTGTTGATTTTAAATTTTATATTTTTATTTTTTACATTAGGAAGTTGGAGACTTGTCATTGATTAAATTGGGATTTCAGTATATAATGTTTTTGGTGATTTTAGTGGATTTAAATAAGGATGTTAAATATATAAAGGGTGTTGGGCCTAATAGGGCTGGTTTGCTTAATAAATTGGGGATTTTTACGTTGGATGATTTAATTACATATTATCCAAGGGATTATGAGGATAGGAGTAAGCCTAAGAAGATTTGTGATGTGGTAAATGGGGAAGAAGTTTTGGTTCAAGGTATTGTGCAGAGTAAGCTTGTTGAGTCTAGAATAAGAAAAGGTTTGACTTTGTATAGGACGAAAATTGCAGATGATACTGGGTTTATGGAGATTGTATGGTATAATCAGAGTTATTTGAAAAATCAGATTAAACAGGGGCAAGTTTATAATTTTTTTGGTAAGGTTAGCTTAAAATACAACAAAAAAGAAATGAATTCTCCAGTATTTGATATTGATACTAAGACTAAAAATACTGGAAAAATAGTGCCATTATATCCGCTTACATATAGTTTATCTCAAAATGTATTAAGAGGTATTATTGAAAATGGAATAAAAGAAATAGAGGGACAATTGCCAGAAACATTGCCCGAGTATATTGTGAAAAATTATAGTTTATATGATATAAATACAGCCATAAAACAAATTCATTTTCCGGATAATTTTGAAAAATATGAATTAGCACGAAAGAGATTGGCTTTTGAGGAATTACTAATAATGCAACTGGCTTTACTAACACTAAAAAAATCGTATACGCATCAAGAAAAAGGAATTGTATTTGATAAAAATATAAAAATGGCAGATTTAATAGATAATTTACCATTCAAACTAACAAAAGCACAGTTAAGAGTCTTAGAGGAAATAGACAACGATATGGAAAGCGAAAAGCCAATGAACAGACTATTGCAAGGAGATGTAGGCTCTGGAAAAACTATTGTATCAATTATATCTGCATATAAAGCCGTAAAAAGTGGATATCAGGTAGCGATAATGGCTCCAACAGCAATTTTAGCAAGCCAGCATTTAGAAAGTTTTACACTGATTTTGGGTGCATATGGAATAAAATGTGAATTGCTAATAAGTAATATTACCAAAAAAAGAAAAGAAGAAATGTTAGAAAGACTAAAAAATGGCGAAATAGATGTAATAATAGGAACACATGCCTTGTTAGAAGAAAATGTAGTATTCAAAAATTTGGGATTAGTAGTAACAGATGAACAGCACAGATTTGGTGTAAAGCAAAGAGGAACAATAGTGGCAAAAGGCAATAATCCAGACACCCTTGTTATGACAGCAACCCCAATTCCAAGAACCTTGGCACTAATACTATATGCAGACCTAGACATATCAATAATAGATGAACTACCACCAAACAGGCAAAAAATAGACACCTTTGCAGTAACAAAAAGATTAGAAGAAAGAGTAAACAACTTTGTAAAAAAACAAATAGACGAGGGAAGACAAGCTTATATTGTATGCCCATTAGTAGAAGAAAACGAAGAAATAAATGCACAATCAGTACTAGAACTTGCCGAAAGATACAAAAACGAAGTATTTGCAGATTATAAGGTAGAATATCTACACGGAAAAATGAAACCAAAAGAAAAAGACGAAATAATGGAAAAGTTCAAAAAAGGAGAAATAGACATACTAATATCAACAACAGTAATAGAAGTAGGAGTAAACGTACCAAATGCCAGCATAATGATAGTAGAAAATGCCGAAAGATTTGGACTAGCACAACTACACCAACTAAGAGGAAGAGTAGGCAGAGGAGAATACAAATCATACTGTATACTAAAATACCAAGGAAACTCAGACATAATCAGACAAAGAATGAGCATAATGCAAGAAACCAATGACGGCTTCAAAATATCCGAAAAAGACCTAGAACTAAGAGGCTCAGGCGAATTCTTTGGCACCAAACAACACGGTCTCCCAGAATTCAAAATAGCCAACATATTTAAAGACATGCCAATGCTAAAAAATATCCAATCAATAGCCAGCAACATTTTACAAGAAGATCCAGAATTGGAACAAGAAAAAAATAAAAGATTAAAACACGAAGTCGAAAAGAAATTTGTAGAAAATATTGAGATGTAAAAAAATAAGGAGTGATTCATATGGATTTTGTTGTTATCGCGGGAATTATAATTATTGCGTATTTAGTTAATAAAACGGAATATAAAGGCCTAAAAATTTTATGCTATATTGCTATGCCTATAATAGGAGTATTATGGGAATACATATCTTGGCCTGACATAGTTGATTATAATTGGGTAACAAGAGTTGAAAATCCATTTTTACCAAATTTAGTTAAAACCTTTTTCGTATATATGATTATATATTATACCATAGCTATAAAGAATAAATTAGGTATAAAATTAAGATATATTTTCATATTGATTGGTAGTCTACCGGTAGTCATTTCTCCGTTAGACGGTTATACTCATGAATTTGCTTTGGAATTTCATCGTGCGTGTATATTCGATTTTCCATTTATAATACTTTTAATAGTATCATTTATAAGTGTTACAAACCAAATATCAAATATATTAAAAAGTAAAAAATAAAAAGAAAAAACTAAAATTATCCTCAAGGTAGTTGTAGAAAAGGAGATAATGTAAAATTTATGTAATGACGAATGTGCCGCGGAGTAACCGTACGAAATCTTAATCAAATTTTATGAGGGAGCGAAGGCTTCGGAGAAGCTCGTAAGATTTAATTTAGATTTCGTAGGTTACTGTGGCAAGCCGAGGAATGAAATAAATTTTATATTATTCTTTATTTGCAAACGGCCCATCCCAAAGCAACATCTTGAAAGTAGAATATTCTTGACATATTTTTGATAAAATAATATACTATGTACAGAAATATAAGGAGGTTTATCTTTATGAATAATTTAATTGAAATTAGATGGCACGGACGTGGTGGTCAAGGTGCAAAAACCGCATCTTTGCTTTTAGCTGATGCAGCTTTCAACACAGGCAAATATATTCAAGGTTTCCCTGAATATGGCCCAGAAAGAATGGGTGCACCAATCACCGCCTATAACAGAATAAGCAATAGTCCCATAAATATTCACAGCAATATTTACTATCCCGACTTTGTAGCAGTTGTAGACGACTCACTTCTAGAAAATGTTGACGTTACATCTGGTTTAAAAGAAGAAGGAGCAATTATAATTAACACAACAAAACCAGCTGACTATTTAAAATCTCATTTAAATGGTTACAAAGGTAATGTTTACACCATTGATGCAAGAAAAATTTCACTTGAATGTTTAGGCAAATATTTTCCTAACGTTCCAATGCTTGCAGCTGTTGTAAAAGTTACAGGTGTTATGAGTGAAGAAGAATTTTTAGCAGATATGGTTGGTTCTTTCAAACACAAATTCGCAAAAAAGCCAGAAGTTATAGATGGTAATATGCAAGCTCTAAAAATAGCTTTAAAAGAAGTTAATAAAATTTAGAAAGGATAAGTGATTTACTTGGAAAAAATAGATTCAAAAATTACTTGGCAAAATATTACACAAGGCGGAAACATTTATACTGCTGGTAATGCCAAAGAATTTAAAACTGGTTCTTGGCGTAGTATTAAGCCAAAATATATAAGTGAAAAATGTACTCAATGTGGTCTTTGCTTCCCTGTTTGTCCAGATGATGCAATACCAGTTGGAAAAGATCAAAAAAGAGGAGATTTCGATTACGATACTTGCAAAGGATGTGGCGTATGTGCCAAAGTTTGTCCTTTCAAAGCAATTGAAATGGTAGAAAACTAATTTAAGGAGGAATATATAATATGAAAATAAGAGAAAGGTTAAGTGGAAACGAAGCAGCTGCAACCGCAATGAGACAAATCAATCCAGATGTTGTAGCAGCCTTCCCTATCACTCCATCAACAGAAATTCCACAATATTTTTCTAGTTTTGTTAGCAATGGAAAAGTAGATACAGAATTTGTCGCTGTTGAAAGTGAACATAGTGCTATGAGTGCTTGTATTGGTGCAGAAGCCGCAGGTTCCAGAGCTATGACAGCTACTTCTGCAAATGGAATGTCTTTAATGTGGGAAATGCTATATATTGCATCTAGTCTAAGACTTCCTATTGTTATGTCATTAGTAAACCGTGCAGTTTCAGGTCCATTAAATATTCATAACGATCACTCAGACGCAATGGGTGCAAGAGATTCAGGATGGATTCAAATTTTCTCTGAAACCAACCAGGAAGCCTATGATAATTTACTAATGGCACATAGAATTGCTGAACACAAAGATGTTCTACTTCCAGTTATGATATGTCAAGATGGATTTATAACATCACATGCAATTGAAAATATCGAACTTGAAGATGACGAAAGTGTAAAAAAATTTGTAGGAGAATATCACCCAGAGCATTATTTATTAAATGATAAAGAACCTATGGCAATTGGGCCACTAGACTTACAAGCATATTTATTTGAACATAAACGTCAACAAGCATATGCAATGGAACAAGCTAAAAACGTTATTTTAGAAGTAGCACAAGACTTTGAAAAATTGACAGGCAGAAAATATGGATTTATAGAAGAATACAAAATGGAAGATGCAGAAATTGCAGTTGTTTGTATGAACTCAACAGCTGGAACAGCCAAACACACAGCAGATGTATTAAGAGAAAAGGGAATTAAAGCAGGTGTTGTAAAAGTTCGTGTATTTAGACCATTCCCTGCTGAAACCATTGCAAATGCCTTAAAAAATCTAAAAGCAGTTGCAATATTGGACAAGGCTGATGGGCTAAATGCAGTTGGTGGACCTCTATTTACAGATGTAACCTCTGGTATGTTTGTAAATGATGTAAAAGTTCCTTCTGTTAGCTATATTTATGGAATTGGAGGAAGAGATACAACAGAAGAAGATATTACCAAAGTTTATTTAGAATTACAAGAAATTGCAAAACAAAGTAAAGTAACTCATCCATATAGATATTTAGGTGTAAGGGGGGAAAACTAATGGCATATAATTTAAAAGAAATAATAGCAAATAAACCATCTAGATTAACATCTGGTCATAGAATGTGTGCAGGTTGTGGAACACCTCCTATCGTCAGAATGGTTTTACGCGCATTAAAACCAGAAGATCATGCTGTTATATGTAATGCTACTGGTTGTTTAGAAGTTTCTACTTTCATATATCCTTATACTGCTTGGACAGATTCTTATATTCACACAGCATTTGAATGTGCAGGAGCAACAGAAGCTGGTGTTGAAGCCGCATACAAATCTTTAAAACGCCAAGGTAAATTACCAGAAGATAAAAACACTAAATTTATCACATTTGGTGGAGATGGCGGAACTTATGATATAGGCCTTCAAAGTCTTTCTGGTGCAATGGAAAGAGGCCACGACATGGTATATGTATGCTATGATAATGGTGCATATATGAACACTGGTATTCAACGTTCTTCTGCAACACCAAAATTCGCAGATACAACAACATCTCCTGCCGGTTCTGTAATACCAGGAAAAATGCAATCTCGTAAGGATTTAACAGAAATTATGGTATCACACCATATTCCTTATGTAGCACAAACATTAGCTGTAAATAACTTTAAAGATTTATATGAAAAATCTGAAAAAGCCATTTATACAGAAGGTCCTGCTTTCTTAAACGTATTCTCACCTTGTCCAAGAGGTTGGGGCTACCCTACTGACGATTTAATGCTAATAAACAAATTAGCAATGGAAACCTGCTATTGGCCAATGTATGAAGTAATAAACGGAAAATACAAAATAAATTACAAACCAAAAGAAAAAAAGCCAATAGAAGAATTTTTAAGGCCACAAAAACGTTTCAAGCATATGTTCAAACCTGGTAACGAATGGATGATAGAAGAATTCCAAAAAGAAGTAGACACCAGATGGCAAGCATTGCTTGATTTGGAAGAAATAACAAATAAAGAATAGAGCTTTTGGAAATTCCTGAATAGGTGTATGGGAAATAATTCCGGCACAAGCATTCCTTCTTTCAATTATGACATTATCCCGGTAAAATCAAATCACAATACATAAAAAAGCAAGAACCTTAGTTAAAATTCTTGCTTTTTTTGGTTAGCAATTTACTGCTTTTTTTGCCATTTTAAGGGCATCTTGAAATGTTTCGGCTCCACCAATGAAGCCAGCTGGATGGCAGAATGTTGCTGTTTTAGTTTCCGCTACGTTTTGCAAGTCTTGGTCGCGAAGACCTCTCCATTCTGGTGGAACAGTTTTGCGTTGTCCAAAACTTTGAGGTGCATCTGGTACACATTGCCAATTATATCCACCTCTGTTAGATGGATACACCACAAACCAAATATCTTCGGCTTTTGGATTCTGACTACTAAAAACAAACTCTTCCCAAGGAGCATATTGTTTCAAAATCATAATATGTCCTTCTGATTCTGCAATAGCAGTTTCGACAATTTCCTTTGCTTTGGCTTTGGAATTTGCTGATTTTAATGCATTTTCAAATATAATACCAGCAAATTCAACAGCTCTTTCAAAAGCTTTATCTGGTTCTTCATCGCTATCCCAGCTAGGATTGAATTCCTTAACAGTGTCCGAGATTGTTTTTGCAGATGTAGGATAATCAACCTTTGGCATTTTACCATTGTCAATAGCATCAATGCCTTGAATTAAATCTCGGTCAATTACATTCCATACAAACTCCGGAGCATAAGTCTCTTGGACTACACGTGGTCCAAACTCTTTCCAGATTAAGCCACAAGCAGCATAAGGAACACCATTCTCGCGAGTACCATTGCCACCTTTTTGGTGATGATCATATTGACCGAATCCAATGTCATATATAATAACATCTTCGCTCAAATTATCTGGAACTTTACAAGTACGAAGTACTTTTACTTCTCCAAATACCTTTGACAATATATATGTCGCCATTACATCATCAGCATGCATAGAACCTGCATGAGTTATCAGTTTTGCCTCTACTGCTTTTTTAGTCGTCTTAATCATTATTCGTCATTTCTCCTTTTTTTTTGCAATAAATTACTTGTTTTAATTATAATTTTGATTCTCTTATTGTAAAATCAAATAATTAAAACCAAAAATAATAATTCGACCTATTTTTATTATAGCATTTATTTCATATTATTTCAACTTTATGTTACCTTTGATTGCTTACATCTATATCGTTTTGATTACTTTTAATATTATTCTAATATTCAAAAAGCAAAGAACTTTAATGGTTTCTTTGCTTTTTGATTCTAATCTAATCTAATTCTGGTGCATCTACTGGACATACTCCGGCGCAAGTTCCACATTCTATGCACATTTCTGCGTCTATTTCGTATTTGTCTTCTCCTTCTGAGATACAGCTTACTGGACATGCTGCTGCGCATGCTCCACATTTTATACATTTATCTGTTATTTTATATGCCATTTTAGGGTTCACCTCCTTATATTTCGTCTGTATTAGTATTTTCTATTGCATCTAATTTTTCTAGCTTTTCTAATTCTTTTAATTCTTCCGTTTCTTCATCTTCTGATTTTCTTTCTATATTTTTGATTATTTTTATTTCTGGTAAAGTGTATCTTTTATAATAACCCCCATCTCCATCTTTAAATTTTACTTTTATTCTTTCTTTTAGGGTTTCAACTGAACATACTTCGCCTTGACCTTCTTCTGTTTCTACTATTGCACCTATTTTAGGTAATCTTTGTAGCTTTTCTTCATATACATTTTGCTCGTATTTTAGACAACACATTAGTCTTCCACAATTTCCAGATATTTTGCTTGGGTTTAATGATATATTTTGCTCTTTCGCCATTTTTATTGATACTGTTTCAAAATTTCCTAAAAATGAACAACAACATAATTCTCTACCACAAACTCCATTTCCTCCCATTCTTTTTATTTCGTCTCTTACACCTATTTGTCTTAGTTCTATCCTTACTTTAAATATTGCGGCTAAGTCTTTTACAAGTTCTCTAAAATCTATTCTTCCATCTGCTGTAAAATAAAATAGGATTTTTGAATTGTCAAATTTATATTCTACATCTATTAATTTCATATCTAGTTTATGTTTTTGTATTTTTTCTAGGCATATTTTCATTGCCTCTTTTTCTTTTCTTTTATTATCTTCATAATGTTTTATATCTTTATATGTTGCAACTCTTACAACCGGTTTTAATGGAGAAACTATTTTATTTTCTGGTATCAATCTATTTACGATTACAGCTTCTCCATAAGCTTCGCCATTTGCAGTTTCTACTATTACATTTGAATTTTTATTTATTTTTAAATCTCCTGGGTCAAAAAAATATATTTTTCCTGGCTTTTTAAACCTAACCCCTACTATGTTTTTCATTTATTTCCTCCCATATTTGCATAATTAAATTATCTATTGTCATATTATAATTACTATTTGATTTTAATCTTTTTTTTGCTTGCTCTACAATTTGGATGCAATTTATATAGCTAATATTTTCTTTTGCTTTTTCAAAAAAGAGGATATTCATATAATCTAAAATTTCTGAAATATCGTCTGTGCTTTTGTAAATTATTTCAGTTTCTCCAAATAATTTGCTCTTTGGAGTTTTTTCTATATTTTGTATTATAGCTTCTATACTATTATATAGTTCTTCCTTGTCCTTTATTTGTATAGCTTTTGCTATACTTCCTTCTGATAGTTTTAAAATATTTGAAGATACTTTTTCTTTTAGCTCTTTTTCAAAATATACACTAATCTCCTCTTTGCTTAATTCTTTGAAGGCAATTTTGGTACATCTTGATTTTATTGTTGTTAACATCTGTGTTTCATTATTGCAAACTAGAATTATTGTTGCATATTCTGGTGGTTCTTCTAATGTTTTTAGTAAGCAATTTTGTGCATCTACGGTCATTTTTTCGCTATTGTTTATTATATATACTTTTTTATTTGAACTTATTGGCTTTTCTAGTATTTTTGAATTCATTATTCTTATTTGCTCTATTTTTATAGAATTTCCATCTGGCTCTATTACTGTTATGTCTGGATTATTGTTTCCGATCAAATTCTATACAAGATTTGCAGTTATTACAAGGTTTTATATCTTCACTTAAACACAATATCATTTTGGCAAATTCTTTGGCAAATAACATTTTTCCAATCCCGTCTTTTCCAAAAAACATATATCCATTTAATATTTGATTTGAATTTACTACTTTGGTTAAAGTTTCTTTTATTCTGTCATTTCCTAGAATTCCTTCAAAAGACATTTTTTCCTCCTTTTAATCTACTTTTCCAAATAGATTTAGTGGCCAAAATCTGATTAGCACTCTACTTTCTATTTTCTCTAATGGTATACATCCAAAAGCTCTACTATCTGTGCTTTTTGGTCTATTGTCTCCCATTAAAAATACACATCCTTTTGGTACAACTACATCTAAGAATACTTCTCCATGTTCTGCTTTTGTTTCTATACCTGGTTGCAAATATTCTTCTTGTAGTTCCTCTCCATTTAAATATACTTTTCCATTTTCTATTTTTACATGATCTCCTGCAATTCCTATAACTCTTTTTATATAACTATCTTTATTTGTTTCTAGAACATAATATACAAATCTTGCCCATAATCCTTGTGGCTCTTTTTCATATTTGGCAACTGGATTATCAAAATTTGCTTCATATGATGTCATTTTTATTGTACTAGGTGATTCAAATGTTACTATATCACCTCTTTTTAGTTCTCTATGAAATGTTCTTACTGTTCTATCTAATATCAATCTCTGATTTTCAATTAGTGTTGGATACATAGATACTTGTTGTACAACTGTTGGTATTCCTATGTAATATTTTACTAGCAAAGCTAAAATTACTGCAATTATTATGCAATATGCCCATTCTAAAACTTCTTTCAATTTTGGATTTATCTCTGGTTTCATTCTTTTATCCTTTCTTATTTGCAATACAATTATTATACATTACGATTTCCCTTTTATCAAGCCTTTATTCTTCAATTTTTTGTCTGGTTTCTCCTGCTTTGGTTGGTACTCTTATTACAACTTCTGTACCTTTGTCCTGCACACTCTTTATATCCATGCTTCCACCATTTTGGTCAAGTATTTCTTTTGCAATTGATAGTCCAAGCCCGGTTCCTCCCATAGCCCTTGTTCTTGCTTTGTCTACTCTGTAAAATCTTTCAAAAATTCTTGATAAATCTTTTTCTGGAATTCCTATTCCATTGTCTATTATTTTTATGTAAGCATCATTATATACAAAACCTACATAAATTTTTATGTTTCCGCCTTCTGGTGTGTATTTTATACTGTTTGTTAGGATGTTTATAACAACTCTTTCTATTCCATATTTGTCTGCATATACCATTGGTACATTTGCAGTAACATAACATTCTATATGTTGATTTTTCTTTTTCACTTCTAGTTCCAAACTTTCTTGTGTTTGTTTTACAAGTTCTCCTAAATCAAATTCTGTTTTTTCGCATTTGTTTTGTTTGTTGTCATATTTAGAAAGTGTTAATAAATCATTTACCAATCTAGCCATTCTTTTAGCTTCTGATGATATTACACCTAAAAATCTTTCTTGTATGTCTTTTTCGTATTCGCCTTCTAATAATGTATCGGCATACCCCATTATTGAGGTTATTGGCGTTTTTAGTTCGTGAGATACATCTGCTACGAACTCTTTTCTCATATTATCTAGTCTTACATGTTCTGTAATATCTTGAATTACAGCAATTACTCCTCCGGGTCTATCGTTTTCGTCTTTAAATGGGGCAAATAGTAAATTTACATATCTATCATGTAAGTTTATTTTTTGTTCTGTTGATGTCCAATTTTCGAGATATATTATTTTTTCTATATTCATACTTAAATCCAGTTTGTTGAATATTTTTTCAAAATTATCTTGTTCTTCGCTTAATTCCAATAATCTCTTTGCAGCTGGGTTTATGTGGATTATTTCTCCATCTATATCAAATGCAATTATTCCATCTGTCATATGTAATAAAATTGTTTCTATTTGCTTTTTCTGACGTATTGCTTCATTAAATTTTTCATTTAGTTCATTGCTCATTTTGCAAAAAGCTTGTACAAGTTGATCAATATCTGTTCTTATTTTGTCAGGCATCATGTTGTCCATATCAACCATTTTCCCTTCCGCAATTTCATTTGCATTTTTCGTTAATTTGTACATTGGTTTTATAATAATTTTTCTAACAAAAAGTCCAACAACAACTGCCACTGCCATAAATGCTACAACTGCATATAGTGTTATTTCGTTTAATTGTTTTACCTCATTTGCAATTGTTTCTGTAATATCTTGTCCTGCTAGTACATTTCCTTCAATCATTTGTAACTGATAATTATAGAATACTCCAAGTCCAATAAGAACTGCTAGTCCGATTATTGTAAATATCAATATTATTTGTGTTTGTATATTTTTCACTTTATTTCTCCCTCTCGCACTAATAATTTTAGGGTAGCATAAGCCACCCCTAAATCTTTTATTTGCTATGTCGCAATATAATAACCTACTCCTCTTTTAGTAATCAATATTTTTGGATTTGAGGTGTCTTTTTCTATTTTTTCTCTAATTCGTCTAACAGTAACATCAACTGTTCTTATATCTCCGTAGTATTCATATCCCCAAACTTTTTCTAAAAGAATTTCCCTTGTTACAACCTGTCCTGGTTGACCTGCTAAATATTTTAATACCTCAAATTCTCTTAGTGTCAAATCAACAGCTTGTCCTTTCACTTTAACTTCAAATTTATCTAAATTTAATGTTAAATCACCTATTTTCATTACATTGCTACTTACTTCATCTTTTACTTCATCTTTTAAATTATTTGCTTCTATTTTTCTTAAATTAGCTTTAATTCTTGCCATTAATTCCCTTACACTAAAAGGCTTAGTAATATAATCGTCTGCCCCTAGTTCTAGTCCTAAAATTTTGTCAATTTCTTCTGCCTTTGCAGTTAACATTAAAATAGGAACATTTGGAAGAGAATGTCTTATTCTTTTGCAAACAGCAAGACCATCCATTTTCGGAAGCATTATATCAAGCAAAATTAAATCTGGTTTTTTTTCAAGAGCAATATTAACTGCCTCTAGTCCATCATTTGCCTCTAATGTGTTGTATCCTTCTCTTTGCAAATTATACATAAGTATCTCAACAATTGGCTTCTCGTCATCAACAATTAGTATAGTTTTTTTATTATCTAAATTATCCTCCACGCAAAATCACGCCCTTTTCTTAATATGACTAATTTATATGAATATTTATATCATATTTAAATTATTTGTACAAGGTATTTTGCCAAATTTATGTAATAATTGAGAGTATTTTTCATTTTTTTCAAAAAAACTATTACATCCCAAAATTTTTTGTTCTAAAATATTTATAGTGCAAAACAGCTAGATTTGCAATGAAAAGATGGCACATTTTAGTATTTTATTACCAATTTGTCCACTTTTTGGTGAATATATTTTTCTAATTTTTGCATAAATTCTTCTGGTTTTATTTCTTTTTTCGCAACCATTTCAAGTCCCTTTTCCCAGCTTGCTGTAAGCTTTGGGTTTAGCATATCTGACATAGACATATTTACTACATCATATATAGTTTCACCTTTTATCGTTGGTGTTATTATTTGTGTTTTGTTGTTTATTTCTATGTATTTTATTTTTTCTAGTTTTTTTATTATTTCAGCTCTTGTTGCACTTGTGCCTATTCCTGCACCTTTTATTTGTTCTCTTAGTTCCTCTTCTTCTATTAATTTTCCTGCATTTTCCATTGCTAATATTATAGAACCTGAATTATATCTTGTTGGAGGCGAGGTTTCTGCTTCTTTTGTGGTAATATTACTAACCAAGATTTCGTTTCCTTTTTTCAATGTATTTAATAATTCGATATGGTCTTCTTTATCGTCTTTTTCTATCTTTTTATTTTTTAGAATTTCTTGATATCCAATTTTAGTACAAACTTTGCCACTTGCATAAAACAATTCATTTTCTATCTGAATTGTTACATTTATTTTGTTGTATTCTGCTGGTGGGTAAAATATGCTTAAAAACCTTTTTACTATTAGTTTATACACATTTTTTTGCAATTCTGCTAATCCATCAAAATTTTCTAATCCTTGCCCTGTTGGAATAATTGCATAATGGTCTGTTATTTTACTATCATCTACATATTTTGTTTTTATTAAGTCAGTTTTATATTTTTCCTCTGCCATTTTTTTGATATATCCTTGAATTTCTTCGTCCTTGTAGTTTTTGGCTAATCCATTTAGATTTTTGCTAATTACTTTTGCAATAGCAGTTGATAAAACTCTGGCATCAGTTCTAGGGTATGTAACAAGCTTTTTTTCATACAAATTCTGAATTATTTCTAGTGTTTCGTCTGGTTTTATTTTAAATAATTTTGTACATTCATTTTGTACTTCTGCTAAATTGAATAAAAGTGGTGGATTTTCCTTTTGTTTGCTCTTTTTTACTTCTACTACTGTTGCCTTTTTTCCTTTTAAGCTATCTATAAATTTATTTGCATCTTCTAGTTTTTTGAAACCTGTTTCATTGTATAATTTAGGCAAGTTATATACACTTGATTTTTCTTGAACCTTCCACTCTGCTTTAAAGCAATTTTCCGTTTCTCCAAATTCTCCTACAATTTTATAATATTTTGTTTTTACAAAATTTTTTATTTCTCTTTCTCTCTGTACTACCATTCCAAGCACACATGTCATTACTCTACCAACAGAAATTACTATTCTTTCTTCTCCAATTTGACCTGCCACTCTTCTTCCATATATTACAGATAATAATCTTGAAAAATTTATTCCTATTAAATAATCCTCTTTTGCTCTCAAATATGCAGATTCTGATAAACTATCATATTCGTCTAGTTCTTTTGCTTCTTTTATTCCTCTTAAAATTTCTTCTTCTGTTTGGGAATCTATCCATATTCTTTTTTGATCTTTTCCTTTCACATTCGTCATTTGTGCAACTAATCTATATATGTATTCTCCTTCACGTCCAGAGTCAGTACCAACATATATTGTATCTATATCGTCTCTTTCAAATAAAGTTTTTATTATGTTAAATTGATTTTGAACAGCTGGTATTACTTCATATTTATACTCTTTTGGCATAAAAGGTAATGTTTCTAATCTCCAATATTTATATTTTTCGTCGTATTTTTCCGGATATGACATTGTTACTAAATGTCCAACGCACCAAGTTATTACCCAGTCGGCTGATTCTAAATATCCATTTTTTCTTACTCCATTTGCTTTTAAAACTTTTGCAAATTCCATTGCTACTGATGGTTTTTCTGTTATCAATAATTTTTTTGCCATATCTTCCCTCTTCAATTTTGTATTTTGCTTATTATATCATACTTTTTTATTTTTGTGCCAAACTAATTTTACAAAATAGGTATTCTTTTTGTAAATTTTGAGAATACTATTTATAAATGTTATATGAGGAGGTTTTATTTTGGACGAAAAGAATGCACATATTTTAAATGAAGTTCATAAAGGACTTGTTATGGGAATGGAATCTATTTCTGTTATTCAGTCTAAGGTTGGAGATAGGAATTTTAGAGATGACTTAAATATGCAATATAATGAATATGGAAAGGTTTTAGACAAAATCAATAACAGATTAACAGTCTCTGATATTCAAATTGCAGATACAAATCCAGCTGAAAAAATGATGGGTTGGGCTTCTTTACAAATGAACACAATGATGGATAAAAGTAATTCTCAAATTTCGCAACTTTTAATTAGAGGAAACACAATGGGAATAATAGAAGGACGAAAACTACTTAACCAAAACCCAGATGCAAGCACAGAAGTTAAGGATATTTTAAATGAATTTGTCAAAATACAAGAAAATAACATTGAAAAGTTAAAAACTTATTTATAATTTTTTCAAAAGTCATGCAGTTAAATCCTGTATGGCTTTTTCTTTCGCCTAGCGTAACTTATCTGTAAATAGCTTATTTCACGAATTTTTTTATTATAAAATTATTCTGTGAGGTGAAAAAAGTTTATGCTTAATTTTAATATTGATAAACTGTTAAAAAAGAAAAATAAAACTAAATATTGGTTATGTCAAAACATGAATATTACAAACAGAAATTTAAATAGAGTTATAAAAGGCGAAACTTCTTCAATTTCTTTTAAATATATCGAAGATTTTTGCAAATATTTAGAATGTACTCCATCTGAGCTTATAAATATTAGTGAAGATAAAAAAGAAGCATAAAATAAAAGCTATACAATTGGATCTACAATTGCATGGCTTTATTTTTTATTTTATATATATGTTTGGGTCTACATATTCCCCATCCTTTGTCATTTCAAAGTGTAAATGGGAATCATCTAATGCTTCAAAGCTTGACGTTGTTCCTACTGTTCCTAGGGTTTGTCCACTTTCTACTGTTTCTCCTTCTGTTACAAATTCAGCTGTTAGCAAGTTTGCATATACTGTTTGAAATCCATTATTGTGAGTTATTACTATACTTAGTCCATATCTTGGATCATTTTTTATTGAGCTAACTTTACCTTCTGCTGAGGCTTTTACAACTGTTGTTTTATCTGCTTTAATGTCTATTCCATTATGTGTTATCCATTCTCCTAGTGTTTCTGAATACACCAATTTATCTTTTGCAAACTCTCTAATTATTTCCCCTTCAACTGGTTTTATAAAAACAGGCTCTTTTACTTCTTCTTGTTTGGTTTCCTCTGTTTTTTCTGGTGTTGTTGCTTTTTCAGGTTCTTTTACTTGTTCTGTTGTAGTTGTTTTTGTTTCATTTTGTTTTGTTACATTTGTATTCTTTGAAGTTTCTGTTTTATTTGAAACATTTTGATTTGTTTTAGTTGTCTCATTTTTCTTAATGGTATTTAAACTTGAATTAGTTAATTCATTTACTGTTTTTCCCATATTCGAGCTAGCCTCTGTTGTTGTTCTTTCTGTTTGATTTGCATTTGGAACTAAATCCGATATTTTTGATGTACTAAGCTTTCCTTCCTCAATATCGCGGTCTATTTTGTTACTAAAAAACATAACCCCTATTGCAAACACAATAGCAACTATCAATACAATGCTTCCTGATACAATAATCATTGTTTTTGTATTATTTTTTTCGTGTTTTCTGTTTTCTCTTCTCATAATATCCTCCTAAAAATATTTTTCTTATGTAATAAGATTATTTCCTATTTTTTGGAGTTTATACTTTATTTTAGTAATTTATTATTTCTACATCTTTATAAAAATGTTTTATAATTCCCTCATAATTTAAGCCCTGTTTTGCTAGACTATCACTACCGGTTTGGCTTAGTCCAACTCCGTGTCCATAGCCCTTTACTTGAAATTTTATTTTTTCTCCAATTTCAACCGAAAAATTAGCTGACCTAAGTCCGAAAATGCTTCTGGTTTCTACACCTGACAAATTAACATTTCCAAATCGAATAGTCCTTACTCTGCCAGAATCGGTATATTCGGTTATTTCTATTGGTTTATCCTCTCCCCAATTTATTTCAATTTCACTATGCTTTTCTTTTATTTTCTCTATAATCTCATCTTTTGTAAATTCCGCTTCTGATGCATACTGCGAATAATTTTCTTCCCCAGAAGTTTCTACAACTTGCAAATAAGGGTAACCACTTCCGCCCCACACATTTATAGGCATTTCTGTACTTCCTCCACTATTAGAATGAAAAAAAGCATTTATCGGCTCTCCCTTGTATGTAATTATCTTTCCAGCGGTGCTATTTACCGCTTCTGTTATTTTACTCCAATTACTTTCTCTTTTATCCTCATCCCACCTAGCAAGCCTATTTTCCTTTGATATCCACGCTTGGCAACAAGCTGAACTGTCGCAAATATCGGCTCCGGTGTGCTTTCCATTGTTATGTATAATTTTGTATATAGTATATGTTCTTGCAACTACGGCTTGTGCTTTTAATGCCTCTAACTCAAAATCAGCAGGCATTTCTGCTGAAACTACTCCAAGTAAATACTCGTCCAGCTTTATTTCCTCTATTTCATTAGTTCCAGTATGCAATAATTTTACAGTATTATAATTTGAATAATTATAGCTAATTTTCTGTTCTTCGTTATTACCATTAGTTTGTTCTTCTATACTACTGCTAGCAGTTTCTGTTTCCTGCTTTTGAGTAAAAATAACAGGAATAAAAAAACTTAAAACAACAATTGCTATAATATAAATAATAAGTTTTCTCATATGCACCTCTTTTATGCAGAAAGTTTACTTTTCATATTCATTAATATTCTTTTTTCAATTCGAGATACCTGTACTTGCGTTATTCCAAGTATTTGAGCAACTTCTGTTTGTGTTTTTTCTTTATAATACCTAAGCAAAATTATCTCTTTTTCTCTTGTATCCAAATTTTCAATTAGTTCCTTTACAGATATTTTATTTATAATCATACTAGCTTCGTCCATTCCTGTGCTAATTCGTTCTAACTTACTTAATTTATCGTCATCTTGGCTATCGTCATTTATGGATTCTACGCATCTGCTAGAATCTATGGCAACAGCAATTTCTTCTTTGCTTACATTTAGCCTTTCTGCTAGTATATTTATGGTTATTTCTTTTCCCTCTTTTTTCATATAGTCTTGTTCCAATTCTCTTATTTTAATCCCTAGTTCTTTTATGCTTCTACTTACTTTAATCAATCCATCATCTCTTATAAATCTTTTAATTTCTCCTAATATGTATGGTACTGCATATGTTGAAATTCTAACATCAAAATTTGTATCAAACCTTTTTATAGCTTTTATAAAACCCATACAGCCAATTTGATACAAATCTTCGGCTTCATATCCTCTACCTGTAAATCTCTTAACAATACTCCATGTAAGTCCATTATTGTCTTTTAAAATCTGTTCCATTTTTTCCTGATTTCCTTTTTGTGCTTCAATAATGTCTTCTTTTTTTGTTTCATACATAGTAGCTCCCTTCTTTTGTTATTGATATGTACTCTGTAATTGTAAATTATCAGTCTTTTTTATAAGTTTCTTTAAAGTAACCTTTGTGCCGAGCCCCACAATAGACTCTATTTTCACATCATCCATAAAGCTCTCCATTATGGTAAATCCCATTCCAGACCTCTCCAAATTAGGTTTAGAAGTATACAAAGGTTCGCGTGCTCTATCTATATTTTCTATGCCCTTGCCAGTATCCGAAATTTCAATCTGAATACTTCCAGCATACATTTTGCATTCTATCTTAACAATTCCCTCTCTATCCTCATACCCGTGAATAATTGCATTTGTTACAGCTTCTGAAACCGCAGTTTTTATATCCGAAAGTTCCTCTATGGTAGGGTCTAGTTGAGAAGCAAACGCCGCAACGGTAATACGAGCAAAAGCTTCATTATTAGACTTGCTTAAAAACTCTAATTTCATTTCATTTTCATAAATATTACTCATTTATATCATCCCTTTCAAATCAACTTACCTTATTGTGTATCGGAATAATTTTCAAAACCCCAGACATCTCAAAAACTTTTTCCAACTTTTGATTTACATTAGCAAGCTCTAAACTTCCTCCCAGCATAGCAAGAAGTTTATACCTTCCCACAACCATTCCTATTCCTGAGCTGTCCATAAAAGATACGTTATTAAAATCAAATAAAACTTTTTTAGGCATATATCTCTGAATTTCATAATCCGCTCTCCTCCTTATTTTTTCCGTAGTATGGTGATCAATCTCTTCCGTAATTTCCATAACCAATAGCTTGTCCTCTTTGTTATACTTAACATTCAAGTTATCCTCCTCCTTTGCGTATATTTATATATACATTTTTTCCCAATTTAATCCTTCAAAGAAAAAACAGAACTTTTGTCGTAATTCGCCGATGGGCATGGGAGTTGGGAAAGAGATGGGTTCTTTCTTAAATAAAATAGAAGCATGTGTATTCGCATTTACACATACTTCTATTTTTTGAACACCCGTTATATTCAAAGCCCATTTATTTTTGGTATTTGAAAAAACTTTATTTTTTTCTTACCAATACACATTTTATTGGTTTATATACCCAGTTCCATTGCATTTGCTACAGGTATAAGAAATCTCACTAATCATTCCACCCGATCCACAAGTCGGGCAGTCGTATCCCGGATCATCATCAAAAGTAGATCTGCAGTCACCACATATATATTTTTCCCAGCTTCCTCTTCCCCCACAAGTCGGACAAGTAACTGTTCTACTATTTACCACAACAGTCATACTTGCACTTGCAGTTAGTCCAGTTGCTTTTTTTACTGTACATGTTACAGTGTGTGTTCCTACTCCTAGGCTATTTGTGTTAGTCACACTGTATGTGGTGTTTGTTATTGGGGCACTTCCGTTTGAACTTGTTATAAAATAATTGCTTATTGCATAGCTGTCTCCCTGTTTTATTGTTAGACTACTTTGTTTTGCACTTACTGTTGGCACATTTTTATCTATTTTTGTTATGTCTAATGTTGCTGTTTTTCCTTCTTGGCTTGTAGTATCTACTAATTTAGCTTTTATTATACAATTATTTGCTACTACTACTGGTCCAGTATAATTGCTCCAAGTACTTCCTCCATTTGTACTTATTTTCTTTGTTAATCCAGTTGTATCAGTTGGCCAAATTACAGTTACAGTTACATCTTGATTTGTCCATTCTGTTGTACTTGGACTTATTTGTATATCTCCTAAACTTGCTATGGTTATGGTTGTTGCTGTTATGCTTTCTGTTATAGTTTCATTTCCAACTTTGTCTACTGCTTTCATTCTTATGGTATAGTTTGTTCCTTGGGTTAATCCTGTATATGTATAGCTTGTTTTTAGTTTATTTGTATTTGTTTGCCAACTTGCTCCGTTATCTTTACTGAAATAGTATTCGGCTATTCCACTACTTGCATATTTTTCTGTTGCAGTTTGGTCTGTTGTGCTTCCAGTTATTGTTATGCTATTACTTGTAGTTGTCGCAGTTGGTGTAAATGTGTTTGGAGCTAATCTGTCTATATTGCTTACATTTAATGTTGCAGTCTTTATTTCAGCTATGCTATTTCTTATTCGGGCTTTTACTATGCAATTGTTGTTTAGTGTTAATGTTGTTCTTACTCCACTTACAGTTGTATATTTATTTTCTCCGTTTGAACATATTTCCTTTATTGCGTTTTCACTTCCACTTGGCCATTCTATTGTTACTGTTACACTTTTATTTGTTACTTCACTTGGGTTAGCACTTATTTGTATTGTTCCTTCTAGGATATTATCTATTGTTATGGTTTTACTTTCGCTTTCTCCTTTACTATTTGTTGCTGTAAATGTATATGTTCCATTTTGTGTTACCTCATATGTTGTTGTAGCTGTGGTTGTTCCACTCGCATATGTTTTGTTAGTTCCATCTGGCAATTGTATGCTCTTTACTCCACTTTTGGCTTTTGCTGTTACTGTTATTGTTACTTTATTTGTTATTCCTGTTGTATCTACACTTGTTGCAAGTGTTATTTTTGTAGCTTCTATTTCTCCTTTGCCAACATAATTTACATTCCAATTTCCATTTTTATCTTGCACGATTTCGTATACATATCCATCTGGGTTTGTCTTAACTTGTCCATTTTCACTATTACTATTTCCACTGTCGATTATTCCGTTTTTCTCCAATTTAGCTATAATATCATCAATAGTAATATCTCTATCTGCTTCTATCATTTTTCTGGTTATAGCAAGCTGAATTTCCTCTTTTTTACTTTCTATTTTACTTTTCTCTGTTGTGCTTGTTGCATTCCCTATTAAGTTTCCACCATTTAATTGGCTTAGCACTACTCCACCTAAGATTAGCAATAAAATTATTGTTATTACCAACGCAATTAATGTAATACCATTTGTTTCTTTACTATACATTTCTTATGTTTCTCCCTTCATTTTTTCTTTATTTTATTATCCTCATTAAGCCACAAAATTATGCCATAAATTTTCACACCAATTGTATCACAAAAAATCCGAAAACACCTAACCCTGTACGGCTAACTATCCAAATTTCTTAAAAAAATTTCTCACCTCCAACATTTTTCTCAAAAATTTACCTCCCAACTTCCTAAGCTAAAAAGTAAAATATAAAATTTAAAAATC
>OLGM01000366.1_pt1 | contig 30367 bp, 39 predicted proteins | sample 1606001 | NCBI WGS metagenome assembly OLGM01 (sample SAMN03283294) | human gut metagenome | biome: human-associated habitat; material: feces | host: Homo sapiens | place: Peru | collected 2012
TAGCATAAAATACTAAGTCTAGTTGCCTTCTCTATATCAAATTTATTTATTTTTTTATTTAGTAATAAAGTGTGTGTGTGTGTGTACAGCCCCAAGGCTTTCAGCCGTTTTTCTGTCCATTTCAACATTTCTCCTTCGTTTCCTACATTTTCTTCCTCCCTACAATACCACACCACCAAAAAAATTTCAATATTTTTAGCCCAAAAAATCGAAAAACTTTTTTAATCTACACCACTCCCTATCCTCAACCCAATAGAGTAAGCATCAAAGATGTGTCCCCAATGAAGCAAAATGCTTCAAAAGGAAACGTCCCCTATTTATTCGTTATGTGTATATTGCTGATTTCGGTGTTGGTTTCGCGGGATACTATGTTTTGAATTTTGGCTACATCTTCGGTGTTTAGTTTGTCAGCTTTTACTACTACATTGACACTTTCTTGGTTTATGAATATTACTACGTCTTTAAAACCTTTTGTAGTTATTAAATTCTCCATTATCATTATCGCATTTTTTTGGTTGTTTATTTTTATTATTTCATTTTGTGCTATTGCTTTTTGTTCTGCTGATATTTCGGTAGAATCTATCATTTTTTGGTAACTTGATAAGCTTTGTGAATACATTGTATCTCTTTGTAATTTTGAACTTGCAAAATAGTCGTCTTGAACGGCTTGCTCATTTTGTGTTACATTGGTATTAGATGTTTCTGTGGTATTATCCAAACTTGCATTATTATTGTCAGTTACACTTGATGTATTTACATCTTCATTTGGCACTAATGCTGGCCCATTTACTAATGTGGCATCACCAATGGTTTCGTTTTCGTCTTTTTCAGTATTTTCATTATTTACAGCCCCAACTGTTCTAATTGAATTTGAGCTGATTTCTTGTGTCTGCCCCTCCATATCTTTGCCAATACCCAAATACCCCACTGTTACTAGCAATAATGCTAAAACAAACACAATTACTTGATTTTTCTTCATAAACATAATATCCTCCCCTTATGTATTTGACTTCATTTCTAACACTTGTATTTTATGTGTAGCCAGTCCAGTTAATGCCTCTACTGCTTGAATTATATTTGTCTTTACTTCTGCATTATTTGCACCTTCTGCTACAATTAGTGCACCTTCCATTTTAGGCATAACCACTTTTTCAGTTACAGGTACCTTTTTCCCATTTTCCTCTTTATACACGATTTCCTTATCTGTTGTATTTTCCTGAATAGTACGTGTACCACCACTTTTATCTTCCTCTTTTGTTTGACTCTCATTATTCTTCTCATTATACATTGCTACCACTTGACTACTTTCAGAATATGTAATAAGCACTTCCACTTTTCCTACTCCATTTATTTTACTTAATATTTGCTTTATACTTTTTTCTGTATCTCCGCTGGTTTCCACACTCTCTACATCACTATTAACTAATTGAACACTATTATCTTGTGTTGTTTTTTCTTCTTTTTTGCTTTCATTTCCTCCCCAAATTGTATTTATTATAATTATTGTAACAACAAGTATAATTACAAATACAATCGCATTTTCTAAATTTTTCTTACTTTTCCCATCTTCCGACTTTATTAAACTTTGAAACTTTTCTTTAAGCATATTATAGCCTCCTAACTTATTATTATATTATCTTTATCTATTTGATAACTTTCAGCTAAATATTCTCTTATTTCTTCAATTTTTGCCTCTGATATGCTCTTTTTCTCTTGTGTTTTTTCTTTTGAATTAACATCTATTTTTATTTCATTTACCATACTAATTTGATTTTTTTCTTCTCTTTCTTGTACATCTATACTTATACTATTTATGTATCCATAACTTTCTTCTTTACTACTTATTTCTATATTAAGCGAATTTACAGCATAGCCTTTTTCCTCCAATTTTTTTGTTATCTCTGTTTTTAGTTTTTCTTTATATGTATCTAAAACCATATTATCTGTATTTATGCTTTTGGCTTTTTCGCTATAATCGCTAACATTACTACTTGCAAGTATTGCTCCTAAATCTATATCATCTTTTGAAAATTTAGTTATAACTGGTGAAATTATTGCAAAAAGTACAAATATTCCTATAATTGTTTTTATATATTTTTTGTTCTTTCCTTCTGGCAAAATCATTTCAATAATTGTGGCAATTATAACTGATGCAACAATTCCGGCTTGCCCATGAATTTAAAGCCCCCATAGTCCCTCCCTATCTATACATAAGTCCACTATTGGATATTTTTATTATTAAAGTAATTCCTATCATTAGCATTACTGCAACAGAACATGTTATTGCAAGTAGCACTTTAAAAGTTCCTCCCATTTGTTCAAGAAGTTTAACTATTTTATCGTCTGCAATTGGCTGACACAAGGCTGCTCCTAAATGATACAGTATTGTTAATGCTGTAAGTTTTAATATTGGTGTTACACATATTCCCACAATTACAATTACCCCTATTATTCCAATTGCATTTTTTAAAATAGAAGCACAGCCTAAAACAGTATCAATTGAATCTCCTAACACTTTTCCTACTACTGGTATAAAGTTTGAAACTGCTGCCTTTGCGGTTTTTGCAGTAAGTCCATCTACACTACTACTTAGTGTACCTTCTAGCGACAATAGTCCCACAAATATTGTAAGCATTATTCCGCAGTCCCCACACTATGCCAGATTTAAAGAAATTAGATAATTTATCAATTTGTACTTTGTTTGATATGTTTGAAATAATGCTAAATACAGTTGAAATTAACATTATCGGCATAATTATATTTGAAATTATGTTTCCTATAAAAGTTATTGCAAATAGTAATACTGGTTGAATAACATTTGCAGATACTATGCTTCCTGTTGTTACCATTAACGTTATGAGTATTGGTGTTAGCATATACATAAAATTAACCAAATTGTTTATTGCAGATGTTGTCATTTTTATAATATCTACAAAATTCGACATAATTATTGTTACTATTAAAATATATTGAACATAATATGTAATTTGAGAAATCCCTTTATTGCCTAAGTTTTCGCTAATGCTTTTAAATACACTATGTATTACAACAATAATTAGAATACTTGCTAGTGTTCTTATTGTTGATTTTATTTCGGTTCCAAGCATATTAAATATTCCCTGTAATAATGTTCCATTATTTACTTCTCCTTTTATTGCTGAATTTAATATGTTTGATAAATCCACATCTGGAAATATTTCTTTTGTATACTTTTGTGCTTCTTCAATAAATCCTGATATATTAAGTGACGATTTTTCTGCCTCTATTATGGATTCTTCTACTGCTTGTACCTGTGACGAAAATAGGCTCAAAAACAATAAAGCGATTATTATTGTTCCAAAAATTTTCTTCATTTTACCTCCACATCAAGGTAGTATTTTTATAATAAGTTCTAATAATGCAGAAATAATTGGTATAGATATTGCTATTATAATTACTTTCCCACCCAAATCTATTTTGTTTGCAATTGCTGTTTCGCCTGAATCTTGACATATGCTTACTGCAAATTCAGTTAAAAATGCAATACCCGTTATTTTTAGTAAGATTCCTAAAAATTGATTATCTATTCCTGCTTTATTTGAAAGATTTGCAAGCAGTTCAACAATTCCAGTCAATTTATCTAGTAACATAAATAAAATTAAGGCACCTGCTATTAAAGAAACATACATCGCAAATTCTGGCTTATATTGTTTTAGGATTACAATTATAATAAGAGCAATTAGTCCTACCCCAATAATTTTTACTATATCCATTGGCTTTCCTCCATTATAGGTTAAATATAGTTCTAACACTGTCAAATAAACTGCTTATTTCTTTAATTACTAAACTAAGCACTATAACAACACCTGCCAATGTGGTCATCATTGCTTGGTCTTCCCTCCCTGCCCTTACTAAAACTTGGTGCAATACAGCAACTAATATTCCAATTGCTGCAATCTTAAATAATAAATTTACGTCCATATGGTCCTCCTATATTAAAATAATAATAATTGCTATCCCTATAACCATTCCAAGAGATTTGTACAATTTTTCATTTTTTTGCCTTTCCATTTCTGCCTTATCAATTTGCAAACTTAGAAATTCTTGTAATTCCAAAATCTGACTTACTTGTCCCTCTTTATCAGTCTTTCCAAGCATTTTGCCAAATGATTTTATTAATTTTTTATCTTCTTTTGAAAAATTGTTACCATATGTATCTATTGCAATGTCCCACGCTTCTGTTATGGGTTTTGTTTTTAATAAATTCTTTACCTCTTCAAATAGCTTTCCTATTCTTGTGCTATTTATTTGTGCAATTTCTTCACAAATATCGCCTATTGGCTCATATGTATATCTTATTTTGGTTTTTATAACATTTAATGTTCTCTTAAACTCATTTAAGTCATTTACTCTATTTTTGTATTTACTAGAAATTAGAATTCCAATATATGTAGATGATAAAAATATTAAAAGAAACAGTACACCTTTTATTATATTCACTTTAATCACCATTCTTTTTTACTTTTGTATATATAATATATATTCAGCTTGTACTATTTTTAGAACAAAAAAATAAAAGCAATTTCAAAAACTGCTTTTACCTGTATTTTACTCAAAAAATCCAGCTCATTAAAGGCTGGATTTTTATTTTCTTAAATATCTTCCAAATTTTAATATTTTATATTATTATAATCTCTTATTTTAATATATGCATAAATTCCAGAAGCCACACAAGCAACGATAACAAATAATACTGAATAATCTACACCTGCTTTTGGTAAACTTGATGTATTTGTATAATTGCTTTTATTTGTATTGCTAGTATTATTTTTTATACCATTATTTATACTTGGTACATTTGTTACATTATTTGTTGTATTGGCTGTATTTGCTGTATTATTACTTGGTTGATTTATAGTAGGAATATTTTGTATTCCATTTCCTGTTCCAGCACTATTGTTTGTAGGAATTGGTGATGTAGCTTGTACTGGTGCTTGGATTAATACCAATAAAATAACTGCTAACATAATTACTAATAATTTTTTTAAATTTTCACTTTTTAACATCTCTTTTGCTCCTTTATAAAAATAATATTTCCCTTACTATTTAGTATAAATATTCTCTTAATATTTATACTACAAATTTGTACAAAATGCAATACTTTTTTACAAATTTTATACATTAAATTTAAATAATACAATATCTCCATCTTGCATTATGTATTCTTTTCCTTCTGATCTTACTAATCCTTTTTCCTTAGCAGATTGCATTGAACCTTCTCTTATCAAGTCATTGTATGATACAATTTCGGCTCTTATGAAACCTCTTTCTATGTCACTATGAATTTTTCCTGCTGCTACTGGTGCTTTTGTTCCTTTTTTTATTGTCCAAGCTCTAACTTCTGGTTCTCCGGCTGTTAGGAATGACATAAGTCCAAGTAAATCATAACTTGCTTTTATTACTTTGTCTAATCCAGATTCCTCTAATCCCAATTCATGAAGCATTTCTTTTTTGTCTTCTCCTTCTAGAATTGTAAGTTCTTCTTCTATTTTTACACATAAAGGTATTACTTCTGCATTTTCTGTTTCTGCATATTTTCTTACTTGTTCTATGTTTTTATCATTTTCAAGATTTCCTAATTGTTCTTCTGATACATTTGCAACATATAAAATAGGCTTCATTGTAAGAAGTAACATACTATTTACAATTTCAATTTCTTCATCTGTGAAGTCCATTGTTCTTGCTGGTTTTCCATCTTCTAATGTTGCTTTTATTTTTTCTAATGTATCAATTTCAAATTGATATTTTTTGTCGGATTTTAGCATTTTTTTAGCTTTTTCGATTCTTTTTTCTATTGTTTCTAAATCGGCAAAAACTAGCTCTAAATTAATTGTTTCAATATCTCTTACCGGATTTATGCTTCCATCTACGTGAACTATATTTGAATCCTCAAAACATCTTACAACTTCAACAATACTATCTACTTCGCGTATATGTGATAAAAATTTATTTCCTAATCCTTCGCCTTTGCTTGCTCCTTTTACTAATCCCGCAATATCCACAAACTCAATTATTGCATGTGTTACTTTTTCTGGATTATACATTTTTGCAAGTTCGTCTAATCTATAATCAGGTACTGGAACAACTCCTATATTAGGCTCTATTGTACAGAACGGATAATTTGCACATTCTGCTCCGGCATTTGTTATTGCATTAAACATTGTACTTTTTCCTACATTTGGTAAACCTACTATTCCTATTTTCATTTTGTTTTCCTTCCTATCTAATCATTCATTTCTTTTTCGCCATTATACTCATTTACTAAATATAGTGGTCTATTTTTTGTTTCATTAAATATTCTTCCTAAATATTCGCCAACTATTCCAAATAATAGTATTTGTATTCCTGAAAAGAATAATATTAAAAGTATTATAGCTTGATATGCCTGTATTGCTTCGTGAACTACAAAACATTTTGCTATTACATATATAAAATATACAGCCAAAACAATAAATGTTGGAATTGCTATAAAAGTAGATAATCTAAGTGGAGATGTTGTAAATGATGTAATTCCATCTATTGCTAAATCTACTAATTTCTTATAATTCCACTTTGTTTTTCCTGCTACTCTTGGTTCTCTATCATATAGCACTTCTTTTTTGTTATAACCGATCCAGCTAAACATACTTTTTGTATTTCTTTGAGATTCTCTTAATTTTTTTAAGGCATTTATACATCTTCTATCTAATAATCTAAAATCTCCTGTATCTACTTGTATTTCTACTTTTGTCATTTTTTGTAGAACTCTGTAATACATTTTTGAAGTGAATTTCTTAAAAAACGTTTCTCCCTCTCTTGTTCTTCTTCTTGCATAAACATCATCATACCCTTGTTCCCAATATTTTATTAGTTCAGGAATCAATTCCGGTGGATCTTGCAAATCAGCATCCATAAATATTGCAGCATCACCTGTTGCATAATCTAGTCCTGCTATCATAGCTGTTTCTTTTCCAAAATTTCTTGAAAAATCCACATATGAAATTCTATTATCTTTTTCTCTTTGTTTCTTTATAAGTTCTAGTGTTTTATCCTTGCTTCCATCATTTACAAATAGAATTTCAAATTCGTAATTTGCATTTTCTTGCATTATCTTTTCTAATCTTTCAAATAGAAATGGTAATGATTCTTCTTCATTGTAAGCTGGTATTATGATATCTATCTTTTTCATATTTTGCTCCTATTCTTAGTAATCCCCTAGGCATATTCCTACACTTCTTGCTGTTCTTACAAGTTCGCAGTCTAGTGTTACTTTTCTTAAATTACTATTTTTTGTATTACCTGATACTGCACCAATCTCAGTATTTTCTCCTACTACATCTTCTAATGAAACCGAATCTAGTTTTCCGTTTTTTATAACTACAAGTCTTCCAAATTTTTCTTCTAATGCTAAATTCATTGCCATAACTCCATATTTTGTTGAAAGCACCCTGTCAAACGCTGTTGGTGTTCCTCCTCTTTGTACATAACCAAGTGTTGTATTTCTTGCTTCTAATCCTGTTAATTCTTCAAGTTGTTTCGCAAGTTTTGAGCCAATTCCTCCAAGTTGAGTATTGTCAACTCCCTGTCCATTATCTCTTTTATTTAAAACTGTTAACTCTCCTCCAATTGGAACAGCTCCTTCTGATACAACAACAACACTAAATTGTTTTCCATTCTTTTTTCTATTGTTTATTTTCTTTATTACACTATTTATATCATATGGTATTTCTGGGATTAATGCAACATCTGCACCACCTGCTATTGCAGATTCTAGTGCTATCCATCCTGCATATCTTCCCATTACTTCAAGTACCATTATTCTATGGTGAGTAGCTCCTGTTGTGTGAAGTCTGTCAAGTGCTTCCATTGCAACAGATACAGCTGTATTATATCCAAAAGTAATTTCTGTGCATGCAACATCATTATCTATTGTTTTTGGAACTCCTATTACATTTACTCCTTTTGTAGAAAAATCTCTTGCAGATTTCTGTGTTCCATCTCCTCCAAGAGTAAATACACAATCAAATTCTGCTTCTTTAATGTTTTGTATGCAAACATCAGATAAATCTTTGTATACTATCTTTCCATCTTCTTCTACTTTGTAATTAAAAACATTTGCATTAGTAGAAGAACCAATAATTGAGCCTCCTGTTTGAAGAATTCCAGTTGCTAATGGATTATATGTTAGTTTCACAAAATTTTTATTTAATAATCCTCTGTAACCATCAATAATTCCATAGCACTCAACTCCATTATTTGCAGCTGTTTTAACAATTGCTCTAATAACAGCATTAAACCCTGAAACATCTCCTCCATTAGCCAAAATTGCTACTCTTTTAATCATTATTCTTTCATTCCTTTCATAGTAGCTTCTTACGCTACCTCATAAGTTTATTATTCACATCTTTTGATTTTAATGTATATATATTATCATAATTGTATAAAATAAGCAAATTATTTTTTCTCATATCCAGGCTTGCCTAATAGTCTAAACATATTTTTCTTGTATTCCTCTACACCTGGTTGATTAAATGGATTTATTCCTAGTATATATCCAGACATTGCACAAGCTTTTTCAAAGAAATATATTAAATGTCCAATAGTTTCTTCATCTAGTTTGTCTATTTCGATTTTAATATTTGGACATCCACCAGTTACATGAGCTAAAATAGTTCCTTCCATTGCTTTTTTGTTTACATAGTCCATTGATTTTCCAGCTAAATAATTTAAACCATCTATATTATCTTCTTCTGCTCTTATTTCCATATCTGTTTTGCTTTCATTTACAGAAATAACCGTTTCAAATAACTTTCTTTCTCCTTGTTGTATATATTGGCCCATTGAATGTAAATCTGTTGTAAAATCTACTCCTGCTGGGAAAATTCCTTTGTTTTCTTTCCCTTCGCTTTCTCCAAATAATTGTTTCCACCATTCTGTGATATAGTGCATTTTTGGTTCATAATTAACTAATATTTCTATATTTTTTCCATTTGAATATAATATATTCCTTGCAACTGCATATCTGTAACAATCATTGTATTTTACATCACTATCTAAATATTTTTCACGTGCTATACAAGCACCTTTCATCAATTTTTCTATATCAATTCCAGCAACCGCAATTGGTAATAATCCAACTGGTGTTAAAACAGAATATCTACCTCCAACATTATCTGGAATTACAAAGTTTTCATATCCTTCTTCGTCAGACAATTTCTTTAATGCTCCTTTTTCTTTATCTGTTGTTACAAATATTCTTTTTCTAGCTTCTTCAATTCCATATTTGTTTTCCAAAATTTCTCTAAATGTTCTAAATGCAATTGCAGGTTCTGTTGTAGTTCCAGATTTTGAAATTACATTTATAGAAAAGTCCTTACCTTCTATTGCTTCTATAAGCTCATTTAAGTAATTAGGGCTTATATTATTTCCTGCATATAAAACCAAAGGTGTTCCTCTTTTTTCTTTTGAAAGCATATTACTAAAAGAACTTGTTAAACATTCAATAACAGCTCTTGCCCCTAAATATGAACCTCCAATTCCTATTACAATAAGAATATCTGAATTATTTTTTATTCTTTCTGCTGCTTTTTTTATTCTAATAACTTCTGCTTTATCATAATTTTCTGGTAAATTAACCCAGCCTAAAAATTCTGTTTCACTATCTGCCATTTCATTTATATTATTGTGTATTTCTCGCACTTTTTCATGATATTTTAAAATATCCTTTTCTTCTATTCCACTATTTTCTAAATAAACTTTTACCATTGTATAATCAACTCCACTTATAAATTTGCCTTTATTTTATTACATATTCAAATCTTTTTCAATAAAAACACAAAAACTTTTAATAATCTTTTGATTACTAAAAGTTTTTATTTGTTTATTCTAATTCTCTTCCTTCGTTTTCCATATCGTTTCTTACTTCTTTTGCAAGTTCTACTGAATCGATTTTTTCTTTTTCTGGTTCAAGAACTTTTGAGCGTTTTGCAACTTCCATTCTAATTTTTTCATTTTTAATTTGGCTCATTGTTCTTGCAGAGGTTTTCATTCCAACAATTAAATCGTCAGCTGAAAGTATACTGTTAAAATTATTTCTTAATTTTGTTAATGCCCCATCTTTTCTTAATTCGCTCATATCTTAATCTCCTCCATTTCGTTTGCAAATTTTTTAAACTGTTCTAAATATCTGTTTTCTTTTCCTTTTAAGTTTCTATATTCTAATAGAACTAATGCTTCGTCTACATCAAAGCCTCTTCTTTCAGGTCTATGTAATAACATTCCACCAAATTGGTCCACAAGCTCTAAAATGTCACTTTCTTTTTCTCTTGGTTCACTACCACTATATCTATTTTGTTCTTCACATATTTTACAAAATCTTTTAGAAAATCCTAATGTTTCTAGGTAATCAGCACTTTCTTTTGCATACAATTTTACTTTTGAAAAATCCTGTGGATTTGTTTTCTTTTTACAAGAACAAAGCAAACAAGCAGTAAGTACCATATTTTCGTCTACATCTAGTTTTTCGTGTTCAATAAACATTTTAGCAAGAGTAGTCTTAAAAATAACTGAATTATCAAAGAAAATATCAGTTTTTCTTTCTAAAAAATACATAATTCCAAGCTTTTTCATAAAATCTTTTTCATTTAAAATGTAATCTGCAAAGGTCTCCATCTCGCTACCTCCAAAGTAATCTCTAATTTTTCTTCCATTATAATTCAAGTTCACAAAATTTTCAACAAAGTAACACAAATGTAATAAGAATGTAATATTTGTAATATTGCATTCTTATTCTTAAACTATATTTTATTCTACAATTGTTCCAATTAGAAATTCCTCTCCGTCTTCTAAAATTTGCACTTTTTTTATTTGATTTTCTAAATCCATATTTCCTTTTACTGCTACTTTTAAGTAATTTGGAGTATGTCCGATTATGTAATCTCCCTCTGGTTGTTCAAATAAAACCTCTACTGTTTTATTTATAAATTTTTGTTTATATTCCGCTTCATTTTTATGAGAAAGCTCTATAAGCATTCTACTACGTTCTTCTTTTTTCTCTGGTGATATTTGGTTTGGCATTACAGCTGCTTTTGTTCCTTCTCTTGGAGAATACTTAAATACGTGCATTTGGTAAAACTTTATTTTGCTTAAAAATTTATAAGTTTGCTTAAATTCTTCCTCTGTTTCTCCGGGAAATCCTACAATTATATCTGTTGTTAATGCACAATCCGGATAATTTTTTCTAAGTAATTCTGTACATTTTTCAAATTCCTCGGCAGTATATCTTCTATTCATTCTTTTCAAAGTTTCTGTACAGCCACTTTGAAGTGATAAATGGAAATGTGGACATAGCTTGTCTATTTTTATCAATCTTTCCATAAACTCTTCTGTAATTATTGTAGGCTCTATTGAACTTAGTCGAATTCTTTTTAAATCTGAAACTTGATTGATTGCTTCTAACAAATCAATAAGACTTGTACCATCTTTAAAATCCTTTCCATAAGAAGCAATATGAATACCTGTTATTACAATTTCCTTTATTCCTTCTTGTGTAATTTGTTCTACTTCTTTAACAATACTCTCTATTTTTCTGCTTCTAACTCTTCCTCTTGCATATGGAATAATGCAATATGAACAAAACCTATCGCAACCATCTTGAATTTTTATTACAGCTCTTGTTTTCTCAGTATATGTAACACTTCCAAAATCTAAAAACTCACTTTGATGCATAACATCAGAAACTTCCTCTACCGCTTCCTTGCTACTGAAAAAATCTTCAACATATTTTACAATATTATTCTTTTCACTTGTTCCAAGCACCAAATCAATCTCCGGAATATCCTCCAATTTATCTTTTGCCACCTGAGCATAGCAACCAACAGCTGCAACAATAGCATTTTTATTCGTATGCTTAGCTCGTCTTATAATCTGTCTAGACTTTTTATCCGAAATATTAGTTACAGTACAAGTATTTATAATATAAATATCAGCTTTCTCTTCAAAATCCACTGCCTCATACCCAGCCTCCACAAACTTTTGAAGCATAGCATTAGTCTCATACTGATTAACCTTACAACCGCAATGTATAAAAAGCAACTCTTTTTTTATTTTCCATTTTATTATTACCTTTCAGCTATTTTTCTACTTTTAATGATTGTATAATTCTCCCTTAGTATCAATGTAAAAAACATAAAATACCTTATCGATATGATTGCTTTTAAAGCAATTCGTACAACTTTTTGTTATTTTTACTTGCTATTGTTTTATTTTCTTATTCATTCAACAACTTCTTTTTCAAAATATTCCTTTATCACATTGACATCTATAATTTGATTTTTTTCAGTTTTATCCCAAGGGCTATTCTTTTTATGTGACATTTCTCTTAGTTGCCAAGCGGTATATATTGAAAAACTATCATATACCATCTCTAAAATATCTCTTATTTCCACGTCATTTTCTATTTTACTAACAATCTCATTATTTTCAGGAGTATCTGGTATTATTATAGGATTTCTACCAAAAACACAATAAGTATCGTAAACATTTCTAATAACAGGTCCATGATCCCATGCTTCTAAATCATCATCAAACAACTTATTTCCTGTTATCGCTAAACATACACCCTGTGCATTATACAATAACTTTTGCAATTTCAAATGTGTTATTCCTTCATACACTTCGTAGTCATCATTAGCTGCTACTTTTTGTTTTTGTTCTGCATAGTTTTTATATAAAAACCATTTTGCTATTTCCTGTGCTGTATATTTTGCTTTTTGATTATTCATAATGATTTCCTCCTCTTTCTAATATTATTATACCCCCTTGATTCTGTCAATATTTATTCATAATTATTATACAATTGTCCTGTAACATTATAACACTTTGAATCTCTGTCGTCAATGATTTATGTATACTTACCAAAAACTAATTATGCAACTTTCTTTTTTACCATTTCTATTATATTCTCTACTTTTCTCCAAGTTTGAGGTTCTTCTTGTGTTGGATATATTTCAATATCAAATTCTTCTTCTAATGAGTTTATTAGTTCTATAAATGCTAATGAATCTAATATTTCATTTTCTAACAAATCTATTTCTATATTTTTCCTTAACTCTTTGTATTCTGTTACTCTTTCTATTATTCCTATTATTTTTTCTTCCATTTAATATTCCTCTACTAATCTTCTTTCATCACATTTTCCATTTTTGTTTAAAGGAAATTCCTTTATGATTTTTATCATTGGGCACATATACTTCGGAATTTTTTTTAGTAAGTCTTTCCTTATTTCTTCAATTTCTTTGTTATCCTTCAATTTTATAAAAGCTATAATTTTTGTAACATTTCCCGCTTCATTCTTAATAGTTGTTACAATTGCTTTATCTACATACTCCAATCTGTTTAAATTTTGCTCTATATCATCTAGTTCTATTCTATATCCTTTATATTTTATTTGTTTATCTTTTCTGCCCTTATAATATAAAATGCCATTTTTTATATATCCTAAATCTCCTGTTTTATAGGCTTTTTGATTGTTATACATTACAAACTTTCTTTCATTTGGAATTAGATAGCCTTTTGCTACACTTTTTCCTGTGATTAAGATTTCACCAACTTCTCCTTCTTTTAAAATATTTTCATTATCATCGACAATAAAAATATCAACATCTTTTTTCGGTATTCCAATTGGCATTTCTTCTTGTTTTAATATATCTTGATTGATTTTTATACTTGTTACAGCAAAAGTACATTCTGTTGGCCCATAGCTATTTATTATCTCTATATTTTCAAATCGTGCATATAATTTTTCTACTGTTGTATTTAATAATTTTTCTCCACAAAATAATATTGTTTTTAAGTTTGGAAGTTGCTCATTATTAAAGCCGTTTATCTAATAATAATAATTCCGCAAATGATGGCGTTATCACAGCTACATTGGCATTACTATTTTTTAAGCTATCATATAATTCATATAAACCTTCCCCTAAGATATAATGTTCACTACTTGTTAATAAACTCAAATAAATATCTGCAACAGATAAATCAAATGAAAATACTGCTTGATTAAGAATTACCCCATTTTTTATTTTTACAATTGTTTCTAACCAATTTATACAAGAATTTACATTTTCATAAGTTACCTCTACTCCTTTTGGTTCTCCGGTACTTCCTGATGTGAATATTATATAATAAATATCTTCTTTCTTCATTTCAATATTCATTATTTCTTCATACTCTTTTTTAGCCATTATTTGTTCAATTTCATTTGAAGAAATATTTTTAGTTTTTTCGTTTTTCAAATCTCCTATAATAATTTTAGGGTTTGTTTGTTCAATTATTGTTTTTATCCTACTTTCTGGCATATTTTTATCTATTGGAATATATGCAATTCCAGCAAAAGAACATGCTAAAAATGTTGCTTCCATATATATTTCTTTATGTCCGATATACTATTATTGGTCTTTTTTCTTTGTCAATATTTATTACAAAATTATGTATATTACTTACATATTGATTAAGTTCACTATACGTATAGCTTTTATTACCAATAGTATATGCTTTTTGCTGACCACTTTCTTTTAAATTTTTTAAAATTCTATCCAGCAGCATTTTCATTCTCCCTTATTTCATTTTCGGGTATTAGTTCGTAATTATACATTACCTTTGATTCATTATTTAATATTAGTTCCTTCTTTATTTCTTGCTTTGTTTCTTTATCAATAATTGTTCTATATACTTTGCTATATCTATAAAATTCTCCTCTTTGATTTCTAGCATAATGGTTGTCTTCTTCTGATATTTTATACTTTTGCTTTAATGGAACTGTGCTTCTTATTTCTCCATTTAACATTGTATCATCTAACCATACTCTTATTTGAACTGGATATTTTGTAGTATTTTTAAATCTGTAATCTAATGCTTTATAGCAAATAGAAGTGCCTGTCCCAAAAGGGACTCTTCTATTCACATCTGGAAATAAAGCATCTGAATGGTGATGTTTTTCTGTTACTTCAAGTGGTGTATGTAAAACAAGCCAATGTATCATATTAGCCATTTGACACAATCCTCCACCGATTCCAGTTCTCATTTTTCCGTTGCTTATTACCAGTCCTTCTAAATATCCCTTTCTTTTAGTTGTTGTTCCAACAGTGTTATAAAAAGAAAATTCTTCTCCTGGATTAACTATAATCCCATCAATTTTATTGCAAGCTAATTGCAAATTTACTACTTTATTTTCCTGTAATTTCATATCTACACCCGGTAGCTTTCTAAGTAATACTTTTGTATCACTTTTCCATATGTAATCCAAATTTTCTTTATTTTTCTTTTTAGCAAATTTTCTTCCATTTCTCCAATCTTTTAAATCTTTTTTTCTAGCTTCCTTAAATAAAGATATTTCATAACAAATTGGTCCATATTCGCAAAATAATTTTCTTTCTTTCATTTCTTCCCCTCTTATTTCATATATTAGTACATATCATTGCTAACAGGTATAATATAATATGTTGCAATGGAAATACCGCATAAAACATTGTTTTTATGAACTTATTTCTTCTTCCTAGTTGTCCATTATATAAAGCTATTGGAATTATACTATATATAATAGAATACTTATATCCTGGATGAAATTTAGAAAAATCTAATGATGTTACAAAAGCTAACAATATCAAACTTAAATATGCTAATTTTAATACTATTTTTTGAGCTTTATTTTCAAATATTTTATTTGTAAACAATATTTTTTTATCTTTATCCATAAATAATTTTTCTATTATATATAGTTCAATACACATAAATGGAATTCTCATATCAAATTCGACCTTTATATTCATATATATAACAAAAATTAATACAATAATAGCAATCCTTAATATTAGATTTATAGTATTATTAAAACATTTAAAAATTGTTTTATATTCTATCATTGATATTAAAATTAGTGATAATGTATATGAATATAAAATTCCTATATATTCATTTACTTGTGTATAATAGTTTGGAAATAATAATTGATTAACCATTCCCATTATAAATATTGCAGTTTGCGTTATTGTAGCTAAACAAAAAATTCTAAATATATACCTTTTTATATTACTTGTATGGAAGAATCCTTGCACCAACAAATACAGAAATATAGGCATTACAATTCTTCCAACACTTCTAAATATGTAATATATATTTTCGTCCAAGGCTATTCGAAAATAGCTTCCTATATGGTCAATTATCATTGCTATTATTGCAATAATTTTTAAAACATTTGTAGTCATATTATTTTACCCTTTTTTATTTGCAATAATTGCTATTACTACTATAATTATCAATAATATACATAATCCAATTATTATCATATATTCCATATGTGTTTGTAAAAAGCTAACTATATTTTTCTTTTTAACAACTGTTATTCCTGTAGTATTTGTATTATTTTTAGCTTGTTCATTTTTTGTTGAAGTTGTTGTATTTGTAATATTATTAGATGTATTAGTTGAGTTAGATGCATTTTCAGAAAGATTAGATGTGTTTTCTTCATATTGACTTGATGTAACATTATTATATTCAATTGGATAATTATCATCATAATAATAATTGTCCTCATAATTATAATCTTCATCTTCATAATAGTAAGCATTGCTACTTGTAGCATTAGGGCTGGTTGCATCACCATAACAATAATATAAATTTGAACTTGTTGCATCTGCGCTCGTTGCGTCTGAGCTTGTTGCATCACAGCTTGTCGCATCATTATAAGTTGCTGCAAAACTATATAAATATCCTTCTAATGCAGTAATTTGTCCATTGTTTACAACAACAATTACTATTCTAGCAATTACTAATATTGCCACTAAAAAAACTATTAACTTTAAATTTGCAAATTTACTATTTTTTTCTTTTTTCATTTTTTACTCCACCTTTTCTTTATTTTTTAAACTTAAATATTCTAATGCTAAAAGCACCCAATATATTGGTTCAACTATTACTACCCACAAATTAAAAAAATCTGATATTAAATAGCAAATAATCGCTATTAAAAAAATTTTTGAATATTCATTTTTATTTTTTAACCCTTCTTTAATTTGAAAATATATAAAAATTAAATAACTCACAAGGCCTATAATTCCTATATTGATAAGAATTGTTAAATATACATTTCCTGCCGTATCATTTATTGAAAGTTCTCCGTAAATTGGCTACATCTTGTGTATATTTGTCCATAAATCTTACAGCAAAAGTATCTGGTCCAGTTCCCAATAATGTATATTCATTTAATAAGCAAACTGTTCTTTTCCATAAAAACATTCTATATGTACCAAATGTATCGTCCAAATTTCCATGCAATATCTGATGGACCTGATGTAACATTCCATGATTAAAATTTATAAAATATAATCCGATTATTGCTAGTATTGCTAAAATCAGCATTGTTACATACATTTTTTTTATTATCTTGCTTTTGGGGTTAATTGTAAATTTCATATTTTTTAATATATATGCCAATACCATAAAAATCCCAAATATAATAATCAATGCTAATGCTGTTTTATTAAATTGAAAATATAATCCGAGTTTTCCTATATCATAGTGATATTCTGGATTGATTATTATGTTTATAATCATTCCTAATATTATCATATCAATAGCAATTAAAGTTCTAGATAAATATTTACTATTTGTAATAATAAAAGGAAATAGTAAAATAAAAGTTGCTATAAACGCGACAGTTCCACTCATTACATTTATTATAACAAATATAAAAAATCCCATAAACACAGACAGTAAATGTACTATTTTATAAATTTTCTTTTCGTCGAGTATTACAAATGCTGAAAATGATACAGTAAGTAGCATACAATATATAGCTGATATAAAATCTATATTTCCTATGGTTCCCATAAAACTAACATTATGAGTTCCAATTCCTTCTTGATACATATTTAATGGATTAAATCCAATATACTGCAATATGCAGACTAAATTTAAACATATAGAAGATATTGAAAAATATAAAACCATTCTTTTTTCAAATTTTCCAAACAGAGTAATCGCCAAAAAGGTTAAGCAGTATAAAGAAATTGTTATTAAACCTTCGCCTCTTCCAACTCCAACAAACAAATTATATTTGTCAAAATATGGTGATATTATACAAGAAACAATGTTGATTGCCCAAAATATAATTAGTGCATGCTGTACTTTTGTCATTTTGTTTTTTATACCATTTATTTTATAAAAAATAAAATAATATAAATTGATTATTATAATAATAGCTAAATAAATAACTGAAATCCATAAAAAGCACCTGTACTTACATTCTAGTATTCTAAAAAAACCAGTAGCATCAATACACAATGGAAATATGATTATAATATTGGCAATATATAACTCTGTAATCTTATTTAATAACACTTGCATTTTATCTGAATTTTTATTATCTATATTTTCCATTTCCCCTCCTTTCCTTAAAAGCCAAAAAGCATAAACCTAGTACCAAATACTAAGTTCATGCTTTTTTCAATCATTTTTTATTTAATAATAAAGTGTGTGTGTGTGTGTACAGCCACAAGGCTTTCGGCGTTTATACATTTCATTGCTACTTTTTCTCCTTCGTTATATGATATTTTCTTTTATATCTTATCATATTAGTTTTATAATTAGCAATAGTTTTTTTATATTTTTTTAACTCTATCTCTTTTTCTCATCCAAAACATCTAAATTATCCAATGCTTTGCCTGTTCCTAGGGCTACGCATGATACTGCATCTTGGGCTATCATTACATTTATGCCTGTTTTTTCTTTTATTAGTTGGTCTAGTCCGTTTAAAAGACTTCCTCCACCTGTCATATATATTCCTTTGTCACTTATATCAGCTGCAAGTTCTGGTGGAGTCCTTTCTAATACCGAATGTACGGCATCAACAATTAGTCGACCTGGTTCTTCTAATGCTTCCATCATTTCGCTTGAACGAACAGTAATTGTTTTAGGAAGACCATCTCTTAAATCTCTACCCCTTACATCCATTTCAACATCTTGAATTCTAGGATAAACACATCCAATATTTATTTTAAGTTCCTCTGCTGTTCTTTCTCCAATTATTATATTGTACTTTCTTTTTATATATTTAACAATATATTCGTCAAACTTATCTCCTGCGATTTTTAGTGATGTGCTTACAACAGAGCCACCAAGTGAAATTACGGCAATATCAGTAGTACCTCCACCAATATCAACAATCATATTCCCACAAGGTTTAGATATATCAATTCCAGCACCAATAGCAGCAGCAATAGGTTCTTCGATTAAATATACCTTCCTAGCGCCAGCCTGTGAAGCAGCATCAATTACAGCTTTTTTCTCTACCTCTGTTACTTGTGAAGGAATACAAATCATAATTCTTGGTGAAAAAATAAACTTGCCACAAATTTTATTTATAAAAGTTTTAAGCATCTTTTCTGTTACCGTATAATTAGAAATAACCCCATCTCTTAGTGGTCTAGTAGCCACAATAGTGCCCGGTGTTCTACCAAGCATTCTTCTAGCTTCTTCTCCAACAGCCAAAACCTCATTAGTTACACTATTAACAGCAACAACAGAAGGTTCTCTTAAAACAATACCCTTTCCTCTAACATATGCAATTACAGTTGCAGTTCCCAAATCAATTCCAATATCCTGTCCAAAATGAAACATCAAACTTAACTCCTTTTTCTCTCTTTTCATTATTGTTACAATTTTGTTACAATTATATTACACTTTTTCAAAAATATCAATGCTTTTTGAAAGAAAAAGCACGAACATCAGCTTTCATTTAATCCTAGCCAACATTCGTGCATTTAATCTTTTTATAATTCATTACAATACATAATAAAGTACAACCAAGGCTCCAACAATTCCAATTGATAAATAACCTTTGCTTACCAAATCAAGTTGAACATCTGTTAAACTTGTAACCTCATTCACTGTTGATATTTGATAAGAAGCTATATTATTAAGCTCAAAATTTACTTTAAAATCCTTTTTTTCTCCTGAACTAATACTGCCCAAATCTATGTATTTTCTTCCCATACAATGTCCATATTTGCTATAAAACTCAAATTGCAAATATTTAGGAGCATCCTGTGCATCCTCTTTTTTAGTAATACTCCCCTCTACATATCCACTAACATTTGTAGCCTCCGCTTTACCAATTTGAACACTATAACCCGTTGTATCATTTTTAGCACAACTCATTTCCTTATAACTATTGGCCAATGAAACACTTACAAGAACATCTGTTAATACATAAAAAGCTACAAATATCAAAAAATATATCAAAAATGTTTTCATTCTTTCCATTATATAATCCCCCTAAAATACTTTATATACACTGTTTCTTTACTCTATACTCGTCAGCATCCTTTATCTGCCACTTTTTAAAATAATATATCTCGTCTAATATTATACCTTAGTGTACATAAAAAGTAAATACTTAGACTTACGCTCTTTTAAAATTCATAATAATAATTCCAACAATAACAATAATAGCACCAATTACAGACTGAATAGACATATTCTCCTTAAACACAACAGCAGATGCCACCAATGTTAATATCTGCACAATTCCAGTTACAATCGGATAAATATAACTCAAATCAAACATGGTAATAACCCTAGTAAACAACAAAAAGCTACCTAAATAACAAACAAAACCAATTCCACTAACAATACTCATACCCAAAGTAATTGTACCATCCTTAACATCCAAAGACCCTGGATTTCCCCCGCAACTTCATAAAAATCAACCCAGCCACGGTCAAACATAAATAAACACCAATCAAAACATACTGCATAATAATCCTCCTACTCGTATTCTCCATATAAACTTCCACCTCTTAGTATCATTCTCTATTACTTCTAGTGCCTCTTGATTATATGATACAAAATTAATTTAGTCAAGCGAAAATATTTTTCAAGTTATGTAAACTGTTTTGCTTTTTTCTTCATTTAGTGATATAATAAAAATATAATCATTGCAATCGAATAACTAAGGAGGAGATAATTATGGCAAGATATACATCAAATAAAAAACTTTCCGAAATGGAACCAACCAAAAAAAACAGCAAAAAAATTTGGGCAATGCTTTTAAGTGGAGTAGCAGCAGTTAGCATCGCTTCTGGTTTTGCTTATGCTAACCTAAAAGATAATCTACAACATAATTCAGATGTAAGAAATACCCCAATCGAATTCGAAATGAACACATCTGCATCTGGTACACCTGTACTTTCAAAATACTTAAAAGATAACAAACAAACAATTGATACATTAAGAAGAGACTTAATTTCATATCAAGAATACCACAATATGCCAAATCGTTCAGAAGCAACAGAAAAAAAGATGGAAGCATTAATTAATAAATTAAGCTCACCAGAAACATTATATACAGTCAGTCAATTTTCATTAAACCTTGTAAAAGCTAAAATGGCTGATGCATATAAATTAAAAGATTATCATGATATACAAGTAAGAGTTTCTAATGATCCCACTGTTCCAAGAGAGTATAGCATAATTAATACCGAAACTAATGAGCTTTTATTTAAACCTGATATTGGATTTTTCAGTAAATCCGATGCAGAAAAAATGAAACTACACGAAACTATTGAAAAAACGATTGCTTTGCAAAATGTAGAAGCTGATAAAGATTCAAAATCAGATAAAACAAGGTTTGCTAATCAAGCATATTTATTATACAACTCTGCAATAAAAACTGCTAATACAAAATACATTGCAAAAAACGGAAAACTTATGGAAGTTGGAGAACCAAAAGTGGTTACACCTACTCTTACTCAAAAAGTAAAAGATACGGACGACGAAAGAGGTTTATAATAATTATTCATAATATATATTAACAAACATAAACTATATAAAAAGTTTATGTTTGTTTTTTTATGGAGGTTACTTATATGTTTGTTTATAATTTGAAACTAAATCGTACTAGCATTTTCAAAATTTTGCTGGTTATTGCAATTATTGTATTTGTTACACTCTTTGGAATCGCGGTATATAGAATCGTTTCGACAAGTTTAAATAAATCGTTTAAAGTAAATGATTCTATTTTACAAGGCGAAGTTGCTACACTTACCTCAGATAATTATACAGATGTACTTAAAATGGTACATAATGATTTGAATACATATCTAGGACAAAAAATTAAATTTACTGGCTATGTTTACAGAGCACCAGATTTTGCTGAAAATGAATTTGTTTTAGCGAGAAATATGCTAGTAAACAATAATACTCAAAGCCTAATAGTGGGATTTTTGTGCAATTGCAACGAAATCAAACAATTTTCTGATAACACTTGGGTTGAAATAACAGGCGAAATTACCAAAGGCAATTATCACGGAGAAATTCCAGTAATTAAAATCACACAAATAAATAAAGCCCAAAAGCCAGACGACGAATATGTATATCCACCAGACAACACCTATATTCCTACTACTGTAATATTTTAAAAAATAATCTGTTATACAGAAAACCCAAATTGTTAAAACAATTTATCTAACAATCTGGGTTCTCTTTTTATATAAAATCAATTAAAAATTATTCAATATCGTTTATCTCAATACTATAAATAGTCAAAAATTTTATTTTCTATCAAATATCGTCTTAACTACCCCTTTATCAATCAATGTTCCATATACATTTTTTATTACAATTAATGCTATTGGTCCTATTAATAGTCCCAATACTCCTATTATTTTAAAGCCTGTATACATTGCTATTAGTGTGAATATTGGGTGTATGCCAATTTGTTTGCTTACGATTTTTGGTTCTAGGAATTGTCTTACTATGGAAATTACTGCAAGTATTACTAATATTCCTATTGCAAGTTTTATGTTTCCATTTATAGCTTCAATTACTGCCCAAGGTACCATTGCTGTTCCAGACCCAAGTATTGGCAAAGCATCTACGAAGCCAATTCCCAGTGCAGCTAAAAATGGATATTGAACATCTAGTCCTATCCATTTTAAAATATATAATCCCACAAGAACCTCCACAAAAGCCATTGCCACTAATATAAATTCAGCTTTTAAGTATGAGCCTAAACTGCTTATAAGTTCCCTAATATGCAAAAATACTCTCTTTACCCAGGTTTTGGGAAAGTGATGTTCTACTTGATCTACCATATATAATTTATCTACACAAATAAAATATGTTGCCATTAGCGTAACAGCAATGTAAATCCCTATTGTTGGCAAGCTTGTTAGCCATTGTATAAAAACATTTAGGAAATTACTTAGCATTTTAGATACATTTCCTATCACATCTTGTGTTGAACTTTGCATTATTGATGTAATTTGTTCGGGAATATGAATTCTTTCAAACTTAAATTTGTCCATTATCCATTGGCATTGATTATATATTTTTTCCGAATATTCATTGATTTTTCCTAGAAAATTATAAGATTCAGAAACTAATGTTATAACTCCCCAAGTTATTATTCCAATAAGTATTGCAGATACAATAATAAGTACAATTATAGCTGATGTTTTCCTAGACAGCTTGCTCTTTTTGTGAACTCTTTTCACAAGTGGCTCTATTAACATAGCTATAATAAAGGCGATAACAAATGGCATATAAAATATGGAACATTTTATCAATATATAGAAGCCCACAATGCTTAAAAATAGTATAAAAATTCTTTTTAGCACTTTACTCCAATATCCCATATCTACTACCATTTGTCCACCTCCTATTTTTTATTTTATTCTTTTGCTGTTAATTTATTCACTTAATACAAATTATCATAATAGTTATTCATTCCATTTTGATTTGTATTATATGGGAATACTCCTGCATCTCTTGGCATTGGTGGTCTTGGTGGAGGATTTCCTCCTGGTGGAAATGGTGGACGCCCTGGTGGTGGCATCGGTGGCCTTCCTGGTGGAATAGGTGGTCTGCCTGGCCTTCTGTTAAGCAATTCTCTTAGTATTAAAATTCTTATTAAATCTTGTAATGTATTATTTGGTCTTCTTTGTCTTGTTTCTCTTTCTATTTTGTTATTTTCTGTTTTCGAACTGTAGGTATTGTTTTTGCTAGTTGATGTATTTCTTACTTCATTTTTTTGAGTTTCTTCCATTCTTACATCTTCTAGTTCCAAATTTGAATACACCTCTTTTGTTAATTTACTAACAAACTCTTCCGTTATTTCTCCTCTATATTGGTTACAAGCCTTGCACACCATTGGATATGCTATTTTATATATTTCTGGATATAATTTTTCTATTTCAACATCTTCCATATCTCTATTTTCATTTTGATATGCCATATTGTAATATCCATTATATGTAGGCATTCGGCTATTTTGAGGATATCCTAATACATCTCGCATATATTCTTCATAACTCTGATAGTACATAATAAACCTCCTAAATTTAGTTTTTATATACTATTCATTAAAATTTGGTTTGGTTACAAGGAATTTACTATTGATTTGAATTTATCTCCTCTTTCTTCAAAGTTCTTGTACATATCAAAACTTGCACTCGCAGGAGAAAATAATACAACTTCTCCTTTTTTTGCCACTTTTTTTGCAGTATTTACTGTTTCTTGTAGTGTATCGCATTCATAAATTTCTATTCGTTTTTGTTCTACTTTCATTTCATTTTCTACTGATTCTTTTATTTTTTTAGAAGTCTGCCCCATTAAAATTAAAACAGAAACATTGTCTAAAATTGGCTTAGCAATTGGTGTATAGTCTAAGTGTTTATCATATCCACCAGCAATTAAAACAATCTTTTCATTAAATGATTTTAATCCTGCAATCGTTCTTGTTGGGCTTGTTCCAATAGAGTCATTATACCACTTTACTCCATTTATTTCTTTTACAAACTCTAATCTATGTTTTACTCCTTTAAATTGTGTAACAGCTTCTATTTGTTTTTCTGTACTAGCAATTTCTAGTGTTGCAGCTATTGCAGTACATACATTTTCATAATTATGCTTACCTCTTAGTAGTAAGTCTTTTGTGTTTAAAATATGCTTTCTAAGTTTATTATCACATACTTTTATAATATCATCGTCTAATATTACTCCATTATCTAACTTATTTTCTCTGCTAAAAAAGATTACTTTTCCTTTGGCTTCTTTTGCACATTCTCTTGTTATTTCATTATCATAATTTAATACTAAGATTCCATCTTCATTTTGATATTTAAAAATGTTCTTTTTAGCTTCTATATATTCTTCATAAGACTTATGGAAATCTAAATGATTTGGCGAAATATTTGTTATAACAGCTATATTCGGACTTGTATGAATATTCATTAGTTGAAAACTACTAAGTTCAAGAATTACCATATCATTTGGTTTCATTTCTTGAATTTTAGTAAATAGTGGTATTCCTATATTTCCACCTAAATAGCAGTTAAATCCTTGTTTTTTTACGATTTCATATATCAAACTTGTTGTTGTGGTTTTTCCGTCACTTCCAGTAACTCCAATAATTGTACCTGGGCATAATTCCATAAGCATTTCTATTTCAGATGTAATTATCGCACCTCTTTTGGCTTCTTTTACAAGTTCTGGCCAGTCTTCTCTACAAGTTGGTGAACGAAATATAATATCAAATCCATTTAATTTAGATAAATTATTTTTTCCGAATGAAAATTCAATATTGTTATTTGTTATAATATCCATAATGTTTTTATCTATGTTATCTATTGTTCTATTATCAAAAACTGTAATTTTAGCCCCTAGGTCGTGCAAATAACTCAAAAGTGGAATATTACTTACTCCCAAGCCTATTATTGCAATTTTACGATTTCTTATGTAATTAAAAAATTCCTCTAATTTTTCATTTTTCCATTCCACGGCAAAAAGCACCTCCTATTTAATATATTCTAGCATATTGTCAATTGCTTCACTAGCATTTGCACAATTTGTAACATCTATTTCTATTGTTTTATCAGATTTGTCATAAAATCCTGCTTTTTCTTGCAAATTATCTCTTGTTTGAATGTTTGCCTTTATTTCTTCAATATTTTCTGTACCATATTGTATGCATTTTCTTCTAACTCTTTCGTCTAATGTGGCAGTAATAAAAAAGTGATAATCTGTATCTGGATAAATTTTCATAATACTTCTTCCAGAAATTATTACAGTATGCTCTTTTTTTAGATTATCTATAATATTTCTTGCAAATTCAAATAGTCCTTTATTATCAGCAACTCCTCCAACATTAGAAACAGCAAGAGATGATTCTTCTGACTGCAAATCTTCTTCTTTTAATTTTTCATTTTTATAGTAAAAGTTTGTTTCTCCATCTTCTATTACCATTTTTATTTGTAATTTATCCATAATCAGCTTAATATCTATATTGCTAGCATTATTCTTGATGGCATCAAGGCTTCCTGCATTTTTTAGCATTACATACACAATTGCTCTATATAAGTTTCCTCCATTTAGAAAAACAGCATTTGGAATTTTTTTCGTTAATTCTCTACAAATTGTAGTTTTTCCGCTTCCAACTAAGCCTTCAATTCCAATAACAATATTTTTTTCCATAACAACACTTCCTATCCAATTTATAGATATTTTATCACAGATTATATGGGAAGTAAACCTATAACATATTTTAAAAATCTTATGTATATTTTATCTAAAAAATGCCAAAATAATACTACCAACAAATTAAGGAGGTGCCTCACAATGGGAAAAAATAAAGAAAGTAAAAAGAACAAAAACAATAAATCTAACAAAAACAATAATCAAAAAAATAGTGAACAAAACAACAACGAATGTGAATAGTTGTAAAAAAAGAAGCCAATATACCAAAAAGGCTTCTTTTATTTTATTTCTATTCTACTCACATCTTCAACTTCAATAGGCAATTAGAAATAATTTTATTTAATGCAATTTAGTTTGATATTGCTAGTTTTTCTACTTCTTTTAAGCTTAACCCTGTATATTTAATTACGCTTTTCTTATCAATCTTATCTTTAAGCATATTTTTAGCAGTTTCCATTTTTGCTTTTATTTCGCCATCTTTCTTTCCCAAAGCCCTTCCTATTACAATTCCAGCCTCCTCGCCTTCTTCTCTACCACATCTTCTGGCTGCGGCCTCGTCTCGAAGGGCTTTGTTTCTTAGTTCTTCTCTCCTTTTTACAGCTTCATCTCCTGTTAAATATTCGTATTCTTCATTGGCTCTTCTTATTTTTTCATTTTGGTTCATTGCCATTTCCATCAAATCCTTCCTTTTATAATCTATAAATGCTAACCAATTTTCTAAATTGGTTTTTAACTTATTTGTTACCATTCTTCTAAATTTTGGCAACTCTATAAAGTAATATTTTACGCCTCTTATTATTTCGTATTTGCAATATTTATCTTCAACAGTTTTGGTTCTTGTAAAGTATTCTTTGTTTTCAGTTTCTAATTCGTAATCCAAAATCCATATTACTGCAATATCTTTAATGTTTTGATAATCTTCTTTTGGTTTTATGCAATCTCGAATTAGGCATCCTGCATAAAATACTGCTCTTTTCTCTGTATCTTTGTAATTGGTATTTTGCATTTCAACATCAACTATTAATTCGTCATTTACAGTCGCTTTAATATCTAGTCGACCTTGCTTTTCTTCAATATTGTGAATTTCTGGTTCAACTTCTTTTTGAGTTTCGATTTTTTCAATTTTTATTTGCAATATGCTTTCTAAAAAATCTACTAATAAATCTTCGTTTCTTTTTGCAGAAAATAGATTTTTAAAGATAATATCACTTTGTGGTACTTTTTCAGTCAATAATAATTCCTCCTTTTATTATATATCGTGATAGTAAATTGTTTCAATACTTTTTGCAATACTCGTCTGGTAGTATAAAATCTATGTTTTTATATAGCTTTCTCTATTTTTAAGATAAGTATAAATATCGAAACATTCTTTTCACATATACATTATTTAATTCTTAATTTCTTGATTTTCTTAGGCTGAAATTGCCTTAATTATCCTGTTCATACTAAGTTGCGATTTAGATTAATTAGACTTAATCCTTATTTGAATTTTTATGTATAAAAATAATTTACATTATGATACTACATATTTACATAATTGTAAATACTTTTCTCGAAATTTTTTCCATGAATTTCCGACAATCTTCGACATTTTTTTCTTTTTAACTTTGATAAACTTCTATTCTAGGAGGTGTTCAATTTGAAAAGACTTGGAAATTTATACAAAAATATTTATGAATTTGATAATATTCTTTTAGCATATAATGAGGTTTTAAAAAATACACATAATAAACGTAGAGTAGAAAATTTGAGGGAATACAAATCGGTTTATATTTCTAGAATTCATAACATTCTAGAAAACCAAAAATATATTGTTGGTCCTTATAATACATTTAAAATTTACGATCCAAAAGAAAGGCAAATTGTTAGTCAAAATGTTCAAGATAAAATTATTAATCATTTGGTTTCTCGTTTTATACTCTATCCTGCACTTTTGCCTTGTTTACTTGATGTGAATGTTGCTAGTAGAAAAAATATGGGAACACATAAAGGTCTAGAATTAGCTAATACATTTCATAAAAAATGTAAGATTAAATACAAATCCTATTATATTTTAAAATGTGATATAAGCAAATTCTTTGCTAGTATTGATCATGATATTTTAAAACAAAAATTACGTAGACGTATTAAAGATAAAGATTCTTTAAAAATTGTATTCGATATAATTGATAGTAATTTAAAAGGTTTATATATAGGTTCTATGACCAGTCAAATTCTTGCTATTTTCTATTTGAATGATTTAGACCATTTTATAAAAGAAACATTAAAAATAAAATATTATGTTCGCTATCAAGATGACTTTTTGTTATTTCATCACAGCAAAGATTACTTAAATTACTGCTTAAAAGAAATTAAAGCTTTTTTAACCAAAGAAAACTTATCATTAAATCGCAAAACCAGAATTTATAAAAACACCAATAATTTTTTATATTTAGGAAGAAATACAAAAGGTAAATATTCTAGATATAGAAATGTAAAGAGAAAACTAAAAGCAAGATATTACTTATACCAAAACAATAAACTATCATTAAATAGCTTTGTTTCAAGTGTAATCTGTTATAAACAATTATGTAACACTAGTTCAATTTTCAAAATAAAAAAAGATAGCACTAATAATAGCACTACCTAAAAACAGTAATAAGTTAAACTCCCCTTCAATTAATATTTACTAACAAATTTAACTATCTATTTTTATTTTATAGTTAGCCAATGGCTAATTAAAGGATATTGGTTTGTTTCTATCTAAAACTTCTCTTATTCTACCTTAGTAGAAAATAACCACAGTTTTTTAGAAGCTAAGGGACGAACGCCATTGTTGTTGTTATAATTGTTGTTGTTCACGTTGCCGTTGTAGTTCACGTTAAGCAAATTGTTGTTGTTATTAGCAGACGGAGAGGCGAGCCATATTCAACCATACCCTAATTTAATGACTTTATCCATCCAGTAGTATATTTTACTATGTCATCCAATTTATTACCAAATTTATAATATTTTTTTTGAGTAATAACGGCTTTATCATATGATAGGTTAAGCAAAAAATCTACTACTTTTATTTTAGCAATTACTTTTAGCAATAATTGCTTTTTATATTCAATATCTATTGCTGTATTTGCTTCATATGCTAGTTCCAAGATATCATATAAGTTTGTTCTAATTCTATTTTTTAATTCAATGTCTTTTTTAGGGAAATTGTCCATTTGTTGATCTGTCATTATTATAAACTCCCTTATAAACTGAATTATTTTAAATTTTTCTGTTTGCATATACTATTTCTTCTATCCTTTTTATTGTTTCTTCTATATTATCATTTTCTATGTTTTCCTCTAAGTTTTCCTGAATTTTGTTTATTTTTTCTATTATCTTTACATATTTTTTTGCTTTTTTTAGTTTTTCCTCATATGTATTCAAATTCTTAAAGTCCATTTTATAATCTACATCATAATTATTTCTCGTATCTATTATTAAATAATTTATTTTATTTTGTTCTAGTTTTGCCATAGCCTTTACCAATCCGCCCTTTGGGAAACCGCAAGTTGCAATTTTGCTGTCCTTTTTTATTTTATATTTAAATACATAAGATAATACATAAGCATCTTTTCCAAAGCAATTATAAAATGCTCCTACTTTATAACAAATTACATCACAAGGATGGATTTCTTTTATTGTTCTTGCCATATTTATTACACTCATTATTTTTATATTTGAACGTTAACAGACGCAAGGCCTGTTAAACGTTATCCTTTCTCTACATTTTTATTTTCTTTACTTGCTTAATTTGTATGTTCCATCTCCATTTGATACTAATTGGATACCAGAT
>OLGM01000368.1_pt1 | contig 30345 bp, 43 predicted proteins | sample 1606001 | NCBI WGS metagenome assembly OLGM01 (sample SAMN03283294) | human gut metagenome | biome: human-associated habitat; material: feces | host: Homo sapiens | place: Peru | collected 2012
TCGCGCTTGCTTCACACGCAAGAGGTCCACGGTTCGAGTCCGTGCGTGTCCACCAGAAGCAAAAGCCCCGAAAGCGTTGATATACAACGGCTTCGGGGCTTTTTTGTTTTGTAAATCGGCGCGTTCCTATATTTCTCGTACAACCTCAAAAGACCTGATTTTCTGACGGTTGCTAACAAAAATCTAACAAATTTTTTAGGTCAAATCGAGTTGACGGCGTCCTTGAGCTGTGCCATCTCGATGTGCGTGTAACGCTTGGTCGCCGCGTCGGAGACCTGACCCATAAGCTTTTGGATTCCCCATTTGTCAATGCCGTTGCGATAGAGCATCGACGCGAAAGTGTGCCGCGTGGCGTGCGGAGTCAGGCGCGGCAGACCGAGGGCTTCGAGCGTCGGGTAGTACCACTGGTTGCGGAAGTACTTGTCGGTCACGCGGACGAGCTTGCCGCGATATTCCTTGCAGACGATTGTCGGACCGTTTTTATCAAGCCACTTTTGCAGATACGGCATGACCTTGTCCGAGACTGGCACAATTCTGTTTTTGCCCGCCTCGGTCTTTTCGCCGCCGGTCAAGGTGTGGTTTTCCGGATCCCAGCTAAAGCGTGTGAGCGCCAGAAACTCGTTGATTCGCCATCCGGTATAGCACATAATCACTATCAGATCGGCATACATAAAGCCCCTTTCCGCCGCCTCTTCGAGCTTGTGCAGTTCGAGATCGGAAAAAGGCGTCTTTTCCTTTTCTTCCATTTTCGGCAGCGTGGTAAAAGAAGCGTAATTTTTTGATATGACATCCGTCTGTACGGCGTAGTCGCAGAGCATTCCGGCAAAGACCTTTGTTTTTTGCACCGAGGACACGGAAAGCCCGTCCTCGTATGCCTTGGTTATCACAGCCTGATAATGAGCTGTCCGCAGGTCTTTTACTTTGTAGTCGCCCAAAACGGAAAGGCGGTTTTTCCATGCGCCGAGATAGGTGTCGCGGGCTTGCTTGGATAAATTCTGAAAACGCTGAAGCTCGACAAACTCTTCGTATAGCTGCCGGAATGTCATTTCTTCGGCAGGAGCCGGAACAAGAGCGGTCGGCGATTCGTTCCACGCCCCGAGGGCGGTCATTGCCTCGGCGCGCGTGGCGTAGTAGCCGATGACCGTTCTTTTTTTTGATATGCTGTCGGCGACGAAGTGCGCCGGGGTCAACGCGATCCACGGTTTGCGCCGTTTGCCGCCGAGTTTATACACGGAACCGTATCCGTTCGGATTTTTCATAAAAATACCGCTCCTTTGCTTGTACTTTCCCGGAGCGGGTGATATAATATATATATCAACTCACTCTGTCGTAGGTGTGGTTTGATGCACTGCCCGTTCCTGTTCCCGCAGGAGCGGGCTTTTTTTATTATCTTTTGAATTTTATGTTGAAATGGAATCCCCAAGTCAGAGGCTTACGGTCGTAGCCATAGTTATCATCGTCATTATCATCATCGTCAAAGTCGTCGAGGTGAAGATAATCGAGAGGATCATTGTCGTCATCATTGTCGTCATCATTGTCATCGTCATAGTCGTCGTCAAAAAAGTCATCTTTTGGAGTGTCGCCGCCGACGATTTCTGCACCGCAAAGCGTTACGCAGCGATCTTTGTTTTCTTCCATATATTTGGCATCGGCTCTTGACAGATTCCCGAGCTGATAGCCGTCCGCAAGGACTTTAAAAGCGGGTTCGCCGCGATATTCATATTCTTCAAGCGCGAGCTCGATTTCTTTGTTTGTAAACGGAGGCTCGTGGTAATACAGTTTGCGGATCAGCTCCTGTCGGCTGGTGCCGTCGTCGTTGTTAAAGGTCACGCCGACGGTCTTTACACGATAAAATTCATATGTTTCCACCGGCTTGATCGGCTCTGCGGACGGAAGCGGTGTCGTGTCTATATTTGCCATTTTCAACTCGGAGTCCGGCACAGCTCTGTCGGGAATGTCGACGGAATCAACTGCGGCGTCCCTTTTCTTTTTTGCGTGTCGCAGAATCAGAAATACACAGACGGCAACAGCCACGAGGCCGACCACGATAAGCACCGTAAAAAGAGCCGGGTGGGCGCTTTCCTTGATTTTTTCGATAAGTGCCATTATGCCGCCGAGTATAAACATTACCGCGATAATCAACACCCAGTTTGCTTTTTTCTTACCTTTTGCCATTTTTAACATCTCCTTAGCTTATTTCTCTGACAAGCAATCTCGGCACGCCGAGAATGTGATATGTTTCCATGTCCGCGCCTTTCAACTCTTTCGGCTGATATTCGGGATTTACGGGACTTAGCTTTACCATATCGTCAAAAACATCAACGCGCTTGAGCGTGGCGCACTCGCCGTCATATATGACTGCGCCGACATCGCCGTTCTTCTCGATGTAGTTCTGCTTCAAAATAAGAACTTTATCCTTTTCGTGGTAGAGCGGGTACATCGAGTTTCCGTGGACTTCCAATACAAAAAAGTCATTTTCGTTGCGTCCTTTTAGGTATTTCTTCGGGATATCTATAACGCCGCCGCTCCAATCTTCGATTGCGACTTCCTCATATCCTGCGGCGATAGAGCCAAGGACGGGAAATGTCACGACATCATCGGTAATGTTCGGCGCGTGAAGATTCTTTAGGCGGTTGCCCTCATAAATTGCAGTCGGCTCATTAACCCTGCCGGTCATATAGTCGATTGATACGCCAAGCCGATCACAAAAGTCATTAATAAATTCAGACTTAGGTTCTCGTTTGCCTTTTTCATAATTGATATATGTTGTATACGGGATGCCAAGAAATTTTGCAAAATCTTTCATGCTGCTAAAGCCTTTTGCCAATCTCACGTCTTTAAATCTATACATTATAACCACCTCTGTCAATATATTACCCGTTTTGGGTAATAAAGTCAATACAATAAAACGGACAGTTGCCAATTTGGGTATTGTGTATAAAAAATCAATACTCATTTTGTGCATTTTTTACGCTTGCAAAATACTCAAAGTGAGTATATAATAGAGGCAACAAAACCCAAAACGGGTATTTTAAATCAAGGAGCGAAAAATATGGCGAAAATACTTAAATATCCGAATATTGAAGCGGAAAGGGCAAGAGCGGGTTTGACGCAGGATGAACTTTGCGCGCAGTTGCACATAGCGAGAAAAACTTACTACAACTGGGTTGTTCGCGGGAAAATACCAATCAATCAGATTGCGCGACTCGCAAATATTTTAGACGTGTCAGCAGACTATTTAATCGGCACGGCTGCAGCGGCAAAACGACTGGAAACAACCCACGGCACGGATGCAACTGAAATTGTAGTGTGCCGCGACGGAGCTTGATGAAAGGAGCTACACAATGAACGAACTGACAGTATTTAACAACGAGGAATTTGGAGAAATCCGCACCATGACTATCGAGGGCGAACCGTGGTTTATGGCGGCGGATGTGTGCAGAGCGTTAGATATAGGTAATTCATCTCAAGCCATTTCACGGCTGGATGAGGATGAGAAGATGATTACCCTCATTTCAAATGAGGGTAATAGGCGAGGCAATCCCAACATGACGGTGGTTAATGAGCCCGGGCTTTATACGCTTATTCTGAGCAGCCGCAAGCCCGAAACTAAAGTCTTTAAACGCTGGGTAACACACGATATTCTTCCGACTATCCGTAAAACGGGCGGCTATGTCAACGACACGGCACAGTTCGTCGAGAGCTATTTCGGACAGCTCGACCCGAGTCAGAAGCACGCGCTTACGATGATGTTTGACGAGAGCAAAAGAATGAGCGCACAGCTCAAGGAGCAAGCCCCGAAAGTCCTTTTCGCGAACGCGGTAGAGACGGCGCACAACTCGATTCTTATCGGCGACCTCGCGAAAATCATCAGACAGAACGGCGTTGACATCGGTCAGAAGAGACTTTTCGACTGGATGCGTCAGAACGGATATCTCATCAAAGGCGGTCAGAGCAAGAATATGCCGACTCAGAAAGCGATGGATATGAACCTCTTCGAGGTCAAAGAAAGCACGGTGAACAACCCTGACGGATCGGTGAGAATCACCAGAACGACGAAAGTCACAGGTAAAGGTCAGACCTATTTTGTCAAGAAGTTCTTGGCTTGAAAAAGGAGCGGAATCAGCATGCGAAAACCTACGACAGAGGAGATCCTCGCCATCAACGGCAGCGTGCCGGTCGAAATGGCGGCGCGGTACCTTGGCCAGTCGAAAGACTTTATATACTGTGCAATGCAGAAACAGGTCTTGCCGATTGGCACAGCGTACCTGCGCGAGAAAGAGTGGTGCTACGATATCCGACCGCAGGCACTGGTCGAGTACAACGAGCACGGCGGCGTGAAGCGCTACATGGCGCTGGAAGACCACCTGAGAAAAGTAATCAGTTGCACGGTTGAGAAACTGTGTTCTTGAAAAGAAAAAGAAAGGAAGAAAAGAAAATGATTGAAAGCATAATGCCGCGTCCCAAATATGGAACGCAGCACGCAAAAATTATTTCGGTTATAAGAACCGTTTCGATTACCGGAACGGGAACGGAGGACGATCCGGTAAGAAGAGAAATAAGCTATTGGAAACCAGATGGAACATTAATAGCAACTAAGGAAATCACCAGCTCTGACGAGATTGATTAGCCTTTTTTGCTCTTGATTGTTAGCGCGTCATTTAAAGCAATTTCAGCATCCAAAAAAGTTACAAAGGCATGTAAAAATTTTTTCATGTCCTGCAAATCTCGATCTTCATGCAACCTGTAATAATGTGTCTCATCGTTACCAAGCCACGTCGCACGAGAGGCGAGAGTTTTAAGCTTATCATTCTCGATTTTGTTGTTGATGAGTTGTGACAGCGTCGCTTTGCTGATTTCGGCTTCGTTTGCGGGCTCTTGGCGTATCAAGAAATCCTTTACCAAAAATTCGAGGGCTTTCCGATAGCCCATACCGCATATGTTTGTTAGTTCCTGACATTCCGCGGCATACGCTTCGTTGTATATCTTAACGAAATTCGGTGAAAAATCGGCAATTTCTCGCGGAAAATCAATCTGCTTGACTTTCTGCGGAAAAATTTCTTTTAGCTCGAGTGGGTCACATTCTACGCCGGCATAAACTCCCATAAAAGCTTTTTCGCAAGCAGGACAATAATGCAACGCGTACAGTGTAACAAAATCGTTGAGAGGTTTATTAAAAGAACTTTTGCAAACAGTAGAATTTCTTGCCGCAGCGATTTCGCCACTGAAAGCAGTTCCGCATCTCGGGCAGATCTTGGCGGATGAGACCAAAACCTCCTTCCTTGGAGATACAGCATCAATTCCCATCGAAGTGTTTTCTACAATCACATTAACACATCCTTTCGCTGAAAGTATATAACTTAATTTTCATTAAGTCAATAACCACACGGCGGGAGAAAAACAAAAACAAAAAAATCAACTAAAAAGGAAAAACACAGGAGGCAACCTATGGCACAAGCGAAGCTTGACCTGTCGGCAGTGCCCGACAGCGAGATGAAACATCTTGCTCGTGCGACGCTTCGGGCGGTGGAACGATTTTTCGAAACCCCGGGCGTCCAAGAGGAATACGAAGAATGGCTTAAAAAAAGAAAGACCGCTTGAACGGTCAATAGAAAGGAATGTAGAAAATGACAGAAAATCTGAAACCGAGGTACCGGGCGCTTAAAGACGCTGTGGCAGACGGTGACCCGCTTGACATAACGTCAACGATGATTGGATTATCAACAGCACTTGCACAAGAAATACTGCAGTTGGTGCCGTGCGGTACTCTAACTGCGCCGGTAATAACAGCGGCGTGCAGGATTGCGGAAAATGTGATAAAAACCCAACCACAAATATGGGCAGAAACCGCAGTTGGCGCAGAAAAAAGCATTTACAACTTTGCCACAAGCGAAATGCTTATAACCGCCGTGCAGTTACCCGAGGTGGACGCCGATGACTAAGGATATGTTGATTATGTGCGCGGTTATCGCGCTGGTGGCGATAATGCTTCTTGCGGCTCTGCCGGAGATAACAAGCGCAATGCCGGATGTCTACTATGTCGATCCGACCGAGCCGGAGACGGCGGTGGAAGCAAAGGCGGAAACGGTTTTGCAGTCAACTGCAAGTGTCAGATACGCCCTGACCGCCGCCGAGCGAGATGAAATTGAGCGGGTAGTCATGGCGGAAGCAGGAGCCGAGCCGTATATCGGTCAAATGGCCGTGGCTCAGTGCATACTTAACGCCTGCGAGCAGGAGGACAAGCGTCCGCTCGAAATCGTCCGCAGCTTTGGCTACACCGCCGCCCGACCTGAGCCGAGCGACGAGGTCAAAAAAGCCGTCGCCAAGGTTTTTGACGACGGCGAGACCGCTACGGATCGCGAAATACTTTATTTTTATGCGCCGGCGCTGTGTCAGAGCCTTTGGCACGAGTCGCAGACCTATGTCTGCACCATCGGCGGACATAGATTTTTTGAGGAGGCGGCGAAGTGAGCAAAAATATTTGTATCGCGTGCTTGGTGATGTCGATATTTTGTAGCGTAATGAGTCTGTGCCCGGGCGATGAAAGACACAAAAAAGGGCAGGCTTTTTTGGGCTGGCTTAATGTTGCGCTGTGGATATGCATCTATATCCGCGATGTATTTTGAAAGGAGAATGAAAATGAATGACGGCGTCTACATAATCGATGAAAGAGAAGCTGAAATCCTCGACCGCTACGAGGGTATACTCGCTCAAAAAAAAGACCCGCACAGGTACGACGCTTTGCCGAAAGATGCCCTCGCAGCCGCAGCGCTCTGTCGTGTTAAGGACAAGAGCAACGATTTGTTTGTCAGGCGGTACGAAGCCGCGAGAGAAGTCATTGATGTCATTGCACGGCAGGTCAGCATCGACCCCGACACATTAGGATTGTCGATATACTATCCCGATTTTGATGGCTCGTCCGTAATCGCGCGAAGAATTGAAGAGTGGGTCAGCAGTTCCGGCGACAAAGCAATGCTGAAAAAGCGAGTGCGGGAGCTCGAGCAGGAAAACTTAATACTTCGTTCGCTCGTGCGGAAATAAAGGGAGGGCGCCATGACTAACGAAGAAGTCAAGCAGGCGCTTGTCACCGGCAAACCGGTCATATACTTCGTGCCGCTTGTCGGCGATGTCAGATATGACCGAGTGTCGGCGGTCATATATCGCATAATCAACGGTGAGCTCGCAGTCACCGCCGAGCTTGAGGACAGAAAAGGCAGGTCAACGGCCACGGCCCGAATTGACCGCCTGCGATTTGAAAATGAGGAGGACAAAGAAAATGGCACTGAAATTTGCAATCCAGACGGTGTTTGAAATCGCCGTCGTCGTACTTATCATCTATGGCTTTTGCCGTGAGGACAAGCTCATCGCGTTTGAGGATAAGGTCAGAGCCAAAATCAGAGCAAGGAGGAGCGGGCACAATGCAGCCACCGGGAAAGACCGCTGACGCGCCGGGGAGCGGGCGAAAGTGGCGCAGGAAAAAGGTCTGTAAAAGCTGCTATTGGCTGCGAAAAATCGACTGTGTGGGCGACGGCTGGGACGGGAAGTGCTGCACCTACACCTACAACACCAACCGATTCCGCGAGATTCCCGCGACAGACGATTACTGTGCCTATTATTTTAAAAAGAAGAGGAGGCGACAGTGCTTTGAGCTGTAGCAAGGTCGTTACAAGAGTCGAGATAAGCGGCGCGAAGCCGGTGACGCTGCTGTTCTGTCCGGGCTGTGAGGACGAGTATATCGTGCGGTACACGGACGGCGGAAAAGAGACCGAGTGGAGCTTCCGCGACGGTCGCGAGGCACTGAATAAGTACATCGAACGCATCGAGCGGGCTTTGTGGCCGAGGCTCGACAGATATGAAAAAGGACGCCCTGCGGTAACAGGACGCCCCGGGGATGTTGCCGAAGCAACATCAGACACCACCGATATTATATCATTGCCGCCGAAAAATGTCAACGGAGGCACAAAATGAAGATAAAATCCTACAAGTGCCCGCAGTGCGGGCGAGAATATAATTATGCGAACGCGAGCGGGTTGAAGCTCTGCCGCGCCTGCGGCTGCGAGCTCGACAGCCTGACCGTCTACTCGACGGATGACGGCAGCACGTCCGGCGACCAAACCGCCGAGACCAAGCGAGAGAACCGCGAGGCCGAAGAGCAGGAAGCGCTTTTTGTGTGGGCGGAATACCAGTCCGCCGCACATCCGGAGCTGCGGCTTTTATACCACATCCCGAACGAAGGCAAGCGCAGCGTGGCTTACGGCGCCGCGCTCCGACGGCAGGGAATGAAAAAGGGCGTGCCTGACCTCTGCCTGCCGGTCGCCCGGGGGAAATACCACGGCTTATATATCGAAATGAAAGCCGGCCGAAACAAGCCGACGGTCGACCAGCAGCGCTGGCTCGAAGCTCTCGAACGGCAGGGGTATCGTGCCGTGTGGTGCTCCGGTTGGGAGCGGGCGAAGGAAAAGATAACAGAATACTTAAATGTAAAGGAGACTGAAAAATGACAGAGTTAATGAAAAAGGCAATAGCCAAAATCGACGCCGAGGGCGAAAAGGGCGGCACGAATCAGAAGCGCATAGCGCAGTATATCATCGATGCGCTTATAACCGACGATATCAGTGCGAGCAAGGTCACGGACGAAAAAAAGAGCCTTGCGGACTGTGTGAAAGCCGTGACAGGAAAAGCAAGAAAGCATGCCGAGAACGGCTGCGCGATGGTCGAAGACGAGACGGTCTACTCGTGGATCCGCGAATATTACGGAATCGCCGAAGAGCCGAAGACCGACAACATCATCAGCCTTGACCTTGCGGATCTGCTGTGAGGTGGCGTCATGGGACAGAAAGCGAAGAAAATCACCGATAAGCAGTATCAGCACGCTTGGAAAATGGCTTTTGCTAAGTCAATCGACGGTCTGCCGAAAAAGGTCGCGCAGTGGGTTGACGACAGCGTCCTGCTGGAAAGCCGCTATCTCTTCACGCGCCGCGAAAATGGCGTCAGATACGGTTACTGCACACACTGCCACAAGGATGTGGTGCTGGAGCTCGACCGGACATACAGTGCCGACGATGTTCAAAATATCAACCGCAAGCACAAGGACATAGGCTTTTGCCCCGCGTGCAAATCCACGGTCGAGTTCCGCGACAGTGGCAGAGGCAGAAAATATATGTACGACCAAAAATACATCCTCTTTGCCACAAAACTGCGGGACGGCGGAATCCTCGTCCGAGCGGGCTTCGTGGAGCGCGATTACCGTCTCGATTATACGACGGTCAAGACCGATTTTTTTGAGGAATATCGGGTCTATTACAACACAGGTGTTGACGCCGTGTGGGCGAAAAGGTGGTCATACGGTTTCCACGGCTGGGAGAAAAACTGGGAGCGCATGGCGACCATACCGGAGCCGAGCTCGAAACAGCCATACTATACCAATGAAAAGAATTATGCCGAAAACCATTATTTTGGATTTAATAACGAGACCTTTGAAAACACCAATTTGCGGTATGCGCAGATGTCGGCGTATATGGAAAACTTCGGCGGAAATCCTTGCGGCTGGCTTGATACATATGTCAAATATCCGGTACTGACGGAAAAACTGGTGAAAGAAGGCTTTATCAGACTCGCGGTCAACAACTCGTGGACGAACGGAGTCGTCAACCGCCGCGCGAAGACCGTTTCGGCGGCTCTCAGGCTGACAAAAAAGGAGCTGCGCGAGCTTCCCGAAAAAACGCGCGATGCCGTGCTTTGTGCGCAGCTTGCCAAAAAGTACGAAATCACAGTTGAACAAGCAGAGGCATACAGAGCCTATGACGATTATTGCGTCTCGCAGATTGAAAAGCGTCTGCCTTTTAAAAAAGCGGTGAAATACCTCGAAAAGCAAAACGAACAGCCGTATACGCTCCGCGACTATTGGAACGACTGCGAAAAGCTTAATCTTGACCTTAGCCGTGAGGATATCCTTTTGCCGCCGGATCTCGCGCAGGCGCATCAGCGCACGTTTGACGCGCTGGCGGAAGCGAGACGGCAAAAGGAGCTTGAAGAGACGCGCAGAACGCGGGAAGAGTTTGGGAAGCGGCTCAAAAAGCTCGAGCGGGACTTTGATTTTGAAAGCGGAGGCCTGTTGATTCGCCCGGCGCGAAGTCACGCCGAGCTTATCAACGAGGGAAGCGCGCTGCACCACTGCGTCGCGGCATATGCCCAAAAGCACCTGAGCGGGCAGACGGTTATCTTTTTTATCAGAAAGAAAAGCGAGCCGGACAAGCCGTTTTATACATTGGAATATAATCCGAAAACCGAGACTATCGTCCAGTGCCGAGGCTTGCATAACCGCGGCAAGACGCCGGAGGTTGAAGCCTTTGTAAGCGCGTGGAGCGGGTACATCAGAAACAAGAAAAAGAAAAGTCACGCGGCAGCGTGAGAGAGGAGAAAAATATGAACGAAGTAATCAGAAGCATGGAGCTCAGCGGCAATCTGAGCGAGGAGCAGAACGAGGCGTTGAATCTGCACTATGAGATAATCGCCAAAGGCAACCTTGCCGCGTCCGCTATGGTGGACTTTTGCCAGAACCTCAAAAGGATGCGCGACGAGCGCAAATACCTTTTGCTCGGACACGAGACATTTGAGGAGTATGTCGAGCAGGATGTCGGCATCAAGCAGCGGCAGGCCTATACATATATACAAGCGCTTGAGTCGCTCGGCGAAAAATATTTGCAGTCGAATGCAAACCTCGGAATCTCAAAACTCGGAATGCTCGCCGCCCTGCCGTGGTACGAACGCAGGGAAGTCGAGGAAAACAACGATGTCGCGGAGATGTCCACACGCGAACTGAAAGAGACCATCAGCAAGTTGCACGAGGCGCAGGAACAGTTGACGCTTATCACCGCCGAGCGCGACGAGCTCGCGAAAAGCAGCCAGGAGCACGAGGACCTTTCCGACACCGTCCGCCGCCTGCGCGATGAGCTGAAAGCGGCATCCGAAAAGCCTGCCGCGACGGTCATGCGTGAGCCGACCGCCGAAGAGATAAAGCAGTACACCGCCGCCGCGATTGAAAAAGAGCGCGCAAAGGCGAAAAAAGACAAGGAGAAAGCGATCACCGAGGCCGTGGAGCGGGCACGCGATGAAGCAAAGAAGTCGGTTTCCGAAGAGCTTGAAAAGAAATACAAGGCGGCTATCGACACCGCCGAAAAAGAAAAGAGCGAGCTGACCGGACGGCTCGAAAAGGTCGAAAAGGACGCGAAGCTCACCGCCTCGCCGGAGGTCGCAAAATTCAGCGTCTACTTTGACAGCGTACAGAAATATATCAATGTCATGCGCGACATCATCGCATCGATGGATGACGAGACCACCGCCGCCAAGCTTCGCGCCGCGATGCAGAAGCTCGGGGCACTGCTGCAGGAGGGTTGAGTATGGATTGTAACAAGACAATAAACTTTCTTTCCGAACTCAAAAGACTTTGTGACACACGTGATGAGTGCGTGGCTAATGCGGCTAATAAAGAGGATTGCCCGATGTTTGGGGTTTGCAGTCTCACGCATTCAAAACTCTGTGCCGAAGTTATTAAAACGGCAATCAAAACTGTGCAAAAATGGAGCGACGAACACCCGAAGAAAACATACGTACAGGACTTCTTTGAGAAGTTCCCGGAAGCTCGACCGACCGCGGACGGTGTGCCGAGAATGTGTCGCATGGATTGCTACGGCGGAAGCTGTCGTCAGTTTTTGATTGACGCAAATGAAATGTGTAAATGCTGTTGGAATGAAGAAATGGAGGCGGCGGACGATGAATAAAAAGAAAGCCGGAATCCTGATGTGCACACATTTTAACTGCGATCACCGTCGCGGGAATTACTGCTGTTTCCAGTGTCAGAAAATTGGCACTTGTAAGAACCCTTGTTACAACAGCCCGCTGAAATGCGGACTGGCAAAGGAGGTTGCGATGCTTGATTTAAAACCTTGTCCACAATGCGGCGAAGTGCCCGAAATCGGATATGCTTGCGGCGAATATTTTATTTTATCAATATCAAGAGCAGTGGGAGCTTGCGTGTGCAGTTCTTTCGCCGAAATGCACTCAACCAAAGAACAAGAAATCGAAGCTTGGAACAAGTTTTGCGAAGCAGAAAGGAGCTTTTATGAAAATCAAAAAAATCATAAGCCTGTGTAAGGCGAATAAGCACATCTCGCTGTACGACATGACAACGCAGATGCTCGGCGACGGTCTCGCCGCCTATTACCTTAACGACTGCCCGGTGTTTTCAATCGATTCGCTTATGACATCTTTCGATATCACACCGACACAGGCGGACAAAATCGTGCAGCGGTACACCGCCGAGCCGCCGGAAGCGTTTTTAAAGATGGTCGAGGATGCGTTTGACGGAGAAGAGCGCTGTGATCCGCTGCCGATATCCTTACGGATAGGCTCTTATGACTATATACCATATAAGACTTCGGCCGGGATAGAGTTTGTTGAATCAAAATATCTTGAGCCGCTTGATGTGGACGAGTTTGAGCTGTACTACCGTCAGACCGAGTCAGGCGCGTTCTTCGCGGCGAAAGCCGGCTTCTTCGTGATGGCAATTATCCCGATAAGCACGACGCGGGTGCTGACGGAAAAGACGGTCGGATATCTCGACGAGCTTTCGTCGATGAGTTTGATAAAATACGAAAATTTGAAATGAGGATGTGAAAAGCGGTGCGAGTCAAGAAACGAATATTTTCTGGCGCGGTTTGCGAGCAGGAAGTCTACACGGTTTCTGACCGCACCGCTAACGTAGCAAAAGCGCAATACAAGCCGGTGCTCCGCACGGACGAGGAGCGCGAGCGCCACAATCTGATGATAGCAAGACGGAAGCACGCGCGAGTTTTCAACGAGAATTTCTCGCCGACTTCCCTTTATTCCACTCTTACCTTTGACAATGACCACGAAGTACACGACTGGGGCGAAGCGCGCCGGTTGCGTACATTATATAAACGCAGACTGCAATACGCGTGTCCCGAAGCAAAAATCAACCTTTACATGGGACGCGGCAGAAACACGAAAAGAATACATTTTCATATGGTCTCCGACGGCGTGCCGGAAGAGATTATAAAAGCGCAGTGGATCTACGGCGACATCGTGCAGATAGAGCATCTGCGCCGACACAACTATTATAACGGTATAGACCACGGTTGCGATTACACAGGTCTTGCCAATTACTTATTCGACCATTGGACGCCCGAGCAGGGCACTAAACATAGATATCTATCGACCCGCAACATGCGGCAGCCGGCCAGCGAGGACGCAAAGGTCGCGCTCCGGAGCTACAGCCCCGACAGCCCGCCAATCGCCCCGAAAGGCTATCGCCTTGTCGAGTGCATTCAAAACAGATTCGGATATATGTGTTTTAAATACATAAAAGAGCCCGAGGACGAGCCGCCGAATCGACCGAGAAAAAGGAAAAACTGCTGACGGATGTCAGCTTTTTAAAGCCTTGTAAATGTGTCAAGTTTCACGACGAAGAGGAGGAAAACAAAATGAGCGATTATATTGACCGCGAGGAACTAATAAAACACATTAAAGATTTGCCGACATGGTGGGCAGACGGTTCTGCGCTATGTGCGTATTACCTAACAAAAGCAATAACAAGTATTGAGGAGGCTCCTGCCGCAGATGTACAAGAGGTCAAGCGTGGCGAATGGAAGCTGTGCTATGAAGATTTGCTTTTGGCAGAAATAAAAGAACTTAAAAAGTCTCCGTGGTATAACGGTTGCGGCGAAAACTACGAGAGGATAATTCGCAGCGATGCGATCGGTGTTGTAGACCTTTGCATAAAGTCAGCTCCCGCCGTAGATGTACAAAAGATTAAACACGGCAAATGGATTAAGATGTACAATAACCCTGATGATGGTAATTATTATTGTCCTGAGTGTCATCACAGTATAGACATCGCGACTGGAAGAGAAACACCAAGAGACCGTGGTTTCTTTTATTGCCCGCACTGCGGCGCGAAAATGGAAAAGGGGGAATCTTTACGACAGTAGTGGAATACATAAACCGGATTCGGCACATGAACAACGAGCTGTCATTCAAACAGCGCCAGCGCGAGGAACTGCTTGATGTGCTCACATCGATTACCGCGCCGCGGGGCGAAGCCATACAAAAAACAGCAGATGACAAGATGAGCCGCCTAATTTCGCAGTATGTGGATTTGGGCGAAGAGATCGTGGAGCTTTATCGGCGGAAGTTTGCCGCAGAAACCGAACTTCTGTCGCTTACGCGTCAGCTCCCGCCGCAGTGGGAGGAGTTTGTGCTTTTGAGATATTGCAGGAATATGAGCATTGAGAGCATAGCGGAAGAAATGGGATATTCCTGTGAATGGTGCTGGAAGACCAACCGCAAGGCGAACGAAGCCCTGGAAATTTTGATAAACTCTAAAAGTGTACAGAAAAATACAGAGAAATACAGTTAAGGTCTGTGGTATGCTGTAGAAGTAAAAATAGACAGCAACACCTATCTGGTTTTTCTTTTCTCCTTTCTTACCGCCTCGCCCTGCGGCGGGTTTTAATAGCAGAGCTTTTATACAAAAGCACATGGGCAGCGGCTGTCCAGAGAGTAGGCGAGGTTCGATTCCTCAAGGGGCTTTGTTCGACTCAAAGCCTCATAGGTTCAAAACTCTCACGCATTTAGTTTCTGCCGCCAAGAGGGCGAGGAGGCGCGAGAAGTTAAGCATCGGGCGTTCCGGGACGAATCGGGCGCACAAGTTTGCGGACGGTAAAACGATGGCTGATGACAAGACGCAGCTCGGGCGGCATATATGGTGGCATACGGTTATCTTCGGGGTTGATACACCCCGGAGGCGCGGTTTGACTCCGCGCGCCGCCGACACCTTCATTTGACGCATCTCTCCGTGAGCCGAGAGGTGCGCTTTTTATGTCCTTTTAACTCAACAGGCAAGAGCCCGGTCGTATGATTTTTCCGGGACGCCGGTCCGAGTCCGGCAAGGGACAGACGCGGGCGCACTCCTACGGGGGTGCGCTTTGCAGTCAACTGCAAAGGAGGAGCAGGATGTTTTATAAGCTCTGCGCCAAGTGCGGCGCAGTCATACCGCTCGGCGAGACGTACTGCGACAAGTGCCGTCCGGCCGAGAAGGTAACACGAGAGGAACTGCAGGTCGACGACAGCGAGGAGATGAGCGCAAAGGTCAAGAGCTTTTACAAGTCCAAGCAGTGGCGGATGTTCCGCAAAGGCATCCTTGCGCGGGACAAGTATCTGTGCGTTGCCTGCGCGGCAAACGGTCGTTTGTCGGTGGCCTCGGATGTGCATCATATTGTCCGCGTTAAGCAGGACTGGAACAAGCGTTTCGATCCGTCCAACTGCATATCGTTGTGCAAGGAGTGTCACAACAAAGCGGACAAGACCGGCGTTGTTCCGACCCGGGGGGATATGTAAAAAGTTGGGAGAAATCGAAAGAACCGAACGGCGACCCACCTCTTCGCAGCAAAAACGCCGAAAATGAAAATCAAAGGAGTGAGAGCATGGCAGGGCGGCCAAGACAGCCGATAGACCTTCTCGTTTTGAACGGAAAATCGCACCTCGGGAAGGACGAAATTGAAGAGAGACGAGCAGCAGAAGTGACCGCGCCGTTCACAAAAATTGAACCGCCGGATTGTCTCTCGAAGAAACAAAAAAATAGATTCAATTATATCGCCCGGCAGCTCGCCGACATCGGATTGTATGCTGATATCGACGCCGAGTCGCTTGGACGCTACATAATCGCCGAGGAAACCTTGCAGAAAATCCGCAAGCGGTTAAAGAAAGAAATGCCGTTTGAGCAGTACGAAAAAACGCTGAATTTGCAGGCAAAATACCTCAAAATTTGCCAGCAATTTGCGGCCGACTTCGGCATGACCGTATCGAGCAGGTGCAAGCTTATTATTCCGCAAAAGCCGAAAGAGCCGGCGAACAAATTCGACCTTTTCGACGCGGATGAGCGCGGTGATGAGAGTGCAGGATAGAGCTACTTTGCACGCTGAGCGGGTGGTCTCCGGGCAGGAGCCGTCCTGCCTGACGCACCGAATGGCGTGTGAACGGCACCTGAACGAGATCGCCAAGCAAGGCACGAAAGAGTTTCCTTTTGTGTGGTGTCCGGAGAAGTCCGAGAAGATACTGCGATATGCTGAAATGCTGACGATAGCCGAGGGTGCGCAGCCGCGTCCGGTTCGGCTGCACGACTTCCAGTGCTTTGACCTCGGCGTGCCGTTCGGGTGGGTGCATGCCGAGACGGGTTTCCGACGCATCCGCCGAAAATATAAATCTGTCGCGAGGCAGAACGGCAAGACCTTTGAAAACGGAATCACCGGGTCGTACATCGCGAATTGGGGCGGATATAACTTCGGCAAGCTTTTCACGGCGGCGACGAAAAAGCGGCAGGCGCGAATCGCATGGGAAGAAATCCAGAAATTCATAACGGTCGACAAAGACCTGCAGGCGCTGTTTGACGTCAAGGACTATAAGAGCCTTATCATCGCCAAGCGCACCGGATGCACGATTGAGGCACTGTCGAGGGAGAGCGGGCTTGACGATGGATTCCGCGCGATATTCTGCTCGGTCGACGAAATCCACCAGCACAAAGACAACGGAATTTATAAAGCTTTGTACAACGGCCAAGCCTCGCTTGACGAAGCTTTGATATCCATGATAACCACGCGCGGAAAAAGCCTGAACAGCTTCTGCCGCGAGATGGACGATTATTGCCTGCAGATACTTGCCGGCACGGCGGAAGCCGACGACTTTTTTGTTGACATATACACACTGGACAAAGAGGACGACCCTTTCGATGAGAGCGTGTGGTATAAGGCAAACCCGCACCTTGTAACGGTTCCGAGCGCGCTTGAACAGCTCCGCCGCGATGCGCAGACGGCGAAGCAGATGGGCGGCTTTGAAATGTCCGACTATATGACCAAGCGCCAAAACCTGTGGTATGAATATGGCGACACACAGTACATCACGCCGAACGAGTGGAAGCTCGGCCGGACGGAGATGACGATAGAAAATATGCGCGGCCGCAGATGTTTCGCCGGGCTCGACCTTTCGAGCGGCGGAGACCTGACCTCGCTTGCGCTGCTTTTTCCGCTCGACGACGGCAAGATATATGTCTGGTCACACTCATATATTCCGGCAAAGCGACTTGAAGAACATATCATCACGGACACCGCTCCTTACGATGTGTGGGCGAAGTCCGGATTGCTTACGCCGTCCGAAGCGGTCGGCGGTCTGAAAAACGACTATCTGCAAATCGTAGCGGATCTGAAAGAACTGCAGGAGAAGTTTGAAATTAACATCGCCTGCATAGGATATGATCCGCACAACGCGGACGCTTTTTTGGAAGAACTTGATACGCTCGGCGCGCCGTTGCTTGAAGTAAAGCAGTCGGCGCGTTTTCTGTCAGACACGACTGTTGACTTTGCGCTTGAGGTCAAAGCCGGCAATGTGCTTTACGACCAGCGAAACGCGCTGATGTCGTGGTCCATTGTCAACGCAAAAAAAACGAAGAACTCTTTTGGCGAAATCAAAGTCGACAAGGAAGTGAACGCACGGCACGCGCGCATCGATGTTGTCGACGCTATTATCGACGCGCATGTCGCGTATCGAAAATCCAGCAAAGAAGAGGCGCCGGACTATGAGACGGTGGTCGAAGATTATTTAAAGAAAATGGGGTGGGCTTGATGCCTTTGTTTAAGAAAAAAAGTGCAAGCGACCAGCAGACGGTCGAGCGGCAGGCGCTGCTTGATTTTCTCGGCATAAGCGACGACGGCGACGCGTTAGGCGAAGCGACATACTTCGCTTGCCTGAAAATTCTGTCAGAAGCCATCGGAAAGATGCCGTTTAAAATTATGCGCACGACAGCGGGCGGCGGAATAGAGACGGCGAAGAAACACGAGCTTTACCGCCTGCTTGCGATCCGTCCGAATCCGTATATGACCGCAACACACTTTTGGTCGACGGTCGAAATCAATCGAAACCACTACGGCAATGCGTATGTGTGGATAACGGGAGCGGGCAAGAACACAAACCTGTGGTGCCTGCCGCCGGAGAGCGTGGAGATATACTGCGATGATAAGGGAATCTGGAACAGAAAGAAAGGTGCTATTTGGTATCTTTTCCACAATCCGAAAAGCGGCGAGACCGTCAGGATTCCGCATGACAGCATTATGCATTTTCGCACTTCCGTTTCCTTTGACGGCGTCGCCGGACTGAGTGTCCGGGACCAGCTGAGCACCACGCTCGGCGGAAACATGCGCGGGCAGAAGATGTTAAACGAGATGTACAAAAACGGCTTTACCGCAAAAGCTGTCCTGCAGTATACCGGCAATCTGAATGACGAGCTTGAGAAGCGATATACCACGAAGATTGAAGAGTATATCACCGGAAAGGTCGACACGGTCAAAAACCTTGTACCGATTCCGGCGGGCTCGACCATCCAGCCGCTGAACATGAAGCTCGCCGACAACCAGTTTATCGAACTGAAAAAATACTCGGCGCTGCAGATCGCCGCCGCCTTTGGAATCAAACCGAATCAGATTAACGACTATGAGAAAGCAAGCTATGCCGCCGCCGAGCAGCAGCAGCTTGCTTTTTACATTGATACGCTTTTGTACATCTTGAAGCAGTACGAGGACGAGGTCACATACAAGCTTCTGAGCGACGAGGATATCGCGAACGGGTATTTTGCGAAATTCAACGCGGCGGTCATTCTCCGCGCCGACTTTAAGACGCAGCTTGAAGCTATGGCGACCGCAGTGCAAAACGCCATCTACACACCGAATGAGGCACGCGCCTATTTGGATAAAGGCGAGCGTCCGGGCGGCGACCAGTTGATATGCAACGGATCTATGCTGCCGCTGACGCAAGCCGGAATACAGTACGCCAAAGGAGGTGAAAAAGATGAAGATTGACAAATGCGCCATTGTCAAGAGCCTCGATCTTGACGATGACAAAATGGCGAAAATTAACGCCTGCACGCTGAAAGAGCTGACCGCCGAAGAGGTATTCGCTTTTAAAATGGTCGCCTGCGACAACGAGATTGACCGCGACTATGAGGCATTTTCCGGCGAGACGCTTGAGCAGCTTGCCGAGCTGTACAAAGGCAAGACCGTTATAAGCGATCATAATCCGCAGAGCACAAATCAGTGCGCACGGATTTTTGACGCGGAGGTTATCACCAGTCCCGGCGAGACCACCAAGACCGGCGAAGAGTATAAACAGCTTGTCTTACACTGCTATTGCATTAAGGCAACGAGCGGGCAGCTCATCGCCGAAATCGAGGGCGGCATCAAAAAGGAGTGCAGCGTCGGGTGCAGCGTCAAATCTGCGCAGTGCTCTATCTGCGGCGGCGACGCCAGACGGTGCGAGCACTATCGCGGCAAACGGTACGACGGCGCGCTTTGCTTTTATAAGCTTGTCGGCGCGGTCGACGCTTATGAGGTTTCTTTTGTCGCGGTTCCCGCACAGCGCGCGGCGGGCGTGACCAAAGAGTTCGAGGGCGAGGAACCGCCCGAAGAAAAAGAAAAGTCCACAGACTACACGGATGCCATACGCATCCGTGAAAATTTTATCTACACGGAGGAATCAAACGATGAATAAGAAAATGAGAGATCTGCTTGCCAAAATCAAGTCCAAAACCGAAGAGGCAAGGCAGCACAATGAAGCGGGCGAGGTTGACCTTGTCAAGGCTTGCCTCGACGAGGTCGACAACCTCAAGGGCGAGTATGAGACCGAGAAGCGCCTTTTTGAGGCGGAGCAGGACGAGCTTGACCCCGAGGAGCACGGCGACAACGGCGGTGCAGATCTCAGCGAAGAGAAGAGCTTCGTCGAATATCTGAGAAAGGCGGCCTCGGCGGGAATGTCGCAGGGCTCGAACGGAGCTATCATCCCCAAGACCATCGCGAGCAAGATAATCACCGATATTATCAACATCTCGCCTATCGTCGAGAGAGCGACTAAGTACTACACCAAAGGCGCGCTGTCGATTCCGGTTTACGGCACCGACTCATCCGCCGATTCTCCGACCGGAGACATCGCCGCAGCATACCAGGGCACAGAGTTTACCGCGCTGACCGCAGGCCAGGGAAAGTTTACGAGCGTTGACCTTTCCGGCTATGTCCTCGGCGCGCTTACCGTCATTTCCAACAAGCTTATCAACAACACCGACATCAATATCGTCAGCAAGGTGGAAGAGCTTATGACCGAGGCTTTCCGCGTCAAGCTCGAGCGCGAGCTTATCCACGGCACGAGCGGCAAGATGACCGGCGCGGTCTCGACCACCAACAAAAAGACGCTGACTACATATGCGCTCTCCGGCATCACTTTTGATGTCCTTATCGATATGCAGGCAATGGTGCCGCAGATCTACCAGTCCAACGCGATGTGGATCATGAGCAACAAGACCTTTACCGCGCTCAGAAAGGCCAAAAACTCGCAGAATGATTACCTGATGAAGGATATCGAAAACGGTTTTGGCTGGAAGATACTCGGATCGCCTGTCTATCTTTCCGATGCTATGGATGAGGCAGACGTGCAGGAGGGCTTCCCCGTCCTCTACGGCGATTTTTCGGGCATGGCGCTGAAAATCGCGAAGCAGCTTGAGCTGCAGGTGCTTAACGAGAAGTATGCCGACAAGAACGCCAAGGGCGTTGTCGGTTGGCTCGAAGCCGATTCCAAGGTCGAAAACAATCAGAAGATTGCCGTGCTGCAGTCCGGCAAGTCGACCGGCTGAGGCGGTGTAAGCAATGGCCGTATCACTGGCGGAGGCTAAACGCTTCCTGCGTGTCGATGACGATGTCGACAACGCAATGATAAAAGGCTTTATCGACGCAGCCGAGAAATTTCTCTCGGCTGCCGTCGGCAGCGACTGCGACCTGAACGATCCGCGCGCACAGTTTCTTGTGCTCGTCGCCGTGCGTGACATGTACGACGGCGGCGAGCTGAACCGCACGGTGTCGGCCAACACCGAAAAGCTTTTTAGCAGTTTTACGCTGCAGCTGAGAACGGAGGCGGGAGCCGATGTACCTGAAAAACAGAATTGAGGTCGCTTATATCGACAAGAGCGGGCAGGACGCCGACGGTTACGAAAAAAATACCGAGCGGCGCCTGCCACTGTGGGCGCATGCAGAGTCGTCAAAGTCAAGCGAGTTTTACGAGGCGGCGCAAGCCGGAATGAAAGTCGAGCGGGTCTATGTTGTGCGCTCGCGGTCTTTTGACCGCCGCAGTAAGTTTGTCTATGACGGCGAAACAAAGCTGCAAATAACGCGCGTCTATGACCGTCTCGACGGCCTGACGGAGCTGCACTGTTCCGACATGAAGGTGGACTGAATGGGAAAGTTTGATTTTGAAATAGATCCGGCTTTTTTACGAAGCCTCGGCAAGCTGTCGGATGTCGATAAGTACGCGCCGCAGATGGTCAATGCTGCAGTGCCAATCCTCGAAAAACGAGTCAAAGCCGAGCTTGCGAAGCATCGCAGAACCGGCACGATGATTGACAGCGTCAAAAAGACCCGCGCAAAGAGGACGAAAGACGGCGCATATATCGCCACGGTCAGACCAACCGGGGTCGCGACGCAGTACATCAACTCAAAGGGCGAGCTTAAAGAGCGCAAAACGCCAGTCCGCAACATGGAGATTCTCGCGCACATGGAGTACGGCACAAAAAAACAAGCGCCGACGCCAATCTTGACGAAAGCTCTGAATGACAGCAAGAGCGAGTGTGAGCGGGCGATGGCCGAGGCTTTTAAGAAAGAAACGGGGTTAAAGTGATGAATGTAAATCAGCTGATAAGGTCCGCACTCGGCGACCTTGGAATGAAAATATATCCGAATTTTTATTCCGGTGACGATGAGGAATATATCACTTTTTCCTATCTTGACGAGCGGCCGGAGTTTTGGGCGGACGATGAGCCGATATATGACGGCACATATGTGCGCGTGTCGCTGTGGACGCGGAATAATCCGCAGAAATACAAAAAACAAATCAGAAAACGGCTCCGCGCGGCGGGCTTTACGGTTACGTCAACCGCGGAGCTGTACGACGAAGAAAAAAACTATGTCCAGATCGCGGTTGATGCCGAAATCGAGGGCGTAGTCAATGACGAGGAGGACGATTAAAAAATGGCACAGTTCAAAGCATCTCTGCCTGTTTTCGCGCCGATAAAGTCGGAAACGGACTCGGCGATCACATACGAAAACGGCGCTTTTGTCGGCAAGATGGTCAAGACCGAGGTCAAACCGAACAAGGTCGAAGGCTCACTCTATGCCGATGACGCACTGGCGGAGTATGAAACAGAATTTAAAGATGCCGACATCACTCTCGAAACGTCAACAATTCCGGTTGAGGTTTTTGTGAGCATGTTCGGCGAGACGAAGACGGAGGGCACCGGCACGAGCACGCCGAAGCCGACCGTGCTGACCTCGAAGGCAAGCGACGCGCCGGTATACGGTGGCTACGGCTTTGTTTCCGTCGAGGTTGTGGACGGCGTCAGAAAGTATCTGACTTATGTCGTCCACAAGGTCAAATTCTCGCTCCCGAGCGAAACGCACACCACCAAGGGCGACAACATCACCTTTAACACCTCGTCGCTCGAGGGCAAGGCGATAGCGGACAAGTCCGGAGCGTGGCGCACCAAGACCTATTACGCGACCGCCGCCGAGGCGATTGCCGCACTTAAAACCAAGTTCGGAATCTCGACATCCGACTAAAAACCAAAAGGAGGAGCGGGCGGGGAAACTCGCCCGCGCGTCTATATTATGAACGCTATTATCTGTGAAACAAAAGAAAGACGAGTCCCGCTGACCATCGGCGGGAAGACATACGATGTCGCTCTGACGCTTAACTGCATCGAGCAGCTACAGGAGAGATACGGCGAGCTTGAGAATGTCTTCGACGCATCGAGCGAGGTCAAACAACTCAAGTGGATCCTTGCCGTGCTTATCAATGACGCGGTCGATGCTTACAACGACGACCACGATGTCAAGCTTGAGCATGTCACCGAGAGCTATATCGGCAGAAAAATCGATATAGGAAACATCAGCGAGTACACCGATGTGTTGATGCAGACTTTCGGCGTGTCGCTTCCGCCCGCCGAGGAGCTGCCGGAGGACGACGAGCTGAACGCTGCCGTTGATGCCGTAGCAGAAGCGGCAGGGCTTGAAGAATCAAAAAACAGCCAAGCCGAGTAATAGTCGATGTTGACCTATGGATTTTCAGGGCGACGGCATTACTCGGCTTTTCAATTTCGCAGGCTTGGCGGCTGACCTTGCGGCAAGTCACGAGTCTGTTTGAAAACTATTGCATATGGCACGGATTAGTCAAAAAGGAGGAGGTGGATGATGGCTAATGATTTAAAAATGCGCGGCGCGATAGTGCTTGACGGCGAGAAGGACTTTAAAGATGCTGTAACTGGCATCAACAAAAGCCTTTCGGTCCTTAAAAGCGAGATGAAGAAAAACAGCGCCGTTTTTCTCGAGAACAAAGACCAAATGGCGCTGTGGACGGCGCAGGGAAAAACGCTGTCCGAGTCTGCGGAAAAGCAGCAGGAAAAAATCGAGCTTATCAAAACCGCCTTGCAAAAAGCAAGCGAAAAGTTCGGCGACGGCTCGGAGCAGGTGAGAAGCTGGACTCTGAAGCTTAACAACGCCGAAGCCGAGCTTGCCAAAACGAACGCCAAGCTGAATGAGACGAAAGAAGAGCTTGAAAAGGTCAAGGAAAAGAAGCCTGAGACTGCGATTGAGAAGTTCGGGGCAGCGTTGAAAGACACGCGCGATAAGCTCGATTCTTTCAAAGAAAAAATCAATGTTTTCGATAAGCTGAAAAATAAGCTGAACGACGCGAAAGAACGGTTTAATTATTTCCGCAAAGGCACAGACGATGCCGGTGACAGTCTCGAAAAGGCAGGAAAAAAGAGCATCAAGTTCGGCGACCTTATCAAGGCTCACGTCATAAGTGACATTATTGTCAACGGCCTGAAAGGTATCGCGTCCGCTTGTAAAAGCATAGCCAAAGGCTTTGTTGATTTTGTCAAAGAATCAGTTTCCGCTTTTGGCGAGCTCGAGCAGAATCTTGGAGGCTCTGAGGCTGTTTTTGGCAGCTATGCCGATGCGGTCGTTGAAAAAAGTAAAGAAGCCTATAAAAACATGGGGGTCGCACAGAGCGAATACCTCGCGACCGCGAACAAAATGGGCTCGCTGTTCCAGGGCTCAGGCTTGTCGCAGCAGAGAAGCCTTGAGCTGACCACAAAGGCTATGCAGCGCGCGACCGATGTCGCGTCCGTAATGGGTATCGACACATCGCAGGCGCTTGAATCTATCGCCGGAGCTGCAAAAGGCAACTTTACAATGATGGACAACCTCGGCGTGGCTATGAACGCGACGACGCTCGAAGCTTATGCCGCCGGAAAAGGAATCAACTTTGTCTGGAATAAGGCATCGAATGCCGAAAAAGCCGAGCTCGCGATGCAGATGTTTTTTGAAAAAACGGAGCAGTATGCGGGCAACTTTGCGCGCGAAGCCGAAGAGACACTGACCGGATCTATCGGTATGGCGCAGGCGGCAATGCAGACGCTCAAGGAAAACCTCGGCAACAGCGAGGCCGACCTCGAACCGATGATTATGAATCTCCTGAACGCGGTCAAGGCGGTCATTCGCAACGCCGCTCCGGTCGTGCAGAATGTTGTCAACGCAATTTTGGAACAGACGCCGTTACTGCTTAAAGCAGGCGCGCAGATGGTAAACTCTCTGCTCGACGGCCTCGTCTCCAACCTCGCGCCGATACTCTCCGGCGCGGTTGACGTCGTCTTTACTCTGGTCGACGGCATCGTCGCGAATCTCGATCCTATCATGCAGGCGGCGGTCACGCTTATAGTCGTGCTTGTCGGCGCGCTTGCGGATAATATCGACAAGGTGATAGATGCGGCGTTTACGCTCGTCGACTCGCTTGTCAATGCACTGTTACAGGATGATAATCTTTCAAAAATTCTCAACTCGGCGGTCAGGTTGGTGATAGAAATATCGACCGGGCTTATCGCCAACGTTCCGCGCCTTATCCCGGCGGCATTTCAGCTGATCGGCGGCATTGTCAAAGGCTTGTGGGACAACAAAGGTCTTGTCGTGGACGCAATTGTCAAGGTCTGCAAAGCAATGCTTGAAGGATTCAGAAACTTTTTCGGCATACACTCGCCGTCAACCGTTTTTGCCGGACTCGGAAAAAATCTTCTCGAAGGCTTGTGGAACGGTATCAAGGACATGAAAGACTGGCTTATCCGAAAAATCAAGTCTCTCGGCTCTGCCGTCACAGACGCAATGAAATCGGTGCTCGGTATACACTCTCCGTCGACTGTTTTCCGCGACCAAATCGGTAAAAACATGGCTCTCGGCGTTGGCGTTGGATTTGAAACCACGATGCGCGACGTCGCGAAGAGAATGACCGACTCCATTCCGATGGACGTTGACATCAACGCGACCGGGAATTTCACGGCGCGCCGAGCACAGGCAGCGGTAAGCGGTGGCAATAAGGTCTATAACTTTAATGTCACCATAAACGCCGCAGACGGCGGAGGCGATGTGAGGGCTCTCGCTTCGCGCATTGCCGAAGAAATCTACGACGAGATGCGCAGAAAGGAGCGGGCATATGCCTAAAACTTTCACTTTCAATTCAAAAAAATCGAGCGACTTCGGGCTTGTGGTGCAGGGGGCGACAGTCAACAAAACACCGGCGCGACCGTATGATCTGCAAAAGATTCCCGGCCGCGCCGGACTTTTGATAATCGACTCGAGCATCGACGACCTTGAAAATGTCGAAATCACCTACACCGTCGGCTGCAAAGACATCGCGGGAAACCGTGACGCTGTCGCGGACTGGCTTTTCGGCAGTGCGGCATATGCCAAACTGGCGGACAGTTCCGACGCGAGCAGTTACCGCATGGCGATCTGCACGAGCGGGCAGGACTGGGACGAGCAGATCCGAAATTTCGGCACGGCGAAGCTGGTATTCAGCTGCAAGCCGTTCCGCTTTCTGACCTCCGGCGATGTCAAAACAACGCTGACGGCGGCGGGGAAAATCACCAATCCGACGGCGTATTCCGCGCTGCCATATATCAAGATATACGGCAGTGGAAACATCACGCTTTCGATTGGCGGTCAGTCTTTTCCGTTTTTAAACATCGGCAGCTATATCGAGTGCGACAGTGCCTTGCAGCTGGTCTATACCGGCGCGACCGGGAAGTCAGACAGAGCCAACTTTGACAGCTTTCCGGTGCTGTCACCCGGGGGAAATGCTATAAGTTGGAGCGGCGGAACCGTGACCAAGGTCGAGATCGTGCCGCACTGGAGGCGCTTATGATACCGATACTTTATAAGCCGGACGCAAAAACAAAAATCGGCTGGCTTGCCGAGGCGAGCGACTGCCAATGCACGGAGGAGCGCAACGGTGTCTTTGAGCTCGAATTTCAATATCCGATGCTCGGCCGCTATGCCGCCGAGCTTGTGATTGACCGTTATGTCAAGGCAAAGCCAAACGCAAACGGAAAAAATCAGTTTTTCCACATCCGCAAAGTGTCAAAGCCTATTAACGGCATGTTTACCGTTAGCTGCGAGCATATCAGCTACGCACTTTCCGGTTATCCGGTGCCGACCGTTTCGGCATCCGGAAACGCGCAGGTCGCTATCAACGCCATATTGACCGCCGCAAAGAATCAGCTCGGCAAGGACACAGGCTTTTCCGTGGCGACGACCGATATCACTCTGTCGTCGTCAATCGCACTGACCAATGTTTCGGCGCGCGCGGCGCTCGGCGGAGTGTCCGGCTCCGTCCTTGATGTCTACGGCGGCGAGTACGAGTTTGACAATCACACGATAAAGCTGCACAAGGCGCGCGGCAAAGATCGCGGGGTCAGAATTGCATACGGTCGCAACATGACGGAGTTAAAGTGCGATATCGACATGGACAGCGCATACACCGGCATATATGGCTATGTCAAAAACGACAAAGCCGACTTGCACAGCTATAAGGCAGTGACCAACTCAAGCGGCATCAATGCAAAAACGCTGATACGCGACTTTTCGTCCGATTTTTCGGGCGGCGACGGCGAAATCACGCAGAGCGGGCTTGACTCGGCGGTGTCGGCATACGCGGCGGCAAATGATATCAACTCGCCGACCGTGTCAATGACGGTGTCATTTGTGGACTTGTCGCAATCGCCGGAATACGCGTGCTTTTCCGCGCTTGAATCGGTCGGCCTTTGCGACACGGTGCAGATTTATCACAAAGACCTTAACATCAATATCAAAGCAAAGGTAATTAAAACTGTCTATGATGTCCTCCGCGAGCGGTACACATCCATTGACCTCGGCTCGCCGCGTGCGAATTTTGCCGACGTCATAAAACAGACGGTCAACGAGACCAAAGACCTGCGCGGTCAGCTTGTCGCGACGAGGTCGGATCTGACGGCGGCATACGAAAAGGCGATAGCCGACGCAACGGCGGCAATCACCGGGAACAGCGGCGGATATGTCCGACTCAACCCGTCGCAGAATCCGCAGGAAATTTTAATCATGGACACGCCGGACATCTCGACCGCCAAAAACATATGGCGGTTTAATCTTTCCGGCTTTGGTCATTCGTCCGGCGGCTACTCCGGACCATACAGGACAGCAGTCACGCAGGACGGTCACATCGTCGCTGACTTTATCGACACGGGCATTCTAAATGCGAACATCATCCGCGCCGGCATAATGCAGTCCACAAATGGCGAATTTTCTTTTAACCTCGAATCCGGACACATCGAAGCCTCTGATATCAACATCACCGGCGGCGATATAAACCTTGACGGCGGTACACTGTCAATCTTAAACAACGACGGTTACAAAGCAGACTTTTCCGGCGGAGTAGTGGAGCTCTATCAAGGCGCAGGAACTGGCACTGGAACAGGCACAAAATATCTGTCGCTTTACAACTCGCTTTTGGGCGGAAAGTGGTATGCCACAATCGCAAGCCCGTCATATACGCTCGGCGGTGTCTCGTCCGGCGGGTTTAGAATTGGAACGAGCACCGGCAATGTCTCGGCGACAAGCTCGTGGAACACCGATTATGCCGTGATAGAAAAAGATAACGCAAGATTTCGCAAAAAAGTCGAGGTAAACGAGCCTTTAAGCGTTGCGGCAGGCGGCGACGCCATCGGGTTTATCGCGCATGCGCAAAACGGCGCGAACGATGTAAGCGCGGAGCTTGGTGCTACGAGTGACGCGAGCGCACTGCTGCAAATCGTCAACAACACCAAAGGCACGGTTCCGGCGCGAATTGAAATCTACTCGAGCGGAACAAACGGAAAGGGCATGACTTTAAAGCTTACTTCCGGCGGCGGTTACACCGGACGGCTATTTTTAGACACTACCGGACTGTATGCCGAATTTAACGACAACGGCGACTACAAAAAACTCGCTTAGGGGGCACTATTATGACAAAAACCGAAATCGAACAGAAAATCGCAGAAGTCAAAGCGCAGGGCGACGCCTTGCAGAAGCACAATGCGCAGCTGATACAGCAAATAGAGGTCAATAAAGTCGAGCTTGTCAAGGTTTGCGGCAAAATCGAGTTGTTGTCCGATATGCTCTCAGAGCTCGAAAAAGCGCCCGTGGAGGGCGAGAACGGGGAGGCAGAAAAAGATGCAGACCAGAACGATAACGGTTGATTATGCTCGCCCACGCGGGTATGATGTCGGCTATCGCGCCGAAAATAATTTTACTCAGCTTGCCTTGCCGGTGCCTACTGAACTTAAAGATGCGGACAGCTATCGCGTATATTTTGAGTCGACTGTCGGGGAGTATCTGCAAACCGAGCCGCTGACTCCCACGGACGGCTATGTGACTGTCAAAATCACAAGCGACATAGTCCCCGAACCGGGCAACATGGCGGCACAGCTCGTCGCGTTTAAAGCGGGCGAGATAGTCGGCTATGCACCGATGATAACGGGCACGGCCAAAGTGTCAATCCCCGACGGGACAGAGCGGCTCTCGCACAGCCTTGCCGCCGAAATCGCGCTTAACACTGCCGCACGGCACGACCATGATAACAAATCCGTGCTTGATAAGTTTGACGAATCAAAAGACGGCAAGCCGACTTATAGCGGAAAGGAAATAGGTGGTGCGGGAGACTTCATAATCAAAATGACGGTCGAAGTGAACGGCGATAATTATACGGTCACATCTTGCGATAAAACAATGGAGCAAATCGACGCGGCGGTTGCAAGTGGTCAAAATATCAAAGCTATTGCGTTCGATAAATACATCATGCCGCTAATTCAGATGGAATACAGCGAGTCGTATGTTTTTGCAGTGTTTTTAAGCTCGCAATTAGTATTGGCGAGCGTCACGAAGTACCCCGAGCCCGGTGCCAATGCGTGGCAGTTTTATTTGTTTCCTCTCACAGCAGACCTTATCGAATACTCCAACGCCGAATTGCCGATTAGCGTTAGAGATGTTAAGACGGCACTTGACAAGCTTGTAAAAAAGTCGCACACCCACGCCAACAAAGACACACTCGACAAGCTCTCTGCCTCAAGCGGAAAGCTGACTTACGACGGAAAAGAAGTAGGCGGAGCGGATGTTTTTACCATTAACATGGCTATTAACGATGCCTATGAATTTGTGTCCTGCGACGCTACATTTGAACAAGTCGAGGCGGCATATAAAGCAGGAAAAGATATACGGGTCAAAGTCTCCGCGGGCGAATACTTAACCGATGTATTTTTACCGCTTCGTCAAGCAACACCACAAGGAAGTTATGTATTTGGCGAGACACTTTACTTCGCGAGCATTTCGGCTACCGCCACGCCCGAAGACTGGACTTTTGAGTATAAAGAGATTGCGGCGACTGATATTGGATATACAAACGAAAGTATGCCGAACGTCGAAAATGTCGGTGCCGCTTTGGACTCGCTTATCCCTCGGGCACAGGTCGTCACAGGCACAAATATTACCCTCGCCGACAACACCGAGTACCGCCTTGAGAATGTCACAACTCTAACTTTGGCATATCCAACCGGCAACTTTGAGTGCTGGCTCAAATTGACCTTTGCCGAGAGCGGGTCGATTACCGTTACCTTGCCGGCTGGTACAAAGTACATCGGCAACGCGCCAAGCTTTGCAAACGGCGAGACATGGGAAATGTCAATCAAAGACGGTGTTGTTATCGCCCAGAAGGTCGGTGACGGCACATGAGGCGCAGGCTAATGATGCTCGAAAAAACGGGCAGCGAAGGTCTGCCGGACGGTTACACGACATTGGAATATATCCAATCGTCGGGCACTCAGTACATCGACACCGGGCGCAAGCT
>OLGM01000369.1_pt1 | contig 30294 bp, 27 predicted proteins | sample 1606001 | NCBI WGS metagenome assembly OLGM01 (sample SAMN03283294) | human gut metagenome | biome: human-associated habitat; material: feces | host: Homo sapiens | place: Peru | collected 2012
ATAGTTTAAAGCATTTGTGGGCGTTGCCCACACCCACAACCTTTGAAAAGGTTGAACAAACTTTTAACTTCGAGGGGAAAGTTTTGCTTTTCCTTTACTTTGCCGCCCGACCGAAAGTGCGTTAAACCACCATTAATTAATCTTACTCCAACATTTAAAACACAACCATTTTATTATAATCATCTGCCCGACAACCGCTTTTGTGGTGTCGGGCAGTTATGTTTTTATTTTATTTTAATTAGTCCTCGTCATCAAAGAACTTAATCGACTTTACAATTTCGTCAATCGCCTCGTCTGAAATAACATTAGGCTCATCAAGATATTTTGAGCGCTTTTCAATGCCCTCAATCGCCATTTCAAGCTCCTCCTGCGGAGTGCTCGGCTTTTTTGGTTCTTCATAAACCTCTGTATCCTCAGGATTAGAAATATTCACATATTTCTCTGCCTTTGGCTCTTCCTCAGCCTGCTCGGTTTCCTGCGGCTCTTCTTCCTCAATTACAAGCTCGTCCTCGGTCTTAACTTCCTCAGGCTCAGCCTCTTTCTTAATTTCGGGTTCTTCCGCTTTTACCTCTTCAGGTTTTTCCTCGGCTTTTTCTTCAGCTTTCACCTCTTCGGCAACATTATCCTCAGCAGGCTTTTCTGCCTTTACAGGTTCTTTTTCTTCTGCCTGTTCTTTTTCAGCTTTTTTTGCCGATTTATCTATGCCAAAGTTTGGTGCGTCATAATCTTTGTCGAGCTTTTCGGCCTCGGTCATAATTGCCTCGCCAAACTCATTGAGCTTTTTTTCCTGTCTTGCCTCTGCAATCGCTCTCAACTCGTCAAGGTGATTTACAGGCTTTTCTACCTTTTCGTTATCCTCGTTAAAGTAAATATCATACCATACAAGGAACACATAGATTGTCCAAACCTTACGGCTGTTATCCTCTTTGTTGCTGTAATGCTCATCAAGCCAACGAATAAGAATATCTGTATTAAAGAACTTCTCGGCTGTTGCTCCCTTAAACTTTGTCTTAACAACATTGTAGTATTTTTCATCTCTGAGCCATACTCTTGTAGGAACAGGGAAACCGAGCTTTTCTTTCTCGGCGGTAGCCTCAGGCATATGACGAACAGCCGCCTTACGCATAGCGTACTTTGTGTTGTGTCTGTTGCAGCGGAGCTTTGTAGGGAGAGTTGACGCAACCTTGAACACTTCTTTATCAAGGAACGGTACTCTCAGCTCAAGTGAGTTAGCCATACTCATTCTGTCTGCTTTAAGGAGAATATCGCCCACCATCCACATATTAATGTCAAGATACTGCATCTTTGTAACATCGTCATATCTGCGGCAACGGTAGTAATACTTCTTTGCATAGTCCTGCGGACGGCTTGCAAGGTTAGGGTCTTTTAAAAGCTCACGCTTTTCCTTGTAATCATACATAAAGGCATTGCCTATGTAGCGCTCTTCAAGTGGGTCTGTCGCTCTGATAAGGTAATCTCTGCCCTTTATGTCAGGCAGCTTTTTGCATACGGCTCTGATAGCCTTTCTGATGCAATGCGGAACGATTGTCTGATAAAGTTTGAATACTCTCGGCTCGTTGTAGCAGGTGTAACCGCCAAACAACTCATCTGCGCCCTCGCCCGAAAGTACAACCTTTACATACTCGCTTGCAAGTCTTGATACAAAGTAAAGCGCAATACAAGACGGGTCTGCAAGCGGCTGGTCCATATGATACTGAACAGTAGGAACTGCATCCCAGAATTCCTCGCTTGAGATAAGGTGTGTGTGATGTTCAACACCGATTTTCTCGCTAAGTCCCTTTGCCCAGCTGATTTCGTTGTAGTGCTCGCCAAAGTCAAAGCCTACTGTAAATGTTTTTTGATCGGCAAAGTAGGTTGAAACATAGCTTGAGTCAACACCGCTTGAAAGGAAACAACCAACCTCAACATCTGCAATTTTGTGCGCATTTACAGAATTTTCAAACACCTTTTCGATAGAATCAACAGCCTCTTCCTCTGTCATCTCATCGTTAGGATTAAAGCGAGCCTCCCAATAACGGGTAGTTTCAACCTCGCCGTCCTTATACCAAAGATAATGACCCGGCATAAGGCAGAACACACCCTCAAAGAAAGTTTCGGGCGGAACAGCATACTGATATGAAAGGTATGTATCAAGCGCTCTTTTGTTAAACCTCTTAACAAACTTAGGGTGCTCAAGAATACTCTTGATTTCACTTGCATACACAAATTCGCCGTCAATCATTGTGTAGTGCATCGGCTTAATGCCAAAGAAGTCACGAGCAACAAAAACCGACTTATCCTTAGTGTTGTAAATCGCAAAGCCAAACATACCTCTGAGCTTTAAGAGCAAGTCCTCTCTCCACTCCTCAAAGCCGTGAATAAGCACCTCGCTGTCGGTGTCTGTATAGAATTTATGTCCCTTTTCAATAAGAACTTTTCTTAACTCTTTATAGTTATAAATTTCGCCGTTAAAGGTGAGGACAAGTGTTTTATCCTCGTTATAAATAGGCTGATGACCTGCATCAAGGTCAATGATTGAAAGTCTGCGAAAGCCCATTGCAATGTAATCGTCCATAAACACACCGTCCGAGTCAGGACCTCTGTGTGTGATTACATCGGTCATATTTTTAATGACCTTATCTCTGTCGATAACTTCGCCTGTAAAGCCACAAATACCGCACATATATAAAACCCCTTTCGGTAATCTGTCAAAACAAAATTTTGTAATTGCATATATAGATTATTGTATCATAATTAATTTGTAAATTCAACAGTAAGAACTCATATATTACGCATATTTACCGCAAAGAATTATAGGAAAATACATATAAAAACAGGCACTCCGCAAAGTGCCCGTTAAAATTAAGTATTAGATTGAAAATTTTTGTCATCATTTTTGCGCAAATCCCTTATGAGCATAAACAGAGAAAAGGCAAAAATAAATATACTCAGCCATTGCGAGGTTGACAAAGTGCCAAAATAGCCACGCTCTGAAATATCGCCTCTGAAAAATTCGTTTATAAACCTTAAAACAGGATAAATAAGTCCGTATATCCAAATAAGTATTCCGTTTTTAAGATTTTTGCACCTGCAAAGCAAAAACAAAAGCACAATAAAAATTACAATATTTTCGCCCGACTCAATAAGCTGAATAGGCAGTCTGCGCACTCCGTTTGCGCTTTCTATAAGCGAATGCCGATATACAAAGCCAAAGTCGCTCTCCACTCCATAGCAACAGCCTGCAAGAAAACAGCCGATTCTGCCGAAAGCATGGAACAGCGGAATACATGGCACTATGGTGTCGGAATAACTGCGTACATCAAGCCGCTGCGTTTTCATACTTATATATGCGCCGATACACGCACCGATAAGTCCGCCGTAAAACACCATTCCGCCGAAAATATCCATAGCATAGAGCGCAAACATTTTAAAGCTGCTAAAAACTCTGTCGAGGTGGGTAAACACAAAATACAGCTTTTCGTGCTGAGCAACTGCAAATACGATATGTGCCATAATAAAACCGCATATTCCGCCCACAACACCGATTATCACATAGCGATAACCCTCAATATTTTTGCGCCTTTTCATAGTAATAAACTTTATAACAAGAAAGCAGGCAAGTATGCCGAGTCCTGTCATAAAGCCGTAGTATGGCAGTTCAATGCCGAGTGTTTCTCTTGTAGAAAACATATTATCTCTCCAAATAATAAGGCAGTGTGAAACACGCACACTGCCCTGTATTAAACATTATAATAAGCAATTAATAATACATTGAGTTAGCATAAGATGCCAAATTGCCTACCGCACACATTACGCAACCAAAGCACGATACGCAAGAAATAATTGAGAGTGCGGCAATTATAAGACCGATAACGCCACATACCAATCCTGTTGTAGCTTTGCTCTTGCCCGCATAATTACCTGTCTGAGCCGCAATTTTATTGTATTTAGATGCCTTTACGATAGCAATAATGCCTGTAACCACACCTGCTACCGAAAGTATGCCCGAACCGATTACACCTATATAAAATCCTAACATTGAAGTGCCCGACATATAGGTGCCGTATGAGCTTGAGCCTGTGCAAATAAATGCTGTCCAAAACATAATAACCGCAACTATTGACGCAACAAGGCTTATAATACCTGTAATCATTGCAGCTTTAGCCTCGGAATCTCCGGGGAACTGAGTTGGAATATTAGGCTGCTGATAACCGCCGTTGTAGTTCTGCTGAGCATAGTCAACATTCTGCTGTGGGTAAGTATTCTGATAATTTTGTGCAAAGCCGTTGTCATAGGTTGGCTGATCATATGCGTTGTTATTCGGCTGATTGTAGTTATTGTCATAACTCTGATTATAATTATTTTGCTGTTGATTGTAGTTATTATCATAACTCTGATTATAATTATTCTGCTGTTGATAGCCGTTGTTATACTGTGGGTCGTTGCCACCGTTCGGCTGATAATAATTATTTTCGTTCATAATTTTATTCCTCTCATATTTATATAACTCTATTCTATTTATTATCCGCAAAAAAGTCAATACTTTTGTCAAAAAATGTATATTTTTATATGTAGAATTGTTTTAATTTCAATGAATGATGTATACATTTTTGTATATATGTGGTAATGGGGAGATTGTGGTTAAATGCATAAAATTTGGTTTTATAAATTTAAAATTCAGGTCAATCCTTTTTAAAGGGTTGCGGGTTCGGGCAGAGCCCATTAAACTATAAAGCGCACTGATTTTAAATAAAAACAAGTAGTTGAAATCATATCATAGAATAACTAAATTTTAGATTATTTAAGACTTTATGATAAAACAAAAGTCAAGAGTAATGCGTGGCAGAAAGCAAGAAAGTTACACTTGAGCATTAGTAGAGAATAGATATTCTAAAGGGACTCAAAAGCTTGTGTGTGGCTAATCTGCCCTTGAAAAGTGGCAAATCAGTAGTTTGAGCAGCGTGGCTTTTTCTTTGTTGCTGTCGCAAATTTTAAAGGCTTGCGCCGTTATATTCAGCCGCCAAATGGCAAGCCGTTTGGCTATCAAAAATTTGCAATAGTTTAAAGTTTTGTGGGCGTTGCCCACACCCACAACCTTTAAAAAGGTTGACCAAACTTTTAACTTTGAGGGGAAAGTTTCGTTTTTTACTTTACTTTGCCGCCCGACCGAAAGTGAGTTAAGCCTTACCCCACCCCAACTTCCAACAAAATTAGGTCAACCTTTCAAAGGCTGACCTAATCTAAAACTTCTATTTATATTTTCTTATCAAACTCACTGCCGCATTTTGGGCAATGCACTCTATGTTTGCCTTTTACATTTCTTACTCTGAGCTGAGCCTTGCATATCGGGCATTTTAAGTAGCGGTACTCCTTGCGGTCACGAATTTTTTTATATGTGAGCTTAAACCAACCTGTAACCGCATTGTAAAAAGGCAAAAACGCACGATTTTCGGCACTTCTTTTTGCAATGTTGCGTGAAAAAGTACGAAACACCGTAATGACAATTATCGCAATTTCAAAAGCGTCTATAATCAGTGTAGGAATCGGTGCAAATACAAATACATTCACAAACCAAAGCACGAGGAACAACACAAAAAGGCTGTTGTTGAGCTTATCTGTGCCATATCTGCCCTGCATAAAAATTGCAAACTTCTGCATTAAATTTCGCATAACATCAATTCCTTTCAAAAGCTATTTTATCATACTCCCTTATGTTTTGCAATATACAAAAATCAAAATAAAAGCATTATCATTCTCTTATATAATCGGCGCAGAAATACACATATTTTACATCTGCAATCACCGCCGAATGTTCGGTTTTTACAACGATTGTTTTCTTGTTTTTTGCGCTCATCTCTGTAATAACCTCGGTGATATTGCAGGTTTCGGGAGAATAATTGAACTTCTCCATAAATTCCTCGGTTGTATAAACCTCTGAATTGTAACCCTCAAAAAGCTCAAGGTTATCGTAATCTATCAGCTTATATTCATCAAGCAAAAGCTCTATTCCAATGTCGGCATTTGTGAGCGAATCAATATAATACGGTGCGTCATTAAGGAAAAGTCCTGTTTTCAGACTGCCGATAGAAACCGTAAGGTCTGAGTTTACCGCAAGCTCGCCATATCCCGTATCGCCGTTTATTCCGCTGTTAATGTCGGCGCTTACAACATAGGCAGGTGTCATATTTATCTGTGTAATTGCCTGTGCCATTTCGCCCTCAACCTTGCCCGAAAATCCTGTGCCGAGCAAGCAGTCCACAACTATGTCATATCCCTCAAAATTGCCTGCCTCATAAAGTGATATTTCATTAACGCCAAGCGATTTTGCAAGCTGATAATAATAAAGTCCGTCCTTTGAAAAGCCGTCAACCGCTCTTACAACAGTACACTCCATAGAATGTCTTGCAAGAATACACGCAAGCGCATAGCCGTCACCGCCGTTGTTGCCCTTGCCGCACACAACGCAGGTTTTGCCTGCAAATTTCACCTTATCAAAAATGCCCTGTGCCGCCCTCATCATAAGCTCGGCAGAGGGAGTACGCTCCGCTATGGTGCGTGCGTCACTTTCTCTCATATTCTTTACAGATACTACTCTTTCAAAATCCATAGTAATTTCCTTTCGATATGCTATTTACGCAGTGCGTTATATGCCGCAATTACCGCCTCGTCACTGACTGTGCAATGCAATGAAAATAAATCGACCGCAGAAAAAATCTCATCGTACAGCTCAAGAATTTTCAACATTTTATCCTGCTTGCGTGAAATCAGCGTTGCCTCAAGCAATTTTGCAAATACCCTGCCTGCGCTCACCTTTTCGGCATAATTTTTACTGTCACGCTCAAGCAAAAATACAGCTTTAAGCGGCGCAGATATATTTGCTCCTATATTTGACTTGCCCATCCACGGAGTGCCGTAAACATAAAAAGCTCCGTCTTTTTTGCGGATTATCGGCTTGTCATCGTTAATCATTGTAACCCTGTCGCCAAAATGCTTTCTCCATAGCGCCGTATGGGTCGATTTTCCTGTTCCGCTCGGCGCAGAAAAAACATAAGCGCCGCCGTCAAGCATTAAAGCCGAGCTGTGAAAGAAAAGTCCGTCATAGCTGTCGAGAATTTTTCCGCACACCAGAGTGTTGATTATGCTGTTCTCAACCATATAATCTATATCGCCGTTTGCTGTGAGCCTGTCAATCTCGCTTTGCTTTGCCTCTACACAAAAATCCGCCATCTTTTCATCTGTAATATAATTGGCAAGAATTTCCCTTGTCTTTTCGTATTTTGGATTTATCTCAATATTAAGGTCGGCAATTCTGTATATCGGCATCTCTTCCTCCAATTAATAGATTCCCTGCACTGTAACTTCGCCCGAATTTATGGTGTGCAGAGTACCGTCCTCAAGCCTTACCACAAGCTCGCCGTTATTGTCAATTTTTTCAGCTACTCCATTTAACTGCTGTGAATTTCTGAAAAAGCAGACATTTCTTCCGATAGTGGCGCAAAGCGAGGTGTATTCCTCAAGCGCCTTTTCTGTGAGCCTTAAATCATTGTTTAAAAGCTCCTTTTCAAGGTACTCAATAACAACCGCCAAAAATTCGTTGCGGTCAATATGCTTGCCTGTTTCAAGGAATATTGATGTAGCCTTATGGGCAATCTCTTCGGGAAACTCTGTATGCTCCACATTTATACCTATGCCTGTAATTGTGTATTCAACGGCGCAAAACTCAGCACTCAACTCGGTAAGAATACCCACGAGCTTTTTGTGACCTGCAATAATATCGTTAGGCCACTTGATTTTGCAGTCAATGCCCGTATAGTCTTTTATTGCCTTGCAAACCGCAAGACCAGCAAGCGGAGTGATACCTGTAATTTCGTTAGGCGCAAGGTCGGGGCGGAGCAGAAAAGAAAATGCTATGCCGTCATCTTTCTTTGTCTGCCACACTCTGCCGAGTCTGCCCTTGCCCTTTGTCTGTTCTCTTGATGCAACAAGCGTGCCGCTTTCACAGCCGTTTGCGCCAAGTATTTTTAAATAATCATTTGTAGATGTTACGGAATCCAAAACGGTAAGATTTTTACCGATAAGTTTGGTATTCAAATGTGATTTTACTGCATATGTGTTGAGGTGTTCGGGATAGGCAAGCAGTTTGTAGCCCTTGCGAGTTATGGAGTCGATAACATAGCCCTGCGCCTTTAAAGCGTTTATCGCTTTCCAAACGGCTTGTCGTGAAACTCCCAGCTCTGCCGAAAGCTCCTGTCCTGAAATGTATTCTTCTGTCTGAGAGAGAATCTCAACTATTTTCTCGTGCATAAAAATCATCCAATCTAAAAATTCTTATCCTTTTTAATTATTTATTAAGCTCGGCAATTCTGTCGAGAATTTTGTCTGCAACCTCAGTTTTAGACATTATGCCAAGCTCTGTTGTATTCGTTTTGTCAATAATGGTAACAACATTTGTGTCACCCTGAAAGCCTGCACCCTCAACCTTTAGATTGTTGCAGACTATCATATCAAGATTTTTTGTGTCGAGCTTTTTCTTTGAATTTTCAGTCATATTTTGCGTTTCCATAGAAAATCCGCATATAAACTGAGTTTTCTTGTTTTTGCCAAGCTCTTTTAATATATCCTTTGTCGGTTCAAGCTCAATGCTGTTCATTCCGTCTGCTTTTTTCAGCTTATCGTCTGCAATCCGCTTTGGTCTGAAGTCAGCCACAGCCGCCGCCTTTATAACAATATCGGTGTTGTAAAATTCCGCCGTTACGGCATTATACATATCTTCGGCGGTAGTAACATTTATCATCTTTACAAAAGGAACAGGCGGTAAATTTACCTTGCCCGACACAAGAGTAACCTCTGCGCCTCTAAGCATTGCCTGCCTTGCAACGGCATAACCCATTTTGCCCGAAGAATGATTTGTGAGGTAGCGAACAGGGTCAATGCTCTCTTGAGTAGGGCCTGCGGTGACAAGCACCCTTTTTCCTTTGAAATCCTGTTTATCCGACAATGCTCTTTCAAGATAGTCGAGCAAAACCTGCTCATCGGGCATTTTACCCTTACCGATTGCGCCGCAGGCAAGTCTGCCCTCGGCAGGCGGAACTATAATGTAGCCGAAACGCTCAAGTTTCGCAAGGTTATCCTGCACAATTGGATTTTCGTACATATTTGTATTCATGGCAGGCGAAATAATAACAGGGCACTTGCATGCCATAACAGTGGTAGTAAGCATATCGTCTGCAATTCCGTTTGCTATTTTGCCGATAACATTTGCGGATGCAGGCGCAATTATAAATGCGTCAGCACTTACAGCAAGAGAAATATGCGCAACATTATACTGAACATTTCTGTCAAAAGTATCAATAATGCATTTGTGCTTTGTAAGCTCCTCAAAGGTTAGAGGATTAATAAAATTTGTCGCATTTTCAGTCATAAGCACATTGACATTACAACCTTTTTTAACAAGTGCACTTGCAACATTTGCCGATTTGTAAGCGGCAATGCTGCTTGTCACACCAAGAATTATGTTCTTGCCTTTAAACATTTCAGTCCTCCATATCCTTTAAAAGACCATGTTTTTCGTAAGATGTAATTCGTGTGATTTTGTTGTCATCATCAACAAACACAACCTTTGGCTTATGCTCAAAAGCCTTTGTATTGTCAATCTGAGCATAGCTCATAATAATTACCTTGTCGCCCTTTTGCACACATCTTGCCGCTGCGCCGTTAAGACAGATAACGCCCGAGCCTTCCTCGCCTGCAATAACATAGGTTTCAAAGCGCTGACCGTTATTTACATCGGCAATCTGCACCTTTTCGTATTCCATAATACCCGACGCTTTCATTAAAGCCTCGTCAATGGTAATAGAGCCTACATAATCAAGCTCAGCCTGTGTAACAGTTGCACGATGAATTTTACTTTTAAGCATTGTAACTGTCATAACCCTCTCCCTTTCCGAAAACACGCTTACAGTGTGTCAATATCAACAATAAAGTTATCAATAAGTCTTGTTTTGCCAATGTAAACGGCGATTGCTGTAAGCACATAGCCTTTGTATTCATCAATAGGTGTAATGCTGAGTGCGTCTACCACGCTTACATAGTCAATCTTTGCAAGCGGTTCTGCCGAAATACACTTGGTCATAGCGTCAATTACAGTCTTTGCGTTGCGTTCGCCGTCCTCAACCATTTTCTTGCCGAGTGCAATACTCTTGCTAAGCACAAGTGCCGCCTGTCTTCCTTCGGCTGAAAGATAAGTGTTTCTTGAACTTTTTGCAAGGCCGTCTGCCTCACGAACGATAGGGCAACCCTTGATTTCAATGTCAAAATTAAGGTCAGCTACCATTCTCTTAATAATAGCAAGCTGCTGTGCGTCCTTTTCGCCAAAATACGCTCTGTCCGGCGCAACAATATTAAAAAGCTTGCTTACAACTGTGCAAACACCGCCGAAATGAGTCGGTCTTGTTTTGCCGCAAAGTTCTTTTGTAAGATTATTCATTACAACATTTGTAGAAAAGCCGTTTGGATACATTTCCTCGGGTGTCGGATTAAAAATAAGGCTTGCGCCTGCATTTGTGCAAAGCTCGGTATCCTTTTCAATATCTCTCGGGTAGCTTTCCAAATCCTCGTTCGGAGCAAACTGAATAGGGTTTACAAAAATGCTTACAACTACTCTGTCATTTTCTTTTACTGCTCTGTCAATAAGGCTCTTGTGACCCTCATGAAGATATCCCATTGTCGGCACAAGACCTACTGTAAGTCCCTGCTTTTTCCATTCTTTAACCTGCTGTCTTACTTCCGCAACAGAACCTGTACGCTTAATCATTTTTCTTCCTCCATAACCTTTTCCATCACATCTTCATCTATCTTAAAGCAATGCTCTTCACTTGGGAAAGCACCTGACTTGGTTTCGTTTATATAATCGGTAAATGCCTGTCGCATAAATGTACCGGCATCTGCATATTTCTTAACAAATTTCGGTGTATAGTCGCTGAACATTCCGAGCATATCCTGATATACAAGCACCTGACCGTCACAGCCTGCGCCTGCACCGATACCGATAGTCGGAATATCAAGAATACTTGTAACATATTCCGCAAGTTTTGCGGGAACGCACTCAAGCACAACCGCAAAAGCGCCTGCTTCTTGTACAGCAAGAGCGTCTTTTACAAGTTTTTTAGCGGAAAGCTCGTCCTTGCACTGAACCTTAAATCCGCCGAAAGCATTTACAGACTGCGGAGTAAGTCCGAGATGTGCCATAACAGGAATACCTGCCTGTGTAATAGCTTTGATTGCCTCGCAAACACTTTCGCCGCCCTCAAGCTTTACAGCTCCTGCGTGAGCCTCTTTCATAAGTCTGCCTGCGTTTACAAGTGCGTCATAAACCGAGGTCTGATATGACATAAACGGCATATCTACAACCACCATTGCATCCTTTGCACCTCTTGCAACGGCTGCGCCATGATGAATCATATCTTCCATAGTAACGGCAACCGTGCTGTCATATCCTAAAATTACATTACCCAGTGAATCGCCGACCAAAATAGCATCTACACCGGACTCATCCATAAGCTTTGCAGTTGAATAATCATAGGCTGTAAGCATTGTCAGCTTTTCCCCCGACTGCTTAGCTTTGGCAAATGTTGTTACAGTTTTTTTCATTGGTAATTCTCCTTAAAAGTATTTGAACATACCGCTAAAAAGAAATAAAAGGATTTACAAACAACCAAGTAAATCCCGTACCGCTTTTCGTATTGTCCTGCTCCGTACGGATACAAGCAACGAATAATAATAAAAATTTAAAGTGGTACAGTTTCAAAGCGAATACTATCCGCCTTTTATAGTACCACATATAGCGCAAAATTGCAATATTATTATGATTTTGCAAGTGCTGTGCATAACAAAAATTATTGTTGATTAGCCGACTGATATTTGTTATAATGTCATAGTAAAGAAACGGTGGCGGCTGTTTCAGCTTCCTTGTGAAAGGGGGTGTTATATTTTATGGTTGAGAGTATTACATACTTAATTGCATTTGCTATTGTTTTGGTAGCATTTGATAAAATCATAAATGATATAAAAAAGAAATAACCGCCCTGTGTTGCAGACAGAGCGGTTATTGTTAAAAATAACCCAATATGTATAGCGAAACAGCTAAAGCCGTTTCCTTACACTATTATATTAACATACAACATAATTTATGTCAACAATATTACTTTAAAATAGGATTTAGGCGCAGTGAATGTTGCGCTTTTTTATTTGCACCATTCGAGAGTAAGGAAAAATTGCTCGTAGGTATCGTCCCAACCGTCAATTCCGTTTACTCCGCCGCCGTTTACACTTCTGAGTTTGGAATCATTCATATCCTGTCCGCAGGCAAAAAGCTCGCCTATACTAACATCATAGCCAAGGCTTTGGCAAAGCGAACAAAACTCTGCCACCGGATCTTCGGCAGATTTGGTGACAATCAGCTTTGCCCTAAGATTATTATCATTTTTAGCGTCCTTTAAAAGTCTGTCAAGCTCGTGCTGTATCACAAAATTCCTCCGCAACAAAAACAAGGTCACCCAAGCGGATGACCTTAATTACATTATTCAATAGAACTGTCGAGGTACTCCATAAGCTCCTCATCGTCTTTCTTCTGCTTATCTTTAACGATAAAGAAAGCTGTGAGTGCGGCAGATGCTACCGCAACCGCTGAAATAATGCTGATTATGAGCCAAAAATGTTTCTTTTTCATATGCTGTTCCTCCCGATTATGTTAAATTAACGGCAATATTATATGCGTATTATCTAAATATATTCTATCATTTTTAATGAAAATGTCAACATAAAAACAAAAAAAGCAGAGAAAAAATCTCTGCTTTTAAGGTTGCAATTCAAAATCTTTAACTTATGCAGATGCATTAAGTCTTTTTGCAAGAGATGACTTGCTTCTTGCAGCTGTATTCTTATGCATAATACCCTTAGCTGCTGCCTGGTCGATTTTCTTCATAGCAAGACTAACTGCCTCTGTTTTGTTGGCAGCATTAGTGTCAACAGCGTAGTAAGCCTTTTTGATAACTGTCTTTAAAGCTGACTTTACAGCCTTGTTCTGAGCTGTCTTAGTAGCGATAACCTTTACACGCTTTTTTGCAGATTTAATGTTTGGCATTGTCCCACCTCCTTAAAGTATCAGTCATATGTCAATTATAATAGCATATAACTTCAAAAAATGCAAGAGATTTAAGAAAAAAACTCTGATTTTCTTTCTTTTTACGCAAAATTTTCCTGTGTATATAAATTTTCGCAGTCGATTTTACTATACATTATATAATACGCAAAAATCATAGCTTTATTTTTGAATAATCCGACACCCGAAAGTTATTGTCAAAGCTCTTTAAAGTACCCACAACCATATCCGTGGTAATCTTTGCCATATGCGCAGGCTCAAGAGCGTTTTCATCGGTAAGCCAATGCTTGAAAAGTCCCATACCGCCGGAAATACAAAAATCAAAAACATATCTTACATCATACACATTTTTAACCATACCGCTCTCAAATATCTTTTTTATTCTTTCGGCAACAAAATCCTCTACCTGACGAATAAATGAAATATCGCCGTTTTCGCTTACAAGGGCAATGCAGATTTCTCGGTTGTCATTCAAAATATTATAAATGTGCTCAAAAAATCTGCACATTTCCTCTTCACTGCTTGTGGGCGGATACAAATCAATAGCGTGCTTAAACTCTGTTAAAAGCTCACGCTCAAGCTCCGACACCATACTATATATATCTGTATAGTGCAGATAAAAGGTAGAGCGGTTAATGTCTACCTCCTCCACAAGCTCTTTTACTGTAATTTCTTTTATGCTTTTTTTCTGTGTAAGTACCGCAAGTCCGTGTCTTAAAGCCGCCTTTGTTTTTCTTACACGCCTGTCTGTTCGTTCTGCCATAATTTATTCACCATTCCTCAACATTTCACTTTTATAATGTCTATTATTAAACACAAGCGCTTTTTTTAATGCTTGAATGTTTCCTTTATAGATATTATAATATATAACACAAAGAAAATCAACACCTTATCTATTAAAATATATAATATAGTTTAATAACAGCGGAGTTGATTAGTGTAAAGAAAGGAGAATACTGTTATGGTAAAACAGGAATGGAAAAGCCTGTGGCGTAATCCGATACTAATAATTGTATTGGTATTCATCATTGCAATTCCTGCAATTTACACCACTCTTTTCCTCGGTTCAATGTGGGACCCATACGGCAAGCTCGATGAATTGCCTGTCGCAGTGGTAAACCTCGATGAGCCGGTCGAGTATGAGGGCGAAACCCTTAATGTAGGTCAAAAACTTGTTGACAAGCTCAAAGAAGACGGCTCACTGTGTTTTAACTTTACAGACACTGAACAGGCAGAGCGTGGCCTTGAAAACGGTACTTACTACATGGTAATCACAGTTCCAAAGAATTTCTCTGAAAATGCTACCACACTTACGGATGCAACACCAAAGAAAATGGAGCTTGACTACAAAACAAATCCGGGTACAAACTATATAGCAATGAAGATGAGCGAAACCGCTCTTGAAAAAATCAAGACTTCGGTTGCTCAGGAGGTCACAAAGACCTATGCCGAAACTATCTTTGATAAAATCGGCGAGGCAGGTGACGGAATGAAAGACGCCGCAGACGGTGCAGGCGAAATTTATGACGGCACTGAAAAGCTCGCTGACGGCAACAAAACTATTTCAGATAATTTAAAAACTTTGTCGGAAGGCACACTTACTTTTAAAGACGGCACAAGCGAATTAAAGGTTGGACTTTCATCTTACCTTGACGGTGTAAATCAGCTTTCAGACGGCTCAACTACACTTGCAAACGGTGCTACATCTTTACTTACAGGTGCATTAAAGCTCAATGACGGCGCTAACTCACTTTCTGACGGCACAAAAACTCTTTCATCAGGTACAGCAACACTTGAGAGCGGTGCAAAAACACTTGAGAGCGGCTTGAAAACCTATACAGACGGTGTAAAACAGGCTAATGACGGTGCGGCTGCACTTAACTCAAACAGTGCGGCACTCACAAGCGGTGCTCAGCAGCTTACCGCAGGCAACGAACAGCTTTCATCGGGCAGTGCGCAAATTCTCGGCGGACTTAATCAGATGAGCAGTACAGTAAAAAGCGGTTTACCGAGCGAGGATAAAATCACCGAATTAAGCGGTGGACTTGATACTTATTCGGCAGCTATCGGCAAGATGAACGAAGAATTGCAGAACACTTCACTTCCGAGCGGGGAAGAGCTTGCAGCTCTCAATGCTGTTAAAACCGATCTTACAAACAGCCTTACAAATGCAGGCGACAATGCAAAATCACTTTATGTGCTTGCAGCTCAGTTACAGGCAAGCGGTGATTTACAGACTGCCGCTCAGGTAAAAGAAATTGCAGACAGCCTTGCAGCAAATGTTACATCTGCCGCAAATGACGCAACAGCAATCAGTGCAGTGTTTGAGCAGGTTACACCTTCACTTTCAAAGGTAACCGAGCTTAAGAACGGCGTTGCAGAGCTTAACGAAAACAAAGAGTTGGTTCTCGGCGGTGCTAAAACAGCCGTAAGCGGAATGTACAGCGGTCTTGCAAATGTAAGCTATGCACTCGACACTCAGCTCATACCGGGTATGGCAACACTTGACGGCGGTATTTCACAGGTATCAGACGGCGCTAAGTCACTTTCAAGCGGACTTACAGCTTACACAAGCGGTGTTGCTCAGGTTGGCAGCGGACTTACTCAGCTTAACGATAATTCAGCTCAGCTAAACTCAGGCGCAACTCAGCTTTCAAGTGGTGCAAACCAGCTTGCAAGCGGTGCTAAAACACTTGAAAGCGGTGCTGATGAATTAAAGAGCGGTACTAAGACTCTTGCAGACGGTACTAAAACTCTTGACGATGGTACAAAGACACTTACAAACGGTTTTGCTACACTTACAGCAAACAATTCAAAACTTTCAAGCGGTGCAAATCAGCTTGCAGACGGCGCAGTAACACTTAATGACGGCGCAGATAAACTTTACGACGGTTCAATAACCCTCGGTAACGGACTCTCTGACCTTAAAGACGGTGCAGACACCTTAAAGACAGGTCTTGAGGACGGCAAAAAAACAATAGACGAAAACAAGGGCGACGATGCAGTATATGAAATGATTTCAAGCCCTGTAAAATCAAACGAAACTAAGATTTCAAATGTAGAAAATAACGGTCACGCAATGGCGGCTTATATGATGTGCGTTGGTTTGTGGGTACTTTGTATAGCATTCTGTATTATGTATCCTCTTACAGAACATCACGGTGAAATCAAGTCAGGCTTCTCTTGGTGGCTGAGCAAAGCAGGCGTTGCTTATCTTGTAGCACTTGTTTCTGCTTATGCAATGATAGGCTCACTCCAGTTGTTCTTACACTTTGAACCTACCGAGCTTTTAAACACATTCCTCGTAGCAGGAATTACCGCAATCGCATTTATGTCAATCCTTTACTTCTTCAATGTATGGCTTGGCAAGGTAGGCAGTTTCTTAATGCTTATCTTCATGGTAGTACAGCTTGCAGGTTCGGCAGGTACTTACCCAATCGAAATTTCAGGCGACTTCGTTGCTACAATTCACAAGTGGTTGCCATTCAGCTATGCTGTTGACGCATTCAGAGGTACAATTTCAGGCAACGGCAATATACTTGAAGTAACAATAGTTCTTCTCTCTATTGCAGTTATCTTTACACTCCTCACAATTATGATGTTCAACATCAGAGCAAAGATGATTAAAAACAACAAGAAAGGTCTTTACGACTTTATCGAAAAATGCGGTTTAGCTTAATGCAAAGCTCAAATAAATAAACAGCAAAATCCGACTTCATTATGAGGTCGGATTTTTGCTGTTTAACAGAGAATTTTTTACGATTTTTATTCAAAGTGTAAGAAAATTATGGTTTAGCTGACTTTCGGTCGGGTAACAAAGTACGGCAAAAGAAAATGTTTCTGTCCCGAATATAAAAGTTTGGTCAACCTTTTCAAAGGTTGTGGGTGTGGGCAACGCCCACAAATACTTTCCGTTTATTGCAATCTGACGATAGCCAAACAGCTTGCTGTTTGGCGGCTTGAACACAATGGCGTGAGCCTTTAAAAAGGGTTGACCTAAATTTTTAATTTTTAATCTAAAAAGTTGTGATTTCATCCCCTATTTACAAACAAACTGCCGTTAAAAATGCCACGCATATATGAAATAGCTATGCCGTAGTTTGTAAACGGTACGCCTGCTTTTTCGGCTTTTTGTCTGCGGCTGTCAACTTCTTTTTCGTTAAGCATACAGCCGCCGCAATGTATTACAAGTTTATATTTTGTAAGGTCAGAGGGAAAATCTCTGCCCGAGCTTATTTCTGTTTTTATATTCTTACCCGTGTATTTTCTTAAAAGCCGTGGAAGTTTTACCGTGCCGATGTCGTCACATTGGCGGTGGTGAGTACATCCCTCACTTATAAGTACAGTGTCGCCGTCATTTAGCAGGTCTATGGCTTTTGCGCCCTTTGCGGCAGTGTCAAGCACACCCTTATACCTTGCCATAAGAATTGAAAAAGAAGTAAGTCTGATGTCTTTCGGGGTGAGTTTTGCGATTGATGCAAAAGCCTGACTGTCGGTAATTATAAGCGACGGCTTTTGGGCAAGCGAGTTCAAAGTCTGTTCAAATTCACTGTCCCTCGTTACAACGGCGATTGCGCCCGAATCGAGAATTTCCCGTATTACCATTTGCTGCGGCAAAATTATTCTGCCTTTTGGCGCAGCCTTGTCTATCGGCACAACAAGCACTACCGTATCACCTGCGCTAATTAAATCCGAGCAAAGCGTTCTCTGCTCTCTGTCGGATTTTAACAGGTTTGCTATTCTTTCTTTCAACTCAAAAACGCCTGTATTTTGTTCTGCGCTTACAAACATTCCGTCATCTGTATGCGGTGGATTTTTCAGCAAATCAGCCTTGTTATAAGCCACAACATACGGTATGTTTTTCTGTTCAAACAGATTTATAAGTTGAGAATCTGCCGCTGTTTTTCCCATCGAACCGTCAACCACAAGCACTGCAATATCCGTTTTTTCAAGCACCTGTCTTGCCTTTTCAACCCGCATTTCGCCAAGGTCACCCTCATCGTCAATACCCGGTGTATCAATTATTACAACAGGGCCGAGAGGCAAAAGCTCCATTGCTTTCATTACAGGGTCTGTGGTCGTTCCCTTTACTTCGGATACAACCGACAAATTCTGCCCTGTAACTGCATTTACAAGGCTTGATTTTCCTGCATTGCGCTTGCCGAAAAATGCAATATGCACTCTTTCTGCAAGCGGTGTGTCATTAAGTCCCATAAGCACCTCTTAAAAACGAAAATCCCGACTACCGTTTTCTATCTCTGCAATGTGTTGTGCGGCAATTTTTCTTACTTTTTCATTGGGAATTTTCAAAAGCTCTTTTTCAATCAGCTTTTCTCCGATTTTTCTTGTATCCTCGCTTGCGTAATCCATAAGATATTCTTTTAATGTCATAAGTGCATTGGGGTGACAGCAGTTTTGAATCTGACCGCTTTTGCAAAGCGACATAAATCTGTCACCTGTTCTGCCCTCACGATAGCAAGCAGTACAGAATGACGGAATGTAGCCAAGGCTCATAAGCCAATTTACAACCTCGTCAAGCATACGGTTATCCGACACATCAAACTGCGAAGTGTTTTCGTCCTCTTCCTCAGGCTCGGCATAGCCGCCAACACTTGTGCAGGACGCACCGCTTATCTGCGATACGCCAAGTCTTATAACCTTTTCACGCACCGCCTTGCTCTCTCTCGTTGAGATAATCATACCTGTGTACGGAACAGAAATTCTGATAAGCGCACAAATTTTGGCAAAAGTTTCATCATCAATTCCGTTGTCAAATGAATCGGGGTCAATATCGTCTGCGTGCTTTATTCTCGGCACGCTTATTGTATGCGGCCCTACTCCATGCACCGCCTCAAGATGCTCTGCGTGCATTAAAAGTCCTGCAAATTCATAGCGGTAAAGTTCCAATCCAAACAGCACGCCAAGTCCCACATCGTCAATTCCGCCCTGCATCGCCCTGTCCATTGCCTCTGTGTGGTAGTCATAATTATGCTTTGGCCCTGTGGGGTGCAATTCCTCGTAGCTCTTTTTGTTGTAGGTTTCCTGAAAAAGAATGTAAGTGCCAATGCCTGCATCTTTCAGCTTTTTATAATTTTCAACTGTGGTGGCGGCTATATTCACATTCACTCGTCTGATTGCGCCGTTTTTGTGATTTATCGAATAAATCGTCTTTATGCACTCAAGAATGTACTTAATCGGATTGTTTACAGGGTCTTCGCCCGCCTCAATCGCAAGCCTTTTATGCCCCATATCCTGCAAGGCGATAACCTCGTTCTTCACTTCTTCCTGCGTAAGTTTTTTACGGCAGATATGTTTATTTTTAAGATGATACGGGCAGTACACGCAACCGTTCACACAATAATTTGAAAGGTAAAGCGGCGCAAACATAACAATTCTGTCGCCGTAAAAATCTTTTTTTATCTGCTCGGCAAGGTCATAAATTTTTGCAAGTCTTTCGCTGTCCTCGCACGCAAGCAATACGCTTGCCTCCCTGTGGTCAAGTCCTTTTCTAAGCCTTGCCTTGTCGATAATTTTGTCTATGAGCGCAAGGTTATCTTTGTTTTCGTCTGCATATTTTAGGGTGTCAAGAATTTCACCGTCGTTAATAAATTCCTCTGCTTTAAGAGATTTTTTGTCATACATTTCATATTTCCTTTCATATCACAACTTAGGCTCAATGTAGTTTCCCACATCGGTCACAACTTCGTAGCCGATTGACTTCATTCTGTTTTTCATACAACTTATGCACTGCGCCGACTCATCGCCCGTACAGATTTTATTATCATACAGCGAATAATCTTTCCTATGCTCAATCGGCGAGAGATTTGGCATTACCACATTTGCGCCATGGAGTATTCCTTTTTCTCTCCCTCTGCTGTCTGCCGTACCGAGTGCCGTTGTTGACGGCAACAAAACGCTCGGCAACATAAGCCGTATAATTGAAATAAGCATAAGGCAAAGCCGCACACTGCCTGTGTGATAACTTGCAAAGGGTGTGTCTTTATGCGGAATAAACGGCCCTATGCCGCACATTTGCGGATTTAGATTTTTTATAAAAATCAGATCATCCGCAAGATTTTCGGCGGTCTGAAAAGGCGAACCGACCATAAAGCCTGCACCTGTCTGATAACCTATTTTTTTAAGATTGTACAGGCAATCAAGCCTGTTTTGATGCGACATATTGTCAGGGTGTAATTTTTCGTAATGCTCTTTGTCGGCTGTTTCGTGACGGAGAAGATATCGGTCTGCACCCGAATCAAACAGTCTTTTGTAACTTTCGTAACTGCGTTCGCCGAGAGAAAGCGTTACTGCGCAGTCGGGATATTTTTGCTTGATTTTTTGCACAATATCGCACATAACATCATCGGTAAAATATCCGTCCTCGCCGCCCTGCAAAACAAAGGTGCGAAAGCCGAGTGGGTAGCCTGTATCGCAGCACTGTAAAATCTGCTCTTTTGAGAGTCGGTAACGAACGGCATCTGCATTTGACCTGCGTATTCCGCAATAAAGGCAATCGTTTTTGCAAATGCTTGAAATTTCAATCAAGCCACGAATATACACCTTGTTCGAGTAATATTTCTGCGCTGTTTGCTGAGCCTTTTTGCGCAGGTACTCAAGTTCCGAATCTGTAATTGTATTTATTAAAAAAACAAGCTCCGCTTTGTCTGAAATATGCTCGGAGCAGAGCTTATCAATGATTTCATAGTTATACATATTTTAATTCTTTTGTTGTATTTTTATCTTTGTTGTCCAATCAAAATAAATCTTATTTTGATTATAAGTCAATTTTTAAGAAAAATTATGGTTTAATACACAAAGTTTAGTTTAATAAATTCAAAATTTAGGTCAACCCTTTTTAAAGGGTTGCGGGTTTGGGCAGAGCCCATAAAATAATAAAAATGCACTGATTTTTACTGATTTTTAATAAAAGCAAACAGTTGCAATTACATCATAAAAAGAACAAACTTTAGACTAATCAAGGTTTTAAGATATAACAAAAGTAAAGACTAATGAGTGACAGAGAGTGAGAAAGTCGCACTTGAGTAGTCTTAGAGAAAATGTACTCTAAAGGATGCAAAAGTTTGCGTGTGTTGCTGATTTGCCATTGAAAAGCGGGAAATTAGTAGTTTAGTAGCGTGGCTTTCCTTTTTTATTTTGTTTTCGCATTTAATTTTGCTTTTGCATTTAAAGGCATTCGCCGTTATGTTCAAACAGCCAAACAGTAAGCCGTTTGGCTGTCAAAATTTGCGATAGCATAATACGGAAGAGGAAAAGGTGACGGTTACTTGGATTGTTGAGTAATTTAAAATACAATAAAGATATAAAAGCCTGACACTGCGTGATTTGTGGTGTCAGGCTTATTTTTTACTGTTTTGAAGCACAATTTAAAATGTGGGAAACGCAGAAAATAGATAGAATTTTCCATTTTGTGCAATAGTAGAATTTCGGTTTTGACCAAAACGCACATTTAAAGAATAAGCTGTTTTATTATAAAAACAGTGCTTAATTAACAAACGACAAGCGAACAGTAGTAATACTACCATAAAAATTGTTTTATATATACAAATAAATGTATTTATTACGGCAGATTACACAAAGAAACGAGCAATTACTTGTGCAAGCATGCAAATGTTTAAAAAGCAGAAAATAATGCTTGAAATCCACAAAAGATGTTGCATTATATAGGTGTCAAATAAATAACCGCTTTGAGGCGAAATAAAAAAGGAGACTTAAATATGCATGCTTTAAAAAGATTCGGAACAGCTTTCGGTGGCTACAAAATGATGGAAAAATATCCCGTACCTGAGTGCGGACCAGATGACATTATTCTTGAGATCAAGGCCGCTGCAATTTGCGGTGCGGATATGAAACACTGGGGCGTAGATAACGGTTATGATGATACAAACTGCGAGGGACAGCAGCAGTCAGTTCGTGGTCGCGAGTTCGCCGGCGAGATCGTTAAAGTTGGCGAAAATGTAAAAGACTGGCATGTTGGTCAGAGAGTTGTATCGGATAACAGTGCTCATGTATGCGGCGTTTGCCCGACTTGTGAGAGCGGTGACTTCCTTTGCTGCGAACACAAGGTAAACCTTGGACTTGACAACAACACATGGGGCGGCGGTTTCTCAAAGTACTGCAAGGTACCGGGTGAAATTCTTGCAATTCATAAGCACGCAATCTGGGAAATTCCTGAGGTCGTTAAGTATGAAGAGGCTGCAGTGCTCGACCCAATCTGTAATGCTTACAAGGCAGTTGCTCAGCAGTCACACCTCATCCCGGGACAGGATGTTGTAGTATTCGGTACAGGCCCACTTGGTTTGTTCTCAGTACAGGTTGCAAAACTTATGGGCGCTGTAAACATAGTAATGGTTGGTCTTGAGGATGACACAAAGGTAAGATTTGGTGTAGCTAAAGAGCTTGGTGCTACACATTGTGTAAATGGTTCAAGAGAAGATGTAGTTGCAAGATGCACAGAGATTTGCGGCAGAGATAACCTCGGACTTGTTATTGAGTGCTCAGGCGCAAACATCGCATTAAAGCAGGCTCTTGAAATGACAAGACCAAATGTGGAAATCGTAAGAGTCGGTATGGGCTTTAAACCACTTGAGTTCTCAATCAACGATATTACTTCTTGGAACAAGAGCATTATCGGTCATATGGCTTATGACTCAACTTCTTGGAGAAACTGCATCAGACTTCTTCAGTCAGGTCAGATTAAGGTTGAACCAATGATTACTCACAGACTCGGTCTTTCACAGTGGAGAGAGGGCTTTGACGCAATGGCTAAGAAAGAGGCTATCAAGGTTATCTTCACATATGATTATGACGATTAATTAATAATGTATTAAATGCATTTTGGAGGATTTTCAATGAGAAAGCTAATGATTGTCCCATCGGTAGGTTGTTGTGATTTATTTCACATAGAAGAACAGGTTAAGCTGATTAATGAAAAATCTGATTTTCTTCATATGGATATTAAAGATGGCGTTTATGTACCGAGCTACGGTATAGGCCCTGATTATCTTGATTATCTTAACAAGCATATCAAGAATTTAAAACCTATGGACGCTCACCTCATGGTAAAGCATCCGCAACAGTACCTTGAAACCTTTGCAAAAGCAGGTGCTGCTTACATTACTCCTCATACAGACTGCATTGAGGACGGTGCTCAGCTTGGCAAGAGTATTGTAATTTTAGGCGGCGGTACTATCGGTCTTATGGTACTTCAGGCTTGCAAGAGCCTCGGTGCTACTGATATTACAGTTGTTGACATTATGCAGAACCGTCTTGACCTTGCATTAAAGCTCGGCGTAAATCTTATTGATACTGCTCCCGGTTACAACTTTGGCAACAGCGAGAAAATTCTCGGCAAGGCTCTTGAGGGTATGAATCGTGAAGATGTTGTTATCATCACAAAGTGCGGCGTTACATGGGATCAGGAGATGAAGGGCGACCTTTTCAATAAGGTAAACGGCATTCAGCTTTACAAAAACCTCAACAGTGCGTCTATCAAGAGAGAGATTGAAGAATCACTCAAGAGAATGGGCACAGATTATGATGATGTATATATGACACACTGGCAGTCAATCGAGGGCAGCGAGTATTATGTTCCGATTCAAAAAACAATGGAAGTGCTCAATGACCTTAAGGCTCAGGGTAAAATCAAGGCTATCGGTGCAGCAAATGTTGACATCAAGCAGATTGAAGAGTACCTCAAGTGGGGCGAGCTTGACATAGTTCAGGCTAAGTATTCAATCCTTGACAGAGGCATTGAAGATGAAATTATTCCATGCTGCCGTGAGAACGGTGTTACAATTCAGGCTTATTCACCACTTGAAATGGGTCTGCTTTCAGGCACAATGCCAAGAGATTACAAGCCTGTTGGTGCTCAGATTCCTAAAAAGTGGTTCCAGCCTGAGAATATGCAGAAAGCTATGGATGTTATGGACCGGTGGAAACCACTCTGCGAAAAGTACAACTGTACTATCGCAAACCTTGCACTTGCTTGGATTCTTGCACAGGGCGACTTCATTAACCTCCTTAGCGGTTCAACAACCGTTGACCAGATTGCTGAAAATGTTAAATCGGCAGAGCTTGAGCTTGAGGCATCAGATGTTGCTATGATGCGTGAAATGGTTGAGGCAATCGACAAGGATTAATTATCTAACAAGTTTTTTCAATATATTTCGTATATTTGTTTATGTGCTCTTTTTTAGTCAGCTGTCTGCGGTAAAAGCTCAGCCGCAGACAGCAACTAACCCTCAAAAACATATTTCTCTAAATGTTAAAATTTTGTATTTGTTTACATAAAGTCTTTACTTATTAGATAATAATTGTTAAAATATAATATAGTTAATTGATGAGAGATATTGTTGTTTTAGGAGAAATGTACTGATGGAAAAAAGAATTGATAAGATAAAAAAAGAAATAGAGCTTTCGGGCGAGGTCTTTGTAACCGACCTCAGCAGGAAATATGATGTTACGGAGGAAACAATCCGCCGTGACCTTGAAAAGCTCAAGAACGAAGGACTTATTACAAGAACCTTTGGCGGTGCGGTGCTCAACACAGTAAGCCAAAAGGATCATATTCATTTCTTTAAAAGGCGTTCTATTAATAACGAAGAAAAGAAAAAAATCGCCGAAATTGTATGCGGCAGACTTTCTGATGTAAATACAATTATGGCAGACAACAGCACCACTGTAATGGAGGTGGTAAAGCTGATTAAGAGCAACAGCGATATTACCGCTATCAGCTTTTCTACTCAGATTTTGCAGGAGCTTGAAGGTGCAAAAATGAAGGTTATTTCTACCGGCGGTACATATGACGAAAACTCGCTTTCGTTTCAGGGTACACTCGCAAAAGAAAATATTGCAAGATATAATGTAGATGTTGCTTTGCTCGCCTGCAAGGCACTCGATATAGAAAAAGGTATTATGGACTCCACAGAGGGAGAGGCAGTGCTGAAGTCGGAAATGGCAAAGAGAGCCTCAAAGGTAATTCTTCTTGCGGACCATACAAAATTTAATCAGACAGCTTTTGTTAATTTTCTTACATGGGGCGATGTTGACTGCATTGTTACCGATAAAAAGCCTGACGATAGGTGGCTTGACTTTTGTGCAGGCAACAATATTGAGCTTTTGTATGAATAAAAAATCAGCTGTCGGCGTTAATATTAATTTGAAAATAAGCCATAGTGCTTTATATATTTTTTAAATTATTTTTGACAATTTAATATTTATCAGTTTGTTTTTGATTATTGGTTATTATTGGTGGAAAAACTGCATATGTGGGGCTTTTAATATGCATCACACCTTGTTATAGCGTTGAGTGATTAAAAAGGAGATGTGGAAATGAAATCACAAAAGCAAAAATCTTCAATAGTCAAGAAAATGCTGATTGCTGTTGCTGCCGGATTTGGTGTTGGCATTATCTGTCTTTTAATTAAGGCACAGCTCGTTGGTACGGAAAACGAGGGCATATGGAAGGTAGTTGACGCTATTTTCTTCCAAGACATTACAGCTACTACCAAAATTGAAGGTATAGGAATCTTTTATATTATAGGACAGCTCTTTATGCGTGGACTTCAGATGATGATAGTTCCGCTTGTACTCTGTTCACTCAGCCTTGCTCTTTGCAGTCTTGCAGACCCTAAAAAGCTTGGCAGAATAGCCGGTAAAACATTTGTATGTTACCTTTGCTTTTATATTGTTGCAGCCGCACTTGCAGGTGTAGGTGCTTACTTTGTAAAATCAATGGGTTGGTTCAATGTGAATCTTCCGGCTCAGCAGGCACAAGACCTCGTAACTATGGACGGTTACAATCCTCTTGTTACTGTTGTTAATGCTGTTCCTTCAAATATAATTAATGCGTTGTCATCAAATAACGCAATTCTCTAGGTTGTTGTAGTTGCCATTGTATTGGGACTTTGTATGACAGCTATGGGAGAAAAAGCAGCTCCTTTAAAAAGAGTTATTGAGGTTTTAAACGATGTTGTTCAGATGGCACTTAACTTCCTTATCAACAAGGTTGCTCCTGTTGCTATTTTCTGTATGATAGCAAGAGCATTTGCTGTATATGGTGTTGAGTACATTTCACCTACACTCGTGTGGATTGCTACAACAATCGTTGTCAGCCTTTTGCTTGTTGTTACAATTTATCCAATCGGAATTTTCCTTACAACTCGCTTAAATCCATTTACATTCCTCAAAAAGAGCGCAAAAATCGGTATTCCGAGCGGCATTGAAAACGGAATGTTCCAGATTGGTAAAATTGTTGTTGTGGGAATGGTTGCTACACTCGGCACTGACGCAATCGCTGCAAATTCAATAGCGTTTCAGATTATCGACTTCCCAAATATTCCCGGTACTTCAATCGGACTTGCAATGGTTACAATAATCGGACAGTGCGTTGGCGCTAAGGATATGGACGCCGCAAAGTTCTACACCAAAAAACTTATGATAATGACTTACATTGGCGACTGGGCATGCAAATGGCTTTTGTTTGCGTTTGCTCCCCTGTTAGTAAATATATTTTCACTTTCGCCTTCGGCAAGCGATACGGCGGTATTTGTACTCAGATGCTTCAGCATCGCCTCGCTTGTAGGCTGGCCGCTCAGCTTTGCTTTGCCAAATGCACTCAGGGCCGCCGGAGATGTAAACTTCTCCCTCGGAGTAAGTATGATTTCAATGTGGATATTCAGAATTGTATGCAGCTATATCCTTGTTATGGTGCTTGGTATGGGCGTCTTGGGAGTATGGATAGGAATGTTCGTTGATTGGTACGCAAGAGCAGTGGCATACCTCGCAAGATACCTCTCAGGCAGATGGAAAAAGCATAGAATGGTTTAATACAAAAAATTTAGTTTAATAAGTTTAAAGTTGGGTCAGCCTTTGAAAAGGTTGACCTGATTTTTATATTCGGGACTGATGGTATTGCTTTTGTTTAATTTTTTGCCCACCAAAATTACGCTAAACAATAATTCACACTGACTTTTGATAAAGAACCGAAAAACATTGACTTTTTTGCTGTTATTATGTAAAATAAAAAGTAGCGTATATATAAAACTCATTAAGCTAAAGGCATAGATATATAGATAAAGTGTCGTGTAAAGAGGATTGGAGAGAGGAAAATGCAGCTTTCAGGTGCAGAAATTATTTGTGAATGTTTGTTAGAGCAAGGAGTTGATACCGTTTTCGGCTATCCGGGTGGTGCGGCTCTCAATACATATGACGCTCTTTATAAGTACAGCGACAAGATCAAGCATGTTCTTACCGCTCACGAGCAGGGAGCATCTCACGCAGCAGACGGTTACGCAAGAGCTACCGGCAAAACAGGCGTTGTTATTACAACCTCAGGCCCGGGTGCTACAAATATAGTTACAGGTATTGCTACCGCTAATATCGACAGTATTCCTGTTGTTGCCATTACAGGCAATGTTACCACAGACCAGCTCGGCAGAGATAGCTTTCAGGAAGTTGATATTGTAAATATCGTAAAGCCTATTACAAAGGCAAGTTTTATTGTAGAAAAGGTTGAAGACCTCGCCACAACTCTCCGCAAGGCTTTTGAAATTGCTCAGTCGGGCAGAAAAGGCCCTGTTCTTGTAGATGTTCCAAAGGATGTTACAGCTAACAAGACAGAGTTTGAGGCTGTAAAGCCACAGGAAATTCCAAGAGTAAGCATAAAGAATCCTGAAACAATCAAAAAGGTTCAGGATATGATAAGAAAATCAAAGCAGCCTATTATTTATGCAGGCGGCGGTATTATCAGCGCAAACGCAACCGAGGTTTTCAAAAAGTTTGCCGAGCTTACAGACATTCCTGTTTGCTGCTCACTTATGGGACTTGGCTGTATTCCTGCCGACCATCCGCTTTGTATGGGCAATATAGGTATGCACGGCGGATATGAAACAGGTATGGCTACCGATAAATGCGACCTTATTATTACTTGCGGCGCAAGATTTTCTGACCGAGTAGCAGGCGACAGAGATAAGTTTGGCGCTCAGGCTGAAATTGTGCAGCTTGAAATTGACGAAAAAGAAATTAATAAAAATGTTAAGGTTAGCGAGTATGTGCTCGGCGACCTTGAAAATACACTTGAGGCACTTTGCGATGGTATGGAACAGCAGAACCATTCAGAATGGCTTTCTGCACTCGGCGAGTGGAAACACTTTTTAGATAATAAAATTCCTGCCGATGACAAGTACCCTCAGCCAAAAGAAATTCTTGACGCACTCAACAAAATCAAGAGTGACGATGATATTGTTGCTACCGATGTAGGTCAGCATCAGATGTGGGTTGCTCAGTTCAACAAGGCTCAGACTCCACGAACATTCCTTACTTCTGGCGGTCTTGGCACAATGGGATTTGGTATGGGTGCAGCAATCGGCGCTCAGATGGCTTACCCTGACAAGAGAGTAGCTCTCGTTACAGGTGACGGCAGTTTCCATATGAACTTAAACGAGCTTGTTACAATGAAATCTTACGATTTGCCTGTTGTAATTCTCGTTATGAACAATACTGTGCTCGGTATGGTTCGCCAGTGGCAGAAATTGTTTTACGGCAACCGTTTTTCTCAGACCGATCCTCATCGTGCAACTGATTTTGTTGCCCTTGCAAATGCGTTCGGCATTGACGGAATGAGAATTAACACAAAAGAGGATATTAAGCCTGTACTCGAAAAGGCATTTGCGCTCAATAAGCCTGTTCTTGTTGATTGCAGAATCAGCCCCGATCAGAATGTACTTCCAATGATTCCTCCGGGAAAGACAGTAAACGAAATAATCACTGAGATGTAATTTTTACTCCCGACTTTAACAGTAGTTACGGTCGGGAGTTTTTAACATTTTATTATGCTGATGTTGAAAAATTGGGTTCTTTATCAAAAAGTTGGGTAAATTGTGGCTTAACACACAAAGTTTAGTTTTATGAATTTTAACTTCGGGACGGAAAGTTTAGGCTTTTTGTTACTTTTTTTGCCCGACCGAAAGTGTGCTAAACCATTATTAATATTACTCCAACATAGAATAGAACTAAAAATAAATGCGAGAGGTACACTATGAAAATTGCTTACCACGAATTTTACAGGGATTTTAAATGTATTGCAAATAAATGTCCCGACAGCTGCTGCAAGGAATGGGATGTTGTGGTTGATGATGACAGCTATTTAAAGTATAAAAACGCCGAGGGCAAAATCGGCGAAAAACTGAGAAATGTTATGACGATAGATTCAGATGGCGACAGGATTTTTACCCTTGACAATAGCCGTTGTCCATTTTGGAATAAGAATATGTTGTGCGATATTTATATAAACCTCGGCGAAAACTCGCTTTGTGAAACCTGCAAAAGATTTCCGAGAATTATTCTTGACTACTCGAAATTTCAAGAAAAAATACTTTCGCTCGCTTGTCCCGAAGCACTCCGACTTATGCTGAAAAAGGGCGCAATGCAAAAGTTGATTGTTACACAAGATGAAAAAATCGCTGAGCCTTGCGACTATGATACTGAGGTAATGGATTTGCTGTATAGCGCAAGGGAGAAGATTTTTTCTGTACTTGGCAATGACAACAACGGCATTTTTGATTGCCTGGATATGATATATAAAATCTGCATTGAGGTGCAGTCTGCGCTTGACGGAGTGGAGTATGAGGCTGAAACAGAGTTTGACGAAAACGGCTTTATTGCTGACTACAAGCAGACAATAGACTTGCTTTTGCAGCTTGATATTATGACAGACGAGTGGAAAGCCTTGCTTGAAAGAGCAGAAAAATATAAAGCAGACAGCAAAGATATTTTGCGTTTTAGTGAGTATATAGGCGAATATGATTACGAATACAAAAATTTAATGTATTATTATGTTTGCCGATATTTTCTTAATTCTATTGATACCTACGATGTTACAGAGTGCTTTAGCCTTATTTTGCTTGCGGTAAAATCTGCGTATATCCTGCAATTATTTTTGTTTGTGAATAATGGCGGACTTAATATTGAACAAAGGCATAGAATAATAGGACTTTATTCAAAAGAGGTTGAACATTCCTATGAAAATATTGAATATCTGAGGGAAAAATTTTTTAATTCTTAAATTATGGTTTAGCTGATTTTCGGTCGGGTAACAAAGTACGGCAAAAGAAAAT